>Ga0080006_1159149_pt1 | contig 96348 bp, 81 predicted proteins | sample RS3BMetagenome_FD_69209 | JGI IMG/M metagenome (GOLD analysis project Ga0080006, IMG submission 69209) | Ferric oxide microbial mat and aquatic microbial communities from Rainbow Spring, Yellowstone National Park, USA - RS3B (SPADES... ... | reverse complement strand
GCCCGGGCGGGGGCTCCCCGCCGCCGGGCACCGCCGCCGTTCCCCCCCGGCCGTAGGAGGGGGGGGGGCAGGCGGGCGCCGAAGCGAGCCGCGGGGGTGGGAGCCGGTGGGACCCGAGGACTTCGCGCGTCGCGCCGCCGCAGGCGGCTTCTTTCTCTATGTGCGCCAGCTCGCGGCCTCGACGCGCACGGCCGCTGACGCCGCGCGGGCGGTCGGCTGCAGCCAGCGGGAGATCGTGAAATCGCTCGTCTTCCTTGCGGACGGCGAGCCTGTCGTCATGCTGCAGCGCGGCGACCGCCGCGTCGATCCCGAGCGGCTGCGGGCGGCGCTCGGCGCCCGGGAGGTGCGCCGGGCCGACGCCGACCGGGTCTATGCGGAGACGGGCTACGCCATCGGCGGCGTGCCGCCGTTCGGCCATGCGCGGCCTCTGCCGACGGTCCTCGACGCCTGCATCGCCACCGATCCAGCGCTCTACGCGGCCGCAGGCGGTCCGTCGGCGCTCTTCGCGACGAGCGGCGACGAGCTGCGCCGGGCCAGCCTGGCACAGGTGGCCTGCTGCTGTGCCCGCGAGGCCTGATGGCGGGCCTGGATCCTGAACGCTTGCGGCGGCTGACGCTCGACCGCCAGCTTGGCGGGAGGAGCTGGCCCGGGAGGCCGAGGACCTCTGTCGCTGGCTCCGTCCGGACCGCCCGACCGCGCTGCGGCTCGCGCAGTGACCAGGGGCAGCCCGCATCGCTGCGGGCCGCCCCTGGTCACCGTTCGCTGCTGGCTGATGCCCTCCTAGTTGGAACTGGAGGCGGTGCCGCCCTGCGTGCCGCCCGCAGGTGGCGTTCCCCAGGGCCCCGCGAACCCGCGGCCCATGCCGGCACGCGTCACGAGCCGCTGGACGTCCGTCTGCAGGTTCTGTTCGCGGCTGGTCGCCTGCTGCTGCGTGAGGCGGCCGTCGGTCACGGCCTGCTGGATCTGCTGCTGCAAGGCGGCGGTGATCGCGGCCGTGAGGCCCGCCACGGTCTTGCCGCTCAGGGACGAGGCGATGTCCGAGAGCGACTTGCCCGCCTGCAGGTCGCTCGCGATCTGCTGCTGCGTCAGTCCGAGGTAGGTCGCCGCCGCCTGGATGGCGGCGGGCCCGCCCGCCATCATCCTGCCGCCGCGGTGCATCCTGCCGAACCCGGCGCCCAGCTTGCCGGACTTGATCGCAGCCTCCATCTTGGCCGCTTGCGCGGCCGTGAGCTTGCCCTGGCTCTCCATCTGCTGCACCTGGTCGAGGCGGGCTTGCTGCACGGCGCTCTCCAGGGTGCTCGTGGAGATGCCGAGGCGGCTCGCCACGTCGGAGATGAACGTGGCCGCCGGCGAGGTGCCCGAGGTGCCGCCCGATGCCGCGAACGCGGCGACGCCACCGCCTACGAGGATCGGCAGGGCTACGAGCGCGCCGATCAAGAGATGCCTGCGTTGCATGTGATTCCCCCTTGCTCGGCCGGTTGATCCGGCCTGCACCGAGTATCGCCAGCATCCCTTGGACGACGCTTCGACGCGCGTTAATTTGCTCTAACGTAGGAAAACCGGCGGGGTTGCCCCGCCGGTTCGCCGCGCTGTTGCCTAGCCCTCGCCGCGAGCCATGGCCTCTTCGGCCATGCGAATCATGACCTTGACCATGTTGCCGCCGATCCGGCCACCGATCCGGCCGGCCTCGCGTGACGTGATGTCGCCGTTGTACCCCTTCTGAAGCGGGATGCCGAGATCCTCGGCGATCTCGAACTTGAAGCGGTCGATCTGCTCCCGGGGCAGCGCCGGGCCGTTGGTCCACTGCGCCAAGCCGTGTCACCTCCCACAGCTAGTTTGTCGCGCGCAGGCCGCATTATGTCGTCCAGTTCGCACCGCGAGCGCCAACGGCCGCCCGCCGCGGCAGCCGCGGCGGAGCGCGACAGGTGGGCCAGGCGCTGGCTCCTCGGCCGTTGACCGGCGCGCGCCGTCCACCTATGCTCGCTATGGAGGTTGAGTGCATGGTCCTCGACGCCGTCGCCGCATGAGCCCGCAAAGTTTGCCAGAAATCGCCCGGACCGAGCTCGGCGATCCCATCGAGCCGCATGTCCTGGTGACCTTTCTCAATCGCACGCTCAAGCGACGCGGCCTCATCTTCGGCATCGCACGCCAGGGTGAGAAGTTCCTCCTGACGGTCTACGAGACCGAGCCCTGGAGCGGGGAGGAACCGGGCGACTGAGCGCTTCCTGCCGCAAATCATCGATGAAAGGTGGGAGTCCGGGGGGACGGCATCCGGCGGATGCTGTCCAATACATCCGGCAGGCATGGTCGAGTTGCGCAACTACATCGGTGGGCATTGGGTCGACGCGGAGGGCAACCGCCGCATCGACGACGTGAATCCGGCGACGGGAGAGGTCATCGCAAGCGTGCCGCAGTCGTCGGCGGCGGACGTCGCGCGTGCGGTGGAGGTCGCGCACCAGACGTTCCAGCACTGGCGCAAGGTGCCCGCGCCGAAGCGGGCCGAGATCATGTTCCGCGTGGGTACCCTGATGCGCGAGCGCAAGGAGGACCTGGCGCGCAAGATGACGCGCGAGATGGGCAAGGTGCTCGTCGAGGCGCGCGGCGACGTCCAGGAAGGCATCGATATGGCCTTCTACATGGCCGGCGAGGGCCGGCGCGCCTTCGGCCACACGACGCCGTCCGAGCTGCCGAACAAGTTCGCCATGGCGGTGCGCGACCCGATCGGCGTCGCCGGCATCATCACGCCGTGGAACTTCCCGATGGCCATCCCGACCTGGAAGACGTTCCCCGCGATCGTGCTGGGCAACACGGTCGTGTTCAAGCCCGCGACCGACACGCCGATGCTCGCCCTCGAGCTCGTCAAGATCTTCGAAGAGGCCGGCCTGCCGCCGGGCGTGATGAACCTCGTCTTCGGCTCCGGCTCCGTCGCGGGCGAGGTGCTTCTGAAGGACGAGCGCGTGCGCCTCATCTCGTTCACCGGCTCGAACGAGGTGGGCCGGCACGTCGCCAAGGAGGCGGGCGCCGGCCTCAAGCGGGTCTCGCTCGAGCTCGGCGGCAAGAACGCCGTCATCGTCATGGACGACGCGAACCTCGACCTGGCCCTGGACGGCATCATCTGGAGCGCCTACGGCACGTCGGGTCAGCGCTGCACCGCCTGCTCGCGCGTCATCGCGCACGAGGCGATCCACGACCAGCTGCTGCACCGCCTCGCCGAGCGCGTCAAGACCCTGCGCCTCGGCGACGGGCTCCTGGAGACGACCGACGTCGGCCCGGTGATCAACCACGCGGCGGCCCAGGGCATCGACCACTACGTCGAGATCGGCAAGGCCGAAGGTGCGCAGCTGGTCGTCGGCGGCGGCATCGCGCAGGACGGCGAGCTCGCCAAGGGCAGCTTCTACCGTCCGACCCTGTTCGCCGGCGTGCGGCCGGACATGCGCATCGCCCAGGAGGAGATCTTCGGACCGGTGCTGTCCGTGATCAAGGTCAAGGACTTCGACGAGGCCGTGCAGGTCAACAACGGCGTCACCTACGGCCTCAGCTCCTCGATCTTCACGCAGGACGTCAACCGGGTCTTCCGCGCGATCCGCGACCTCGAGAGCGGCCTCCTGTACGTCAACGCCGGCACGACGGGGGCGGAGATCCACCTGCCGTTCGGCGGCGTCAAGGGCACCGGCAACGGCCACCGCGAGGCGGGCGTGGCGGCACTCGACTTCTTCAGCGAGTGGAAGTCGGTCTACGTCGACTTCAGCGGCCAGCTGCAGCGCGCGCAGATCGACAACTGAACCACGTTGTGCCCGTCGCGGGCATGCGCTAACCTAAGGTAAGCCAGGGCGTCGCCGCGCCACGCGGTGACGCCCTCACCATATTGCGGCAAGCGGTCACCGAGACGGGGGAGGCGGTCCAGTGTCCCAGGCGACGGAGGCGACATGGCTCGAGGACGTGCTCGCGCAAGAGCACCTGTTCCAGAGCCGGCGCCGCCCGGCACCGCCCGGCCAGCGCGTCAGCTGGCGCATCGGCACGAGCGTCATGCCCCTGAGCCAGACGCAGCGGCTGCGCCTGAGAGAGATCGGAGAGGACCTCTGGTCCTTCGCCCTGGCGCAGCAGGAGATCTATCACCAGAGCCTGCGCAGGCCGGAGCTGCGCTTCGTCGCGGACTACCTCGACGAGGGCAAGCCGGAGGACGTCCTGCGCTTCAGCCAGATGCGGCGCCTGCGCAGACAGCTGCCGGCGTTCATCCGGCCTGATCTGCTCGTCGTGCCGGGCGACGACTTCGTCGCGACAGAGGTCGACTCCGTGCCCGGCGGCTTCGGCGAGCTGGCGGCCCTGCAGGACGTCTACGCCGCCCTCGGCCAGGACGTCCTTGGCGGTCCGAGCGGCGTCCTCGACGGCTTCCTGAGGGCGCTGGCCCTGACGGCCGGCAAGGAGGAGCCCGTCGTCGCCATCGTCGTCTCGCAGGAGTCCGAAGACTACCGCCCGGAGATGGAGCATGTCGCCCTGGCGCTGCGCGCCCGTGGCCATCACGTGTACTGCGTGCATCCGAAGGACGTCCTGTTCCAGGAGGACGGCCTGTACGTGGACTCCCGCCGGATCGACGTGCTCTACCGGTTCTTCGAGCTGTTCGACCTGCGGAACGTGCCGAAGGCGGACCTCTTCCTCTACGCGCAGCGCAAGGAACTCGTACAGATCACGCCGCCCGTGAAGCCGCAGCTCGAGGAGAAACTCTGGTTCGCGCTGCTGCACCATCCGGTGCTCGAGCCGCTCTGGCGCGAGCAGCTCGGCCCTGAGCGCCTCCTGCGCCTCCTGCGCCTCATCCCCGAGACCTACATCCTCGACCCGCGGCCAGTGCCGCCGCATGCGGTGGTGGCCGGCCTGCGGGCCTGCGGGCACCCGCTGCAGGACATGCGCCGGCTCGGCGACATGGGCAAGCGCGAGCGCGCGGACTGGGTCCTGAAGCCCTCGGGCTTCTCGGAGATGGCCTGGGGCAGCCGCGGCGTGCACATCGGCGAGGACACGCCGCAGGATGCCTGGCAGCTGGCCGTCGCGCAGGCGCTGTCGGACTTCCCCCACACGCGCTGGGTGCTGCAGCGCTACCACAAGGCGAAGGTGCTGCGCCACGACTACTTCGACTTCAGTTCGGGCGAGGTCATGGCGATGGCGGGCCGTGCCCGCCTCTGCCCGTACTACTTCCGCCAGGGCGATGGCGTCGAACTCGGCGGGGTCCTGGCGACGATCTGCCCGCAGGACAAGAAGGTCATCCACGGCATGGTCGATGCGATCATGGTGCCGGCCGGCGCCGCGTTCTAGCAGTCCCGGCAGCCGTCACGGCCGGATCCTGTGGCCCGGTCTGCCGCCGCGACCGCTTGGCGGTAGGCCTCGAGGGCGCGCCTGATCTCGCCGCCTCGGTCGGCGGCCCAGTCGCCCGCAAAGATTCTGTGGTAGCGCCAGCCGAGCAGCTCGAGCTGGCGCTGCCTGTCGTACTCCCGCTCCGACGGCGGCGCATGCCGCTCCAAGCCGTCGCAGGAGATGGCGAGCAGATACTCCCCTGGCCTGTCGGGATGCCTGGCCGCGAGGTCCAGGCGATGGCGCAGCGACCCGTACTGCGGCACGCAGTCGATGCCCGCCTGCCGCAGGGCGCCGTGCACCTCTTCCACGAAGAGCGAGATTCCCTGCTCCAGCGGATTCACCGGCTCGTCCGTGAGCTCCGCCGCCATCTGGCGCCCGTGGCGCATCGCGGCGAACTGCAGGAAGTGGCGCAGCAGGCCGGAACCCGGGCCGCGGCAGCTCTCCTCGGCGATGTCCTCATAGCCGCAGGCGGAGACGACGGTCATCCGCCTGCGCGCCCGCGTGATCGCGACGTTCAGCCGCCGCTCGCCGAGCGCGCCCTCGAACGGTCCGACCTTCCACTGCCCGCCGCCTTCGCCCGGCCTGTCGACGCCGAGCGCCAGGATCACGGCGTCCCGCTCGTCGCCCTGCACGAGGTCGAGAGGCTTGACGAAGAAGCGCTCGCTCCTTGCGCGGTCAAAGAAGGTCGCGACATCCTGGCGCCCGGCGACGGCACGCTCCACGGCCGCCAGGATCCTCCGCGCATGGTCGGGGTCGCAGGCGATCACCCCGAGGGATTCCAGCCGGTGCTCCTCCGCATGCCGCAGGACGAGGTCCGCGACGGCCTGCGCCTCGGCGTCGGCCGCGCTTGCCGTGCCGCCGCCCTCGTCGGCCTGGCTGGTCACCACGACATGCGTCAGGCCCGCCCCGTGTCCCTGCCGTCCCGGGAAGGTCATGACCGCATCCTGGTAGATGTGGCGGTTCGAGAACGCGAAGAGCGCCTCGTCAAGGCTGCGATAGTGCCAGCCGAGCCTGTAGGCCGGCAGGAACGCGAGGCCATCGAGAAGGCTCGCCGCGTCCCGCTGCGCCGGACCTGATCCTCCCAGGGCGAGGTCCCCCGGCGGCAGCTGTCGCGGGTCGCCCGCGAGGACCAGCCGCGATGCCCTGAGGATCGCCGGGATCGCCGCCTCCGCCGGCAACTGGCTCGCCTCGTCGACGATGACGACGTCGAAGTGCCTGCGGTCGCCGTCCACGAGACGGCTCACCGCGTAGGGACTGGCGAGCCAGCAGGGGAAGAGCGCCAGCAGCGCGTCGGGAGCCGCCGCCAGCAGGGCAGGGAGAGGCGTGTTCGCGGCCGCCGCCTGCCGAACGATGGCGGCTTGGCCGGGATGCTCCCGAAACGCCGCCGCTACCCGCCGCGCATGGGCGATGCGCACCTGCTCGGCCGCAAGGTCCATCTCTGCCCTCTCGAGGCGGAAGAGCCTCTCCTGCAGCTGGTCGCGGTGCCTGCCCAGGATGCCCGCAAGCCCCGGCTCCTCGGCCTTGGCGGCGTCGAGGCACGAGGTGAGCCAGAGATACGCGAACGCCTGGGGCCAGAGGGCCGGATCGAGTGCGCAGGCGAAGACCTCGCCGGCCGCTTGGGTGGCGCCGTGGCGTTCGAGCTCGCGGGTGAGCGCAGCCGCGCGCGGGATGCGGTGCGGCGTGGCCGTGTCGTCCGCCAGCCGCCGCAGCAGAGTTCCGGCGTCGGCCAGGGGGAGATCCCCGAACGTCCCGGGCCCCAGCAGGGCGACCAGCTTGAGCAGGGGCGCCCGCAGCGCGTCGACCGCCGCGAAGAGGATGTCGCCCTCGGGACGGATCACGGGCTGCGGCGCGCCGACCACGGACCGCCAGCGGGCCCCTTGGTCTGTGATGGCCGCCGCGTCCGCTGCCGCTTCCGCCCCGTCCAGCCTGCGACCCGGATCGCGGCGCAAGGCGCGCAGCGCCTGAGCGACCGCCCGGTGCCTGCGCATCCCGGTCAGGCCGCGCAAAGGCCGCGGCGGGGCGGCGCCAGGGCCACCCAGGTGGAACACCTCCGGGCGGTAGCGGCGCAGGGTTTCGTTGACGCCGAAGAGGATCGCCGCCACCTGCTCGACCTCGCCAAGCGACGAGGGGCGGACGGACGGCAGGACGGCCCCCAGGTCCCCAAGCGCAGCCAGCATACGCTGCCATAGGCTGTAGACCCGCAGGCTGAGGTCCACAGCGGCGATTGCGGCGCTTTCGTCGGGCAGTCGCGCCGCCGCCCACGGCGAGCTGGGATCAGGGCCGAGGAGCGCCCTGAGATCACGCGCGCCGGCCAGGAGGCTCTCGACATGGCGTGCAGTGGCGGCGCTCATGCCGGCAAGGCCCGGCAGGGGGCGCAGGCCCGCGGTCCGCACGGCCTCGGGCAGGCGAAACAGCCGGCTCTGCATGTCGAGCAGGCTCAGACCGGACGGCCGGCGCTCCTGGTGCAGGGCCCGCAGGCTGGACTGAAGCATCTGCCGGGTCTCGTCCAGGCGCTTGCCGTCGGGCGGCTCGCCCGGCGCAGTCAGGGCCTTGGTCGCGACCGCGTCGGCGATGCGCTCCAGCACCGCCCGTTGGGACGTCTCCGCACCCAGGAGATCGAGCGTCAGGTGGCCGAGCCCCCGCGCCTCGAGCCGCTGGCGCACGGCGTCGATCGCTGCGCGCTTCTGGGCCACAAGGAGCACCTTCTGCCCGTCCGCGACCAGCGCCGCCACGACGTTGGCGATCGTCTGGCTCTTGCCGCTGCCCGGCGGGCCCTCGATCGTACAGCTCTCGCCCCGGCATACTGCGTCGACGGCCTGCCGCTGGGTCTGGTCCGCGGGCAGGACGATGCGCCTTCGCCCCCCGTCGCCTGCGACGGCAGGGCCCTGCGGCATGCCCGCACGGTCGCGTAGACGCGCCCTGGCGATGCGGTCACCGGCCAGGGCGGCGACGAGATCGTGGCCCGCCATTGCGTCGCGCCGCAGCCGCAGTTCGTTCAGCAAATGGACGTGGTGCGAGAGGAAGTGGCCAAGCACGATGCGCTCGTGCAGCGCGAAGCCCGGAACCTCCGCGCCAAGGTCGCGCACGAGCTGCCACAGCCCGTCCGGCAGCGGCCCATGGGCCCCGTCCGGCGGTCCCAGCGCCTCGAACGGGCGGCGGTAGTCGCTCTCGAGCACATAGGCCAGCACGGGGTTCCACGTGAGCTCACCCGTGCGCCGGATCGCCCGGGACGGCCCGCTTGGCAGGTCGACGAGCTCCACGGGCAGGAGCACCACCGGCGCGACGGGAGCGGGACCACTCCCCTCAGGCCGCCACGTGACCATGCCCATCGCAACGTGGAGCCCGTCGACACCCTGTTCCTCCCGGCTCTGCAGGGACAGGTCGGCCAGGCGTCTCGCGTGCTCGCCGATGCGCTCATCCTGCGGATCTCGGCCAGGCCACGGCGTCACGGTGTCGCCTCGCATAAGCCTCGCGACCGCGTCTGGGTCGAGACCGGCGAGGTCGAGCCCGCCGCCCGCACCATCGCCATAGCGAAGAAGACTGCTGCGGCGCGCCGCATCGTCCAGCCGGGCCGTCCAGCTCCGGCTGGCCGCCTGCACCAGGTCCTCGCGCCGCGGAAGACCGTCCGCAGGGTCAAAGGCCCAATGCCGTGCGCCCATCCGAAGGCCCCCTTTCGTCTACCGCCGGTGGGCAGCCTGCGTACGGCGAAGCCCGCGACGAGCCCGCTTAGTATGCGCGGGGCCTGTGCGCGCGAGTCGGGCGGCATCGCGCGTCGCGCGTCAGAGACCCTTGCCTCCTGATGGCAAGGGCTGACCGCAGATGCTGCCTCCGCAAGGCGTTCGGCCTGTCGGCCGGTCATACGGACCTTCGCGTTGGGCATCCTGTCGCGTGACGCCCGAGCCGCCGCGGCAGCCGGGCCGGCCGAGCCGGACGGACCGCGCGACGTCTTCCCAGGCTGCCGCCGCACGGCCTCCATACGACCCTCAGGGAGTGGGCCCATGACGTCACAGTACTTCCCGCTGGCCCTCTACATCGGCGTTTGCATCCTGATCGCGGCGGGCGTCCTCGGGGTCTCCCGCCTGCTTGGGCCGCGCAAGCCCTCCGCCAGGAAGCTCGCGACGTACGAGTGCGGCATCACTCCGGAAACCTCGGTCGGACCGAGGTTCTCCGTGAAGTTCTACCTCGTGGCGATGCTCTTCATGATCTTCGACGTCGAGGCCGTCTCGTTCTACCCCTGGGCGATCCTCTTGCGACGGATGGGCCCGTTCGGCCTCGCGGAGATGGCGCTCTTCGTGCTCGTGCTGGCGATCGGCTACGCCTACGTATGGAAGAGAGGGGGATTCCAGTGGCAGGAGTAGACGACCGGTCCATCCTCTTCTCGACCGCCCGCAGGCTCTCCGCCTGGGCACGTTCGAACTCGCTCTGGCCGGCGCAGTTCGGCCTCGCCTGCTGCGCCATCGAGATGATGGCGACCGCCGCCTCCCGCTTCGACCTTGCGCGCTTCGGCGCCGAGGTCATGCGCGCGTCGCCCCGACAGGCGGACGTGATGATCGTGGCCGGGCGCGTCTGCCAGAAGATGGCCCCCGTGCTGCGCGAGCTCTATGACCAGATGCCCGAGCCGAAATGGGTCATCGCGATGGGCGCCTGCGCGTCGTGCGGCGGCGTCTTCGGCAACTACGCCGTAGTGCAGGGTGTGGATCGCGTCGTGCCCGTCGACGTCTACGTGCCTGGTTGCCCGCCCACCCCCGAAGGGCTGATTGAGGGCGTGATGCAGCTGCAGAAGAAGATCCGTGCGGGCGGGCGGCCGACGATGCCCGCGATGCCGCCGGCGGCCGAGGTGGCCAGAGCGTGAACGCGATCCTCGCCACCCTGCAGGAGGAGTTCCCTGACGCGCGGGTCGCGAAGCCTTGCGGCCAGAGCGTGGTGCACCTGCCGGCCGAGGAGATCGCGGATGTCGTGGCATTCTTGAAGCGGCAGGGCTTCAGCCTGCTCCTGGACATCACGGCCGTGGACCGCCTGGGTCGCGAGCCGAGGTTCGACGTCGTCTACCACCTGTACCATCTCGCGTACGCGGACTGGCTGAGGCTCGAGGTGCGGGTCGGCGGCGAGCGGCCCGAGGTGCCGAGCGTCGCCCGCTTCTTTGCCGCGGCGAACTGGGCGGAGCGCGAGTGTTACGACATGTTCGGCATCGCCTTCGCGGGACACCCGGACCTGCGGCGCATCCTCATGCCCGGCGACTGGACAGGCCACCCGCTGCGCAAGGACTATCCCCTGACCGGATGGGACCCCTTGCCGCCGCTGGTGCGCGAGTAGGTGGGGTCGTGCGGGCCGGTCATCGGCTACCGGCATACGGGCAAGCCAAGGCATTCGGCCTCGCGGACCAGCGGGTCTTGGACATCGGCGGGGGATTGGCGACGGTGCGGGTATCGGCCGGCCTGCCCGACTTTTAGCTGCTGTGGCGTCCCGGCCTGAAGGGCGCCGGCCGGGCGTTTGACGCCTTGGCCTCGGCGCCAGTCGCTGCGGGGGAGGAGAGGTAGCATGCTCGTGATCATCCTGCTCGTCAAGAGCGTCATCACCGCCGTGCTGCTGCTCGTTGCGTTCGGCCTCATGACCTGGGTCGAGCGCAAGGTGCTGGCGCGCTTCCATTTCCGGCCCGGCCCGAACCGCCTGGGCCCTGCCGGCGTGATGCAGTTCATGGCGGATGGCCTCAAGCTCGCGCTCAAGGAGGAGATCATCCCGGCGGCCGCCGACCGCAGGATCTACCTTCTCGCGCCGCTCGTCTCGCTGTCGGCGGCGCTCATCGCCTTCGCGGTGATCCCGTGGGGACCACCCGTCCGCATCTTCGGCCAGATGGTCTCCATGGAGATCGCCGGTCCCGACATCGGCATCCTCTACGTCTTCGCCGTGACGTCGCTCGGCGTCTACGGCCTGATCCTCGGCGGCTGGGCCTCGGCGAACAAGTACAGCCTGCTCGGCGGCCTGCGCTCCACGGCGCAGATCATCTCCTACGAGCTCGCGATGGGCCTTGCCGTCATGGGCGTGCTGATCGCCGCGGGTTCCGCGGACCTCAACACGATCGTCGCGAAGCAGTACCACCTCTGGTTCGTCGTCCCGCAGATCCTGGGCTTCATCATCTACGTGATCACGATGGTGGCCGAGACGAACCGCACACCCTTCGACCTGCCGGAGGCCGAGAACGAGCTGGTCGCCGGCTACCACACGGAGTACACCGGCCTCAAGTGGGCCATGTACATGATGGCGGAGTACATCAACATGATCACGGTGTCCGCCCTGGCGACGACCCTCTTCCTCGGCGGCTGGCACGGGCCCTGGCTGCCGCCCGAGCTCTGGTTCCTCATCAAGATCTCGCTCTTCATGTACTTCTTCATCTGGCTGCGGGCGACGCTGCCGCGGCTCCGCTACGACCGCCTGATGGCCTTCGGCTGGAAGGTTCTCCTGCCGGCCGCGCTGCTGAACACCTTCGTGACCGCCATCTGGGTGGCGATGGTGCACTGACGCCGGCCTGGCAGGATCGCCCCGCCTACGACGCGCCGCGCGCGTCCTCCCGCTGCCGGCCCGCCGGCTGCGGCACCGCCGGCGGATGGGTCCAGCTGAGGTAGGCCTCGCGGCGCAGCAGTCCCAGGCCCCCGAGGCCGTAGAGGTAGCGCAGCAGGGCGAGTTCGTGCACCGCATGGGCCGGGCGCCCCTTCAGGCGGAGGCGGCCCAGGCGCGCGATGCCGCGGCAGGCCCCGAGCGACGCCGTCATGCCGAGGATGCGCGGCCGCAGCGGTTCGGGCTGCCGGCCTGCGCGCAGCCGCAGGATGTTGCGGGCCGCGAGGCGCCCCTCCTGCACGGCGAGCTGCGCGGTGGGCGGCAGGGGATGGCCGCCAGCGCCCGGCACCGACGCGACGTCACCGGCCGCGAAGAGCCCCGGATGGCCGTCCACCTCGAGCGTGGGCAGGACCCGGACGCGGCCGCGGCCGTCGACGGGCAGGCCCGCCGCCTGCGGCAAGGGGTTGCCCCGCACCCCGCCCGTCCAGACGACGAGATCGGCGACCAGACTGGCACCCGATGTCAGTTGAACGCCGTGCGGCAGGACGCGGGCGACGCTCTCGCCGCGCCGCACCTCGATCGCGGCCTGCTCCAGCGTCCGCTCGGCATAGGCGGCGAGACCGGCGTCCTCGTCCGGCAGGACCGTAGCGGCAGCCTGGGCGATCGTCAGGTGGAAGCGGCCCGGGTGGCGGTCTGCGATCTCGCTCGCGAGTTCGACGCCGGTGAGACCCCCGCCGACGACCACGACGCGCCCTCCGCCGCGGCGCGCAAGGGCGTCCAGCCGGCGCCGCAGCCGCACCGCGGAGTCCAGGTGCCGCAAGGTCATGGCGTACGCCTGCGCCCCCGGCACATCGTAGTACTCCGCTACCGCGCCGAGGCAGATCAGGGCCGTATCGTAGCTGACGGGTCCCCGGCTGGTGCGGACTTCGCGCGCGCGCCAGTCGATGCGCTCAATGTCGGCGTGCAGCAGGCGGAGGTTGCGGTGGTGCGGCAGGAGGCGGTGGAGCGGCACCTCGACACGCCCTTGCGAGGCGTCGCCCGCCGCCACCTTGTACATCTCCGTCAGGAGCTCGTGACTGCGGGAACGGTCAATGAGCACGATCTCGCGCTCGCCGAGCACCTGCGTCAGCTCCTGTACGGCACGCACCCCGGCGTAGCCCGCACCGAGGACGACAACCCGCTTCATGCCCATCGCCTCCCGCAAACTAGCATGGGGCGGCACCGCGGTTGGCATGCGGCCAAGCTTGTGGTCGCATGGTACAATGTCTACGGCAATGCCTCCAATCCGCGCCAGAAGGCAATCCAGACAAAGAAGGGCAGGCGAGCCGACCGTGGCCTTCGGGCCACAGGGAGGCGGGTCGGCGCCACACGTGATCGATCCCTACCGTCCCGAACCACTTGTCGATTTCCAAAAGCCTGAGAACCGTGCGGTCATGGAGCGCGCGCTGCAAGACGTAGGCGCGGAGCTTGGACACCACTACCCGATCGTCGTCGGCGGCGAGCACCGCGAGCGCGAAGGTCGCCTGCGCTCGTACAACCCGTCCCGCCTGGACGAGACGGTCGGAACGGTCTCCAAGGCGAACCGTCAGGACGTCGAGGACGCGATCGCCGCCGCCGAGCAGGCGTTCAAGACCTGGAGCCGCGCCGGTGCCGCCCACCGTGCACGGGTGCTTCTCAAGGCCGCGGCGGAACTGCGCCGACAGAAGGCGCTCTTTTCGGCGCTGGAGATCTACGAGGCCGGCAAGACGTGGCCCGAGGCCGACGGCGACGTGGCCGAGGCGATCGACTTCATGGAGTACTACGCCCGCCAGGCCATGCGTCTAGCCGCCCCGGTGCCGACGATCAACCTACCGGGCGAAGAGGACGAGTCCTTTTACATCCCGCTTGGCGTCGGCGTGATCATCCCGCCCTGGAACTTCCCGCTCGCCATCCTCTGCGGCATGACGACCGGAGCCGTCGTGGCCGGAAACACGGTGCTCCTGAAGCCCTCCAGCGTGACGCCGGTGATCGGCGCCTGGTTCGTGCGCCTCCTCGAGGAAAGCGGCCTGCCGCCCGGCGTGGTGAATTTCGTGCCCGGCGACAGCAGGGACATCGGCGACTACATGGTCGCGCACCCGCGCACCCGCTTCATCAGCTTCACCGGTTCGCGCGAGGTCGGGCTGCACATCAACGAGCTCGCGGCCAAGCACCAGCCGGGCCAGATCTGGATCAAGCGCGTCGTCGCCGAAATGGGCGGCAAGGACGCCATCGTCGTCGACGAGACCGCGGACCTCGAGCAGGCGGCGGCCGACATCGTCACGTCAGCGTTCGGCTTCCAGGGACAGAAGTGCTCCGCCTGCTCGCGCGCCATCGTGGTCGACGCCGTCTACGACGACGTCGCGCGGCTCGTGGCGGAGCGCACGAAGAAGCTTACCCTGGGCATGGCGATGGACCCGGCGAACCTCGTGGGACCCGTGATCGACCAGAGCTCCGAGAGCAAGATCCTCGGCTACATCGCGCAGGGCAAGGCCTCGGCCAAGCTGCTCGCCGGCGGCTCCAAGGTGGGTGACGACGGCCACTTCATCACGCCGACCGTGTTCGGCGACGTCGCGCCAGACTCGGTCCTGGCGCAAGAGGAGATCTTCGGACCGGTGCTCTCGATGCTGCGCGCCAGGGACTTCGAGCACGCCATCGAGATCGCGAACGGCACCGAGTTCGGCCTTACCGGCTCGCTCTACTCCAAGGACCGCGCGCGCCTCGAGACGGCCCGCCTGGACTTGCACGTCGGCAACCTGTACCTCAACCGCAAGTGCACCGGTGCCGTCGTGGGCGCGCACCCGTTCGGCGGCTTCAACATGTCCGGCACCGACTCCAAGACCGGCAGCCCGGACTACCTCCTCCTCTTCACGCAGATGAAGTGCGTCGCAGAGCGGATCTGATCGCTCCCGTGCGGGCGGCAGCCTAGGTGGCTGCCGCCCGCGTGTATATGCGACAGGGGAACCCTTGGCTTGCGGCGAACCTCCACTTGTCCATCCGGAGCGAGCGTATTCGACGGCAGAAGGAGACTGGCAATGCTGACGATGGGTGAGGCCCTGGCCACCAACGGTCGGCGCTACCGCGACAAGGTGGCCATCTGGTACGACGACGTGAAGGTCACCTACAGCGAGCTCGACCGGCGCGTCAATCAAGCTGCGCGCCTCCTGCAGAGCCTTGGCGTCGGCAAGGGCGACCATGTCGCGCTGTTGCTTATGAACTCCATCGAGTACGTCGAGCTCTACTTCGCCTGCGGCCGCGCAGGAGCGGTCGCCGTGCCGATCAACCTTCGCCTCGCGCCTGCCGAGATGGCCTATGTGCTCGGTCACTCGGACAGCCGCGTGCTGATCGGCGACGGGCAGCTGCTGCAAGGAGCCCTGGAGGCGGGCATGCGCCCCGAGGGCGGCGCGCTCGAGAAGATCCTTCGCGTCGGTCCCGGTGCGGACTTCCTTCCGTCCTACGAGGCACTGCGCGACGGCCAGAGCGATGCACCGGTCGTCGTTGCGGTCGACGAGAACGACCCCTGGGTGCTCGTGTACACGTCAGGCACGACGGGCAAGCCGAAGGGCGCCCTGCGCTCACACAAGAGCAACCTGATGATCGCCCTCCTGCTCGCCGCGGAATTCGGCATCTCCTCGGACGACATCGGCCTCTCGCTGCTGCCCATGTTCCATGTGAACGGCCTCTGGCTCGTGTCGCTCTCCCTCTGCCTCGGCACGACCATGTCGATCTACCATCAGAAGACCTTCCACCCCGTGCGGGTGATCGAGGAAATCAAGCGCCACGGCGCAACCTACTCCATGTTCGTGCCGTCGCTGCTCACGTTCCTGGCCGACGCCGCCGAGAAGGGCAGCCTTGACCCGGGACAGTTGCGCGTCATGATCACGAGTTCGTCGCCGCTCTCGACGACCTTGCGGGACCGCATCGTGGAGGACTTCCCCAACGCGCACCTGATCGACATCTACGGCGCGACGGAACTCGGGGCCGTGACCTGGATCCGGCACGGGCCGGGAAGCGTCATCGGCTCGATCGGCCTGCCGGCCCTGGCCCAGGACGTTCGCATCCTGCGCGAGGACGGCGGGGAGGCGGACGCCGAGGAGGTGGGGGAGCTCTATTGCGCCGGCCCCACCCTCATGGACGGGTACTACAAGGACCCCGAGGCGACCGCCCAGGCGTTCCGCGGGCGCTACCTCGCCGTCGGCGACCTAGGGCGTCGCAACCGGGACGGCTACGTCTACCTCGTGGACCGCAAGACCGACATGATCATCACCATGGGCGAGAACGTCTATCCGACCGAGGTGGAAGAGGTGCTCACGCAGCACCCGTCCGTTGCCATGGCCGCTGTCGTCGGCCTGCACGACGACCGGCGCGGCGAGGAAGTCGTCGCGGTCGTCTCGCCGCGCGAGGACCAGCAGGTACCGGTCGAGGAACTGCAGGATCTCTGCGGTCGCCTGCTCGCCGACTACAAGCGGCCACGCCGCATCTTCGTCTGGCCCGAGCTGCCGATCGGCGCGACCGGCAAGGTGCTCCGCCGCGCCGTTCGCGAGCAGCTGCTCAGAGCCTGACGTGCCAGCCCGCGAGGTCCTGCGGTCCCCGTCGCGGGAGGGCGGCGGGGCCGCGCTCCTTCTCGCGGCCCTGCCGGCCTTTCTGACGCTGGCGATGGCCCTCTCGCAGCACGGTCTCATCGGCGACATCGGTTTTGACGTCGCGAACGGCCGCTGGATCATGCTGCACGGCTACGTGCCGCTAGAGAATCACCTGACCGCCGCCATGTCGGGGGCGTACTGGTCGAACGAGGAATGGCTCTTCGGCGTCTACACCGCCTGGCTCTACAGCCTTGGCGGCCGGATCGCCGTCTACCTCGGCCTGCTGCCGCTGCTGGCCGGCATCGCGATCCTGCTCGCCAACTGGGCGCGACGGCTCGGCCCCTACTGGCAGACCATCTGGCCGCTCGCCACCGCAGTGGCCATCATGCCGGTGATGTCGCCAAGACCGCAGCTCGTCTCGTTTCTGCTGTTCGCCTACCTGCTCACGGCCCTGGCCGCCGCCAGGCGGGACAAGCCCCGGCAGCTCTGGGTCGCGGCCGCGCTTGGCCTTGTCTGGGTGCAGGTGCATGGATCGGTGGTGCTGCTGCCCCTGCTGTTCGGACTGAACTGGCTCCTGGGGTCGCCGGATGTGCCGCGGCGCAAGCTCCTCGGGCCCCTCGTCCTCTCGCTGCTCGTGCTGCTCGTCCGGCCTGGCGGTCCCGCCGCCGTGGTGCGCAATCTCCTCAACGTCGGCAGCGGCGGCAACACAAACGTCATCTCGGAATGGGCTTCGCCGAACTTCCACGAACCCTGGGCCATGTTGGCCGGGGTCGTCCTGTTCGCGGCCCTGGCACTCCTCGCCCCGGAGCTCGGCCGGCGCCGGCGCTATGCGGACCTCCTGCTCCTGTTGGGCGCCGCCTTCGCTCTGCTCTACGCCTCGCGATTCCTGCCGTACTTCGTCCTTGCCGCGGCCTGGCTCGGGGCGCCTCTTCTGCCAGGGCCCTGGCGCATCGCGCAAGAGCCGCGGGCTGCGGCGCGCTCCTTCGCCCTGAGCCTCGTGGCGGCCCTCGTCATGGCGGTAGTGCTGCTGTCCCGCCCTCTCTTCCCGCAGCGCGCGCCGATGCGCGCCATCGCGTATCTTCAGAGGCAGCACGCGTCGAACGTCTTTGCCGCCTACCAGATCGGCGCGTCTCTGGAGCTCTACGGTGTCACGCCATACCTGGACAGCCGCGACAACCTGTGGCTGCAGCGTTCCTGGTGGCCGCATTTCCTCGACGTCAGCGCGGGGAGCATGTCCGTGACCGCATACATCCGCCGCTACGACCCGTCCGCAACCTATGTCCTGTGGCAGACCCGCTCGCCCGTGGCCGTGGAGCTGGACGACAGCCGGGACTGGCGGCGGGTGCTCGTGGACCCCAATCCCCTGGGCCCCAGCCACGCAAGCTACGGCGCATATGCCGTATGGCGGAAGGTAGGATCATCGTGAACCGACCCTGCGACCCGTGGCGGGCGCCGGCATGATCCGGCCGCCCTTGCGCCCGCGCCCGCGCCCCGTCACCGCGCGCCGGCTGCTGCTCTGGCCGCTCGCCGGCATCGTGACGCTGCCCCTCTGGGCCCTGCTGCTGCACGCGGGCACCGCGTTCGTACGTCTGCCGCCAGGCAGCGCGGCAGCCACCGGCATCAGCGTGTCGTCGTCCATCGCGGCGCTCCTGCTGACCTTCCTCGTCGGTCTCCCCCTGGCCTGGTGGGCCGCGTCCGCCGGCCAGCGCACCCAGCGCCTGCTGGAGCTCCTGCTCGCCGTGCCGCTGCTGATGCCGCCGCTGGTGCTGGGCCTCGTGCTCGCGTACGTGTTTGGTCCGACCGCCAGCTTCGGGCAGTGGCTCGAGGGGCTCGGCATCGGCGTGACCAACAGTTTTCTCGGCCTCACGCTCGCCGGCTTCTACGAGGCGTCGCCCTACTTTGTCTACGCGGCCTGGGCAGCCTTCAGCGCCCTCGACCGCGACGTCCTGGAGGCGGCATGGCTGGCCGGCATGACGCCCGCAAAGGCGTTCCGCCTGGTGGCTCTGCCGCTTGCGGCGCCTGGCCTCGCCGTCGCGAGCGCCATGGCCTGGGCACGCACGATCGGGGCGTTCGGGGCGCCGATCGTGCTCGCATATCACCCGACCGGTCTGCCGGTGGGCATCTGGATCGCGCTCAGCGAGTTCGGACTCGGGCCGGCCCTTCAGCTCGCCCTCGTCCTCGTCGCCATCGCCCTGCCGCTGCCTCTTCTGGCCATGGGGGTGGCCCGCCGTGCTGCGCGTTGACCTCGCGGCGCCGCCGTCGACGCCCTGGCGCTTCGCCGCACGCTTCGAGCTGGAAGCGGGCAGCGTGCTGGCCTTGCACGGCCCCTCGGGGGCAGGCAAGACAACGCTCCTGCGCGCCGTCGCCGGACTCCTGCCTGCGGATGGCGCCCTCGATCTGGACGGCGCGGACTACCGCCGCCTGCAGGCGTGGCAGCGACCGATCGGCTGGGTGCCGCAGCGGCAGGGTCTCATACCGCACTGGACGCCGGAGCAGCATCTCCTCGCGCTGGGAGGCGGGCTCGCCGTCAACGTCGCGACGGCGCTCGAGCGTCTCGACCTCCTGCGCCTGCGCAACCGGCCCGCGCGCGAGCTCTCATTTGGCGAGCGGCAGCGGCTGGCGCTTGGGCGCGCAGTGTTCGCCCGCCGCCCGCTGTTCCTGCTGGACGAGCCCTTCTCGGCGCTCGATGCCGCTGCCCGCCTCGAGATGGGCGATCTGCTGATGGAGCGCGTGGCCGAGGAGAAGGCGTACGCGCTCCTGGCGACCCACGACCTCCACGAGGTGCAGCGCCTATGCCAGAGGCTCTGCCTGATCGCGGAGGGAAAGGTGGTCGCCGAGGGACCGACCGAATCCCTGCTGCACGGGCCGCCGAACGCGCGCGCGGCCGAGCTGCTCGGCTACCACCTGCTGGGGGGCGGCATCGCGGTACACCCCGCCACGGCGTCGTGGCAGGGCGCCCCAGGCCTCGCGACGGTGGACGGCGTCGTGCTGCGCGCCCTGCCGAGGGACTTCGGCTGGCGGGTGGAGATGCGGGACGCGGCGGGACGCCACTTCGCCGCCGATCTCGGGCAGGACCGGCGGCTGCCGGCGGTCGGCGAAACCCTGCGGGTCTACTTCCCGGACCTCAGGCTGAGTCCGTCGGCGGATGGGGAATAGGGGGCAGGCCGGAGAGATAGGCGTAGACCTCCGGGAAGGCCCGGCGCACGTTTATGGGCCGCAGGTCCTCCTTGCGCACGAAGGCGTGCTCGGTGTATCCCTCGGCAAGCAGCTCGCCTTCCATCTCAAGGCGATAGTCGAAGCGCAGTCGCGCCGGCGACAGTCGCGCCGTCGTCTCGAGCTCGACGAGGTCGTCGTAGCTGCACGGGCGGTGGTAGCGGGCGCCGGTGCGCACGACGGGGAGGAGCAGCCCCCTGTCCTCGATCTCCCGGTAGTTGCCGCCGATCTGGCGCAGGAGTGCCGTGCGTCCTTCGGTGAACCAGTCGAAGTAGTGGGCGTAGTACGCGATGCCCATGCGGTCCGCCTCACCGTAGCGCACCCTCAGGCGGATGCGGCAGGAACCATCCATGGTCGCACCTCCAAAGGCCGGTCTCCTGCGACTTCCGCAACCTGCCGCGGAGTCCTGCATGCCGACCCTGCAGGGACTGCCTGGGGCGACGCCGAATTCCTGGATGGTATATGCCCCCAGGTAGCATCCCACGAACATTCGCGGTGCGAGGCGAGGCAGTTGCAGGGGTGGGGCGCGGCGGGCCCGCTGATGCCCGGCGGATCCTCCGGTGATTCCGGACAGCGCTTGGCAGCCACGCCGCGTCACGTCCTGCGGGGCGTGATGCTTGTTGTGGTGGCCGCACTTCTTCCGCTCATGCCCCTGCCGGTGGACTGGATCCTGCCGAGCCTCGCCATCGTGCTCATGGTCGCCGGTCTCGTGCTTGGCCCGCTGGCAGCCCTCGGGATCGCCATCCTGACCGTCCTGCTTGCCCTGCTCGCGCAGAGGCCCGCCGACGCGAGCCTCGCCCTGGCGTTCGCCTTCGTGCCTCTGATCTCTGCCGCGGCAGGCGGCACCATCGGTCTGAGCCTGCGGCGCGTCCGCAGGGAGGCGGAGACGTCCGCGCGCCGCGCTCGGCTTCTCGCGGAAGCGCTGCTGCGTCTGCCCACGCTCGATAGCGCCGAGCTCATCTACCGCGAGCTGCCCTTGATGCTCCGGGAGATCCTCGGCTTCACGCACGCAGACATCTTGGTGCCGAGCGCCGACGGCCAGCGCCTGCAGGTGCAGGCAACGCTCGGCTGGACGCCGCCGCAAGGCGTCTCGCTCCCGCTGCAGTCCATCACCGGGCGCGCGCTGCGCACGCGCCGGGTGCAGCATGTTCCGGACACGCAATCCGATCCGGACTTCGTCCAGGGCTTCGGCATCGCCTCGACGCACAGCGAACTGGCCTTGCCGATCGTCGTCGGGGAGCAGACCGTCGCCGTGCTCAACATCGAGCGCAGCCGCCCAGGGGCCTTTCTCGCCGGCGAGGTGGCGACCCTCGAGGCGCTGGTGCTGGCCGTCGGCGATGCGCTAGGACGCCTCGGCCGCCTCACGGCGTCGCAGGAGACCACCTACCTGCAGAACTTCCTCCTGGACTTCTCCCGCCAGATCACCCAGCCTGGAACGCCCCAGGCCGTGGCGCACCGTGCACTGCAGCTGCTGATGCCGTTCGCCTCCGCCGACGTGGGTGTCGTCTGGCTCCCGGGCGGCGGCGCGCCGCACCTTCTGGCCCGCCACGTCCTCGGCGACTTCGACGCGCCGGACGCGCCCTCGCCGCTCGTGGCAAGCTTCAAGGGCCTCGTGCCGCGGGAGCCTGTCTGGGTGGCGTCATCGCTCACCTCCCCGTACAGCACGGCCCGCCAGCTCGAGGCGGGACTCCAGTCGTTCGCCATCCTGCCGCTGCTCGAGCCGGACGGCCGCCCCCAGGCCATCCTGGAGCTCCTCTTCTACCGCAGCCCGGTCGCCTTCGTCGCCAGCCAACGTCAAGCCCTGCAGCGCGCTGCTGACCGGCTGCACATCGCATTGCAAGGCATCCTCGCGACGTCACGCCTGGCGGACCTCCTGGAAGCGTTGCATGCCCTCGGCGCGATGGGTGACATCCAGGAGCTGTGCGACCAGGCCCTGTCGGCCGCCATCCGGCTCGTACCAGGCGCGAACGCCGCGACGCTCTGGCTGTCCGGCGGCACCGGTCTGGAGCTGCGCGCGGCCCGGGGCTACGACGAAGCTGGCGCGCCGCCGCACTGGGCCTTGCAGAGCGTCGAGGACGCCGTCCAGTGGTACGGCGGCGACCGCGGCAGCTTCATGCGCGGGCTGCCGCACGTCCTGGAGCAGGCGCCCGGCGCGGGGGGCAGCAAGCTGATGCGACTCTCGCACGTCACCGCGAGCATCTGCCTGCCACTCGTGCTGCACGGTGACCTCGTCGGCCTCCTGAGCATCGACAGCCTCTTGCAGCCCGAAGCCTTCTCGCAGGAAGCGCTCTCCCTCGCCGGCATGTTCGGGCTGCAGCTCGCCGTCCTGCTGACGCAGGGCCGGCATCGCAAGGCGCTCGCGCTGGCCGCGCGCACCGATACCCTGACGGGCATCGGCAACCGCCGGGACTTTGACGAGCGCATCGCCGCGGCGTGGGGAGAGGCAAGGCGCTACCGCCAGCCGCTATCGCTGGTCATCCTGGACCTGCAAGGCTTCAAGGCGATCAACGACCAGTATGGACACCTGAGCGGCGACGAGGCGCTGCTGGCCGTCGCCAGGGCATTGAACTCCGTGCGCCGCGACGGTGACACCGTCTTCCGCTGGGGTGGCGACGAATTCGCCATCCTGCTGACACACGCCGATCTCTCGCAGGCCCTGCAGGCGGCCAGCCGGTACCTCGACGCCATCCGGACCTCGCCCGTGCTGTGGCGCGAGGAGCATGAGGTGTACGTCGGCGCCCGACTCGGCGTGGCGGCCTCACCGGAGGACGCCGACAGCATCGAAGGTCTGGTGCGCGTCGCCGACGAAAGGGTGATCATGGCGAAACGCCTCGGCCAGAGCCTGTCGCCCGCCGGGCCGCCGATCTGATGAGATGGTGGGCAGGAGGTACGCCTGATGGCATGCGACGAGCTTCGGCCCGAGCTGACGATTGAGAAGGCGCAGACCCTGTTCGCGGACGGTGCCTTGACCTCGGAGGATCTCGTCTACCTCTGCCTGGACGCCGTCGCAGCCCGCAACCAGGGGCCGCAGGGCCTCAGCGCCGTGCTGGAATTGAATCCCCACGCGCCGGCCATCGCGGCTGTGCTGGACCAGGAGCGCGGGTCCGGACACGTGCGCGGCCCGCTGCACGGTATCCCGGTCCTTTTGAAGGACAACATCGACACGGCAGACCACCTGCACACCAGCGCCGGCTCGCTTGCGCTCGCCGCCCACTACGCCGCCCGCGACGCCCACCTCGTGCGCAGGCTGCGTCAGGCGGGTGCTGTGATCCTCGGCAAGGCCGGCATGACGGAGTGGGCCAACTTCATGACCGAAGGCATGCCCAACGGCTACTCCTCGCGCGGCGGCCAGGTGCTGAACGCCTGCGGGCCGTTCGACGCCGGCGGATCGAGTTCCGGCTCCGCTTCGGCCGTCTCCGGTGAGCTCACGCCGCTGGCGGTCGGCACGGAAACCTCCGGTTCGATCCTGAGCCCCGCCAGCCAGCAGGGTGTCGTGGGCATCAAGCCGACGCTTGGCTATGTCAGCCGCAGCGGCATCGTCCCGATCGCGCACAGCCAGGACACCGCCGGACCGATGGCCCGCAGCGTACGCGATGCGCTGCTCCTGCTGCGAGCCATGATCGGCGGCGACCGACGCGACCCGATCACGTTCCTGGGTGCGGCGCACCCGCTGCCCGACGCGCACGAACTCCGCGCGGACGCGCTCAAGGGGGTCCGGCTCGGTGTCGCGCGCGACTACCTGGGCGACCTCCCTGAACCCCTGGCGGCCGGGTTCCAGGAGGCCCTGAAGAGCATCGAGGCCCTTGGCGCCACCGTGGTCGATCCCGCTCCGATCCCGTCCGCTGGCAGGGAGTGGGGGGAAGAGGTCCTGTTCTACGAGTTCAAGGCGGACCTCAACGCCTATCTCGGCAAGACCGGGCCGGACGTGCCGGTGCACAGCCTGCGCGAGCTGATCTTCTTCAACGAGCGCAACCGGCGGCTGATGCTGCGCTATGGCCAGACGCTGCTCCTGCAGTCCGAGGCGACGTCGGGCACGCTCACGGACCCCGCATACCTGCAGGGCCGGCGCCGCGATCTCGTCTGGTCCCGGCAGGAGGGCATCGACCATGCGCTCACGTCGCTTCGCCTCGACGCTCTCCTGTTCCCGAACAACTACGGCGCGGACATCGCCGCGCGCGCCGGATACCCGTCGATCTGCGTGCCTGCGGGCACGACGAGCCAGGGGGAGCCGTTCGCCCTCACCTTCTGTGGCACCGCATTCGCGGAAGCGCGGCTCGTCCAGTTCGCCTATGCGTACGAGCAGGCCACCAATGCCCGCCTAGGGATGCCGCTGCGCCACCGCAAGCCCGCTTAGAACCCCTCGCGCGGCGCCACGGCGGGCGGGGTACCCCGCGCGCGCGAACTGGCGCGGCCAACGGTCACGCTGCAGAGCCCGGATGGTGACGCGGTCCCTCGACGACCCACCAGCCTGCGCTAGGTGCCTTGATTGCTGCCCGCACGGCTAGCAGCCGTACTGCTCCGCTCTGCGTGAGCAGCGGAAGTCCCTGCGTCTTTGGCGGCGGGCCCTGCCAGTCGGTCGCGAAGAGGCCGTCGCCATTGCGCGCCTGCGTCCACGCGGAACGCGCGCTTTGGTCGATCACCCTGGCGATGGCCAGATCTTGCGTCTCATCGTAGAGGAGCCGCAGGTTGTCCGCGAGCACCCCGGCAAACTCTGCGGGTGGCACGATCGTTCCATCTGGTCTCACCAGGCTGCGCAGCACGAATCCCTCCGTCTGGCGGGCCTGCGCAAGGTAGGCCGGTTCGTGGGTGATCCGGTAGAGCAGCGCCGCGGCCCCGATCACCGTGCCCTGATTGTACGTCCAGTCGCTCATCGAGATGTTCGCCTGGTCGTCGAGGTTGCCCCATACCTGGCCGGTGCGGCGATCGACGAGATGCTGCACCTGCCAATGGTAGATCCTCTTGGCCCACGCGAGGTACGCCCTTCGCCCTGTGGCCATGTAGAGGCGTGCGGCAAGTTGTGCCGCGGGCCCGTTCGACGCGGTATTGCGGGTGACGCGGTCGTCGTTCCAGTAGATGCCGCCGCGGCTTTGGTCCCAACCGGTCTCTATGTAGCCGAACACCTCTTTTGCCTCACGCAGGTAGCGGGCGTCGGCGGTGAGATCGAACGCCTGGACGAGGTCGAGTCCCGCCCAGGCGTTGTCGTCGAAGTACTTGAGCGCCCATGCGCCTGGGTCGACGGTCGGTGCGTAGCCGGGCACCTTGGCCCGCTCGTCCCAGTAGCGGTCAAGATCGTCGGCAAGCCTGCGCACGAACGGCAGATAGCTCGTGCCGCCAGGCAGCGATGCGACGTCCTCGACGGCCCGCAGCCCCCAGGAGTAGCCCCAGATCGCCGCCGCCGGCGAGCTGACGGAAGGCGCGTAGCTCGCGAGAAGGCCGTCATCCGGCAGGTAGTACCACGCCACAAGGGCCTTTGCGGCGGCTCTGGCGTGCTGAACCTCCGGATCTCTGCTGGATGGTCCGCCAAGCCCCAGGCCGCCCTGCACGACGAGCAGCGCCAGCCCGACGCCGGCCGCGATCGCAACCATTGGCCCTATGAGGCGGCCGATCTGCAAGAGTACCTCCAAGCCCTGGCCACCGGATTTGGCACCGACGTGCCCTGTCTGCTCCCGGCGTCCCGCGAGCGGGCACGCATTCCTGGCCCCATCTTCAGCCTGCCCGCACGGCACCTGCCCGACGCGCCAGACAGGTGGTCGGCGCTCCGCAATCGCTGCCTTCCACGCCGACATTGCCTCCGGTCCACCGTACGGCAGACGTCCGTCACCGAGAGAGGCTCGCGCAGACGACACGAAAGAGCCGCCCTTGCGGGCGGCTCTCGTCCACGGCGGCACTCAGGAATACGAGACGCGGGGGTCCAGGAACGCGTAGACCACGTCGACCACGAAGTTCATGATCACGATGCCGCTCGCCGAGAAGAGCGTCACACCCATGATCAAGGCTCCGTCATCCTGGCCGATGGCCGTGTTGAGCAGGAAGCCGAGCCCGCTCCAGTTGAAGATGTACTCTGTCACGATCAGGCCGCCCAAGAGGGCGCCGAGATCGAGTCCAAGGTACGTGACGACTGGAATCAGCGAGTTGCGGATGGTGTGCTTGAAGAGCACGAGCGCCTCGCCGGCGCCCTTGGCGCGTGCCGTGCGCACGTAGTCCATCCGCATCGTCTCGAGCGTCGACGAGCGCAGGATGCGCGCGTAGAACGCGCTGCCCGTGATGCCGACCGAAAGGGCGGGCAGGATCACGCCTAGGGGAGAGACGCCGCCGAGCGGCAGCCATCCAAGCTTGAACCCGACGAGCATCAGCAGCATCGAGCCGACCCAGTAGGTCGGCATCGAGATGCCGACGATCGAGACGAAGCGCAGCAGGTTGTCGACGAAGGAGTACCGTTTGACGGCCGCAACAATGCCGATCGGGATACCAATCGCGAGTTCGAAGAATACGGCCACGACGGCAAGATACAGGGTGTAGGGCGCCGCCTGCAGCACCATGCCTGAGACGGTCCGTCGCATGATGAAGTCATAGCCCAGATTGCCGTGGATGAACTGGTTCGCATAGACGAGGTACCGGTACCACAGGGGGTGGTAGAGCCCCAGGGCTCTGCGGATGGACGCGAGCGTGGCGGCGCTCGCGTGCTGGCCTGCGATCAGGCGCGCGGGATCAGACGGGACCATGTAGGCAATGAAATAGGTCACCGTCAGGATCGCCCAAATCGTGACGATCGTCCAGATCGCGCGCCGAACCAGGTAGGAACCCAAGGCGTATCACCCAAGCTTTCGTCCGAGAAGATTCCGGGGCCGGCCTCGGGCCGGCCCCGGGTTGCGACACGGATCAGTGAGGAGCGACGGTCATGTACTGGAACTGCGGCGTCTTGACCGGGTGCAGGTAGATCATCAGGTCCTTGAACGAACCCTGCGGCTTGACCCACGGCTGGATCAAAGCGTCGTTCCACTCGTTGTAGAGGAAGGCCCACGACGCCTGCTGGACGGCGATGGACTCAGCCTTCGAGTAGTCGGTGTTGCGCTGGTACTGCTCGTTGCCGGGCAGGGAGTCGGCCTGGGTCACGAGGCTCTCGAACGTCGGGTTGGTCCAGTTGCCGACGTTGGTGGCCCCGAAGGCCTCCTTGCTGAGCAGGTTGAACAGGAAGTCCTGCGCGTCAGGGTAGTCCTGGAACCAGTCGGTCCAGGCGATGTTCCAGTTGCCGCTGGCGTTGTCTTCGAGCGGCCAGTAGTTGCCGATCTGGCTCGTACCGACGATCGAGACCTTCATGCCGACAGCCTGGAGCTCGTTCTGGATGATCTCAGCCGTACGGATGTGGTCGGTGTTGTTGGAGGGGTAGATGAAGGTGAGTGTCTGACCCTTGTAGCCAGCCTTCTTCAGGAGCGACTTGGCCAGGGTCGGGTTGTACGGGTACGGGTTCTTGATGGAGTTGTTGTAGCCCGGGATGCCCGGCGGCAGCGGCTGCGTCATGAGCGCCGCGCGGCCGTTCGTGATGTCCTTGATGAGAAGGGTCTTGTTGATCGCGTAGTTGACCGCCTGGCGCATGTAGACGTTGTTGAACGGCGCCTTGGTGGTGTTGAAGGCCAGGTACACGACGCCGTTCTCGACGACGTTGTGGTACTGGGACTTCAGCGTCGCCGAGCTGAGGATCTTGGCGTAGACCTCAGACGGCAGCGGGCCCCACACGAATGCGTACTGGCCCTGCTGGTACCGCAGGAGCGCGAGGTCCGGGTTGACGTTCTCGTCCATGATGACCGTCGGCTCGCCCTTGACGTAGCGCCAGCTCGTCGTGTTCGGCACCAGGATCATCTGGTGACCCTGGTTCCAGCTCTTGAGCTTGTATGGGCCGCTGCCAATGGCGTGCAGCTGGTAGTTCGCGCCGTACTTCTGCACCACGCTGGGGTCGACGATGGCCGCCGACATCAGGGCCATGACGTTGAGGAAGAAGGCCTGCGGAGTGACCAGCTTGATCTGGACGACACCCGCCGCCGGCGAGGTGACGCCACTCATGCCGGTCATGCCGGCAACAGGCGGCTTGCCACTGTTGAACCACGCGTTGTAGCCCTGGATGTCGGAGTAGGCGAAGCCGTAAGGCGCAGCGCCACTCGAGTTCGCGTCACCGCGGGTAACGCGGTTGATCGAGTAGATGACGTCCTGCGCGGTGACGGGGTCACCGTTCGAGAACTTGATGCCCTTCTTCAGCGTGAACGTGTAGACCGTGCCATTCTTCGAGACCGTCCAGGTGGCAATGCCGGGGACGATCTTGGTGGTGACCGGGTCGTACTCGACCAGGGTGTCGTAGATCTCCTGCATCGGGTACATCGAGGTCATGTCGGTCCACTGGGTCGGGTCAAGCGTCTCAATGTTGCTCGAGAACGAGAAGTTCAAGGTGTTGCTCGTGCTCGCGCTGGTGACCGCCGGCGCCACCATGGACGCCGTCAGCGCCAGGGTTGCCGCCCCGGCCACCGCCACGGACCATCGCTTCCAGGATGAATTCGCCATTCTTCGACCTCCTCGCGGACAAAGCGGTATCGGAGCGTCGTGTCGCGGCTCACTTCAACGGTCTACGCCCGGCTGATCACCTCCCAAAGGGCACGTACGATGCGGGGCGACTACTCGTTGGCGCGCGGGTTCAGCGCGTCGCTGAGGCCATCGCCGAGAAGGTTGAAACCGAGCGTCGCGAGCGCGATGGCGATGCCCGGCCAGACGATCAGCCAGGGATCCGTCTGGTACCAGCTGAGGCCGAGGTTGATCATCTTGCCCCAGGACACGATCGGGTCCGGGACGCCGATGGAGAGGAACGAGAGCGCGGACTCAAGCAGGATGTTGTTGGCGATCAGGAGGGTGCCGTACACCACGACGGGACCCATGATGTTCGGGAAGATGTGCTTGAACAGGATGCTCGGTACGCGGGCACCGATCGATCGCGCCGACTCCACGTACTCGAGCCTGCGCGCGGCCAGCGTCTGTCCTCGCGTGATACGGGCGATACCGGCCCAGCCGAGCACCCCGATGACCGTGTACACGGTGGCCACCGTCGGGTGCGTCACGACGGACCGGAGCAGGATGACGAACAGGAACAGCGGGAAGGCCAGCACCACATCCGTGATGCGCATGATGATATTGTCCCACATGCCTCCGAGGTAGCCGGAGATGAGGCCGATGACGACACCGATCAACAGAGTGATGACGGTCGCCATGAAGCCGACCTCCATCGACACGCGCGTGCCGTAGAGCAACTGGCTCATCTCGTCGCGGCCGGACGAGTCGGTGCCGAGGAAGAAGTGGTGCCAAACCCATGTCGGGTTCAGCGGCAGTCCCTGAATCGTCGTCCCGTCCGCGTACGAGGTGTACGGGCTCATCGGTGCAATCATCGGTGCAAGAAGCGCCACGACCACCATGATGATGACGAGGATCAGGCCAAAGACGGCAAGTTTGTTCTTCAAGAATCGCCGCACAGCCGTTTGAAACGGCGTGCGGATCTTCTCTTCGGGGAATCCGGATTGGGTGGGTTCAGGGTTCGCCAGGGGCAAGGACATGCATTAGACTCCTTCTTGGCGCGACGCACGGATGGTGCGCCTGAGGTGAGGCTTAGAATACGCTCTTGGCAGCATTAACACCTGCTTAACGCGAGGAGGAAGGTCCATTAGTCCCTTGGATGGCCCGCCCCGAGCCAAAAGGCCCCCTCTAGCGCGGCCAAACATCGCTGCATAAAACGCTCCCCAGAGGGACGGAAGAAAGGCGCGGAAGCCTGTCCGAGAGGCCCACACCTACGCTTGGGCGCCGCCCTCGATCCGGTCCAGGCGCTCGAGGAGTTCCCTGAGGGCCGTGCTCTGCGCCTCCAGGTGCTCGAGGATGACCCGCACCTCCTCTTCGGCCTTCTGGTTGACCTGAAAGTCCTGGTGGGCCTCGAGACGATCTTTGGCGGCCTGGCGGTTCTGCGACATCATGATGATCGGCGCGGCGTACGCGGCCTGGAACGAGAGCGCGAGATTGAGCAGGATGAACGGATACGGATCCCAATGCATGATCCAGGCGGTGACGTTCAGCAGCACCCAGATGAACAGCAGGGCGCTCTGTACAATGATGAAGGTCCACGATCCCATGACGGCAGCGAACCGGTCGGCGGTCCGGTCGCCCCGCGTCCGATGCTCTTCGTACACGTCGTTCAGGTTGCGCACCGGCGGATGCTCATGCTTGAAGTGCCCTGGAAACTCCATTGGATGGACCTCCTTGTCGCATGACGGGACTTGAATGTTTCGCGACCGGCGCGTCACAGCCCTCGCTGGATCGGGGACCAGTCCGGCGCGCAACGCGTCACCGCCGCTTGCGCGCTTCGATGCGGCAGGTCGGCCGGCATGGCTGTGTCGCGACCCGCACGCCACGCGGGTCGCATCATGCGTGCGCGGACCAAGCACGGCCTCTCCGGGCGCCGCGTGTCATTACTCCGTTCGCGCAGATGCGATGGCCCGGCAGCGACGGCCGATCCGCCCGGGGAGGGCACCGCTACGCCATTCCGCTTCGACTACATCATTCCGGGGTGTGCAGTGGGAAGCAACAGTGGGGACATTGTGGCGGGTTACGCGGGCACGGCAGGAGACGCCCCGCCCGGAGGGAAGTGTCGTCTGGCTCCTGGTCGCGGCCTTCTGTGGCACCCAACTCGGCACCGCACGGGTCGCTCTGGTGGCACCGGGCTGGCGTCGCCTCCAGCGCGGGTGCTCTCGGCGACGGCACAGGCGCCATCCTCGGCTTCGTAGTAGGCTTCACGTACTCCGCCATCGAAACCATTACCAACTAACTCCAGTTCTCAAAGCAAGGACGCATTCAGGCTGACGCCAACCTATTGCAAGAGGTGCGATGACCATGCTGCCGAGTTTCCCAACATGGCTCGAAGTGGTGATAGTAGCCGTGGCCCTGTATATGCTAGGCCTGCGCCGCGCAAGTATGTCCCGACCCACTATTATCGGCTGGATCACAATTGGCAGCATGTATACGATGTTTGCTGTTCATCACTTGTTCTTCCATGGAAAGGCCACATTGCTATTGGATATAGTCGGAGGCGTATTACTATTTGCAACACTTATTCTTTGGACAATAGGATCTAGGTCGAAGTCAACCTCCTCGAGAAGATGGATACTCGGCGGCATTGTCGTCGCCGTACTCATTGTGCTGTTCTCTGTAGTCCAGGGCTTGCACGCCATACCGTGAGTGCGGCACGCAGGTTGCGCCGCAAGATCAGCGATCGGACGCTTCGACAACGGCTCTGGACCAACATTGCTTCGCGACTGTCCCCAGTTTTGCTTCGCTGAACATTTGGGAGCCCAGGCCGCATATAGACCCCGCCCTACCGTATTAACATAATATCTATTATCGGACATTGCAAAATGCATTGGGGGAGTACTTCCTGACGGTGCAGGGCTACTCCCCTGCCAGACCGAACGCACCGTCCTGAGGGGGCCGGCCATGTCACTCCATCTGCGCTTTGCCACGTCCGACGATGTTGCGCTGCTCCATCAGATCACCCAGGAGTCTTTCGCCGAGTACCAGGGCCGACTCGATCCGCCAAGCGCCGCCGATCGTGAGACGCCTGAAGACGTCGCCGCCGCCGTGCGCGAAGGACATGCCGTCTTGGCTTATCTTGACGACACCCCGGCTGGCTGCGTTCGTTACCGATCGGAGGATGGCGGCGTCTACGTAGCTCGGCTGGCGGTCCTGCCGGCCATGCGCCGAAACGGCATCGGCTCGGCTCTCCTCGAGTTCGTCGAGGCCCGGGCACTGGCTGCCGGCGCTGGCCGGCTCAGGCTTCGCGTCCGGCTCGCGCTGCCTGAGAACGTGAAACTTTACGTTGCGCGCGGCTATCGCGCCGTTGCGGTCCATCCGCGCAGTCGCACCGAGGCGGCCCTCACCATGGTCAAGGACCTGGGTTCCGCGAGCGGGGACCCGCCTTGGTCGCTCGTAGCCCCCCTGCTCCCTGACTTGCAGCATCTGGAACCTTCGCTGGACGCGCTGCTGCTCTTCGGCAGTTACGCGCAAGGCAGCCAAGGACCCTTCAGCGATCTCGACCTCGGCATCGTGACCAGGGAGAGCCCGACTCAGCCCGATCGTCTCAGACTCCTGCCGCGACCGGAGGGCTTCCTCGCCGTATCGATCCACGCCCGCACCCTGGAAACCATCTTGCGCGAGGCTAGCGCCCCGTACAGCTGGCCCGAAATACGGGACATCTACGCTGGAGCGAAGGTGATCTGGGGCCAACCATCCGTGCTGGAGCACATCCAGGCGGAAGTCGCGAGGCTGTCACCTAGCGCGGACAGGCTCTGGGGCAGCGCCCAACACGACCTGCTCTCTCTAGTGGAAGCTCTCGGCAAAGCCAAGAATGCCGCTGCACGCCTCGACGGAGCCGCTCTCCTGGCCGCCACCGGCCGCGTGGCGGAGGCGTCGGCACGGCTTCTGCGTCCGCTCAACCCACCCTGGTCGACCCTGCACGAGGCACGTCTCGCCGCCATATTCGCGTCGTGGAACACGGTCCCGGCGGGAGCGGCAGACGATGTGGCCCTCTGCCTCGGTCATGCCGCCGGGTCCGTGAATCTGGCACCCGCTCTGCTCGCGGCCCTTCGCCTCACACTCGGCACCATCGAGATCCTGCAGCCCCATGCGGATCGCCTGCCCCTGGAACCAGAACTTCGTTCCATGCTCTTGGCCGGGCGCCTCGATTTGCTCGCGCGCCAGGAATACGGCATAGGCGGACTCGTGGCCGGTGCATCGGCAGGATAAGGGCGACGCGCCCCGAGTGCCCGCACCCGCGCCGGTGCGTCCCGGCAGGCATTTCGCATGGTGCCGCCTTGTCATGCCATCAGGGCTTCACGAGCGGCAGGAAGATCTTGTCCACAATTTCCACGAGGGTCGCCTCCGGCACCGGACTCTGGGTCATGGTCAGATCGTGACGGACAAAGTCGACCGGTAGCGCAGAGATGCGGGGGCTGAGACGTGCCCGATCGATCTCACCCCGCGCCACAGCGCGCTCGAGGATGGTCGCCATTGGACCACAGCCACTAGTCGGTGAAGTTCACCCCCACAACACACCTACTTTGAATGGCAGACTCAACGGAATGGCGTATACTGGCAATGGAAGGAATGGAGAATGACACGAATCGGAATCGCAATAGCCGTTCTGGCGATCGTGTTGGGTGGCTGCGGCCCCGTGCGCCAAACTGGCACTGCCAAAACGACAATCCCCATTCTCAACGACAAGACCAACCAGAGGGTCTCCAGTTTCCCAACGTCGCTGGGACTGATGGAGCCGAGCGTTCCCCACTACCAATGTGTTGGCGATTACGCTCCCGCGATGCGTAAGCCGCCGTCGCTCGTGCAGCAGCAGGCGTATGTCGGACTGCCCTTCTGGCAGCTGACGCTGCGCTGCGTGAACCCAAGGCTCAAGTTCAACCTGCCGAAGGGATTCATGCGGGCGGGAATGGTGTGGGTCTTCGAAATGCCGCCGACCAAGCGCTCGCTCCTGCAGGCGATTCAGTTCCTGCATCCCGTCTCGGACCTGCGGGTCTCGGCCATCGGCAAGCTGCCGATTGGCGAGGGAAGGCAGGGCAATCAACATCTTGTCTGGCTGCTGGGCGACAAGACGACCTATATCGGTTTCCGCGACAAGAGACAGTCCGGGACCGTCCTCGTCTACCTCAGCGGGCGAGCCGTACCGCTCTCCGTGCTGAAGAAATTCGCGAAGTCCATGCACCCGCTGCCCAGCGGCTCGTAGCAGAGCACCTACTAAAGGGCAACGCCCCTCTCGGCAGGGTCGTTGCCCTTTGGATTCCAACAAAACGCCTTCATGGCGCTAATCGGAAACATCATGCCGGATGCAGCTTGGCGCCAGCCTTGTCCGTGTACATGCGCCTATCTGCCGTGTCAAAGATCGCGCGCGGCAGGTCTGCATCCACACCATACGTGACCACGCCGACGGCTACGCTCAAGATGGCCTCGTGCTTCCTGTCCACCGGCGCTGCGCATGCCAGCGCACGGATGCGCCTCGCGACCTCCTCGGCTTCGGGGAGCGCGGCGAACTAACCGAGATGGATACCGAGATATTGGCGGCGGCGTTGTCAACCACGGTGCCTGAGTTCCGCACAGACCGCCGACTAAGAAGCTCCCCCACTATCAGGTGTCCAGCTTGGAATCTCCTCTACAGCCCTTGCGCGAGAAAGTTCGTCAGGCGCTCGCGCACGTCGCTGCCGAAGGGGCCGCGGAGCAGCTCCTGGTTGTGTGCGTCGCCGGGATAGAGATGGATGGCGAGCTCGTGCGGACAGAGTTCCTGGAACGCATGCAGGTCGACATAGGGCTCATCCCGACTGGCCAGCAGAAGGGTGGGCACCGGTGGGAGCTGCCGCGCGACCTCCGCCGCCGCGATCGCGGGTGACAGGGCCGCCAGGCGGTCGACGCGGCCGCCGAGGAGCGACGCGGCCCGCAGCGCCGCCGCTCCGCCCATGCTGCCGCCGAGCAGACACACCTCGGCGGATCCCTCGGCACGGAGAGCGTCGATCGCCTGGACGACATCCTGTGCGTGCGATGTCCCTTGAGGCAAAGGGCTCGACTGGCCGTAGCCGCGAAAGTCCACCGTGATCGCGGTGCAACCGGCCTGCGCAAGTTCCTCGGCGACGTCGTGCCAGCTCGCCTGATCGAAATTGCGGCCATGCAGGAGAATGACCACTCGCTTGCCGCTGCCGAAGCGCGTACCGGTGAGCCTGCCGCCATCCTCAAGACCAAGTGTCCAGGACTGCCGGTCCATGCCGCCGCCTCCCCTCAAACCTCTCCACGCGCGATCTGCCGGAGGGTATCCCGCAGCGCCTCGTACGGATGCGCGCCTACGATCATGTACTTCCCTTCCACGATGAACGCGGGTACACCGGTGATCTCGAGTTGCTGCGAGCGGGCAAGGGCCTGCTCCAAGCTCTGTGCGTACTCCGGCTGTTCGAGCGACCTGATCGACTCGACCGGGTCGAGGCCGGCTCGCGCCGCCACGTCTCTCAGCACGTCCTCGTCGCCGAGGTTGCGCCCCTCCACGAAGTTCGCCTTGAAGAGCTCGCGATGGAGCGCGTCAAGCCGCCCTTCCCTGCGCGCGAACTCCGACAGGATGTGCGCCTTGCGTGTATTGGAAAGGTGCACAGGCGACTTGAAGGGCAGCCCAAGTTCGGCCGCGCGCTGACGAAGATCCTCGTGCATCTTCTCCACGCGCTCCTCGGGCAGTTCGAAATACTCGGCGACCGGGATGCCTTCCTCAGGAGTGTCCGCATGCAGTTCGAACGGCTGCCACGTCACCTCGAGTTCAAGACCCGGCTCCTGGTTCAACCGGTCGACGAGACCCTCGCCGATGTAGCAGAAGGGTCAGACATAATCCGAGAATATCTCCACCTGCAGCGCCATGCAGGATCACCTCATCTTCCTCGCCATCGAGTATTCCGCCTTGCGCGGCCGGGCACAGGCAGTTTTCAGTATACCGCGAAGCGCTTGGGCGCCGTCGTGCTGGAGCGCGGACCTCTTGCTGGCGTCACCCCCCTTCCCCTCCCCGACGCGACCGCATCCGCCGCCAATTCCCAGCGGAATGCGATTGCCCGGCAGGGTACGGGGTCTCAGGGACTCTCCGGTCCGCGTATGGAGCCATGATGCTTCCGCATGTATAGTTGAGTCCTCAGGTTATCTTAAGAGTTCTTTCCGTAATCTCTAAGGGAGTCCCCGCGAAGGAGGGTCCCCAGTGGAGTTGCGCAGGCTCGGTCTCGCAGCCGCTCTCGTGGCGGCGGCAGGTTTCCTTGCCCCAGCAGTGGCCAGCGCCCAGTCCGCGACCGTTCCGGACTTCACGAAGCTCGGCTTCTCGATGGTCGCGGCCTCCACCAACCTCGCCGCAGGTGCCGGAGGATCGCTCCACTTCGGATCGATCGCCATGCAGATACCGCAGGGCACCTTCACCGATCCCGTGACGTTCGAGCTCCTGCAAGGTCCGGTGTCGAACTTCCAGTCCGCCGCACCCTCCGGTGAGACCGTGGTGACAGACTTCGCGCTGCGCGTGGTGGACACGAAGACGCAGCAGCCCGTCGCGACTTTCCTCAAGCCTGTGATGGTCACCATCACCCAGAGCGATATCAGTTCCGCCAGCATGTACGCGAACGTCACCCAGGCGGGACAGATCATGGCCAATCCGGTCGCCGCCTCCATCAGCGGCGACGTCCTCACCCACCCCATCACGGCCGACCTGGTCGGCTGGGTCGTGCTGAGCCCTAGCAGTTCGGTGCCCGCCGTGCCCGACTTCACACAGCACGGCTTCCCGACTGTCGTCGCCTCGACCGATCTGGCGGCCGGTGCGGCCGGCTCCGTCCAGTTCGGCGGGATCTCGATCAACATCCCGCAGGGCGCCTTCACCCAGGCGGTCAAGTTCCAGCTGCTCCAAGGTCCCGTGATGAACCTCCAGTCCGCGGCGCCTACCGGTCAGACCGTGGTGACGGACTTCGCGCTGCGGGTCATCGACCCGAGCACAGGTCAGCTCATAGGGACCTTCCTCAAACCGGTGACCGCCACTGTCACTGAGAGTGACATCAGCTCCGCCAGCATGTACGCGAACGTCACGCCGAGCGGGCAGATCATGATGAACCCCATGGCCGCGACCATCAGAGGCGATGTCCTCACCCACCCCATCGCCGCCGCCGCGGTCGGCTGGGCTGTGCTGAGCCCGACGAGCGCGGTGCCGATGGTGCCCGACTTCACGCAGCACGGCTTCCCGCATGTCGTCGCCTCGGCCGATCTGGCGGCAGGTGCGGCTGGCTCCGTTCAGTACGGCGGGATCTCGGTCAAGATCCCGCAGGGCGCATTCCCGCAGGCGGTGAAGTTCGAACTGCTGCAGGGTTCGGCCTCTACCTTCCAGGCTACCGCTCCGGCCGGTGAGACGGTCGTGTCGAACTTCGCCCTGCGGGTGGTCGACAGCGCCACCGGCCAGCTGATCGGAACCTTCTCGAAGCCGGTGACGGTGACCGTCAGCCAGAGCGGCATCGACTCGGCGAGCACGTACGACAACGTCACCGCGGCCGGGCAGATCATGCCCAACCCGATCCCGGCCAAGATCTCTGGCGATGTGCTGACACACCCGATTCCCGCCGCGATGGTCGGCTGGGTCGTCTTGAGCCGCGCCGCCACCGTTCGTGGCGCCACGTCGCCGACCACAGGCATCCCCATCCTGCCGCTGGTGGGATCGGGAGCTCTTCTGATCGCGGCCGGCGTCCTGCTGGTCCGGTATGCGCGGGCTCACGCGTAGGACAAGCTGGCTCGGGGCTGCGCTGATCATGATCGGCGCAGCCCTGGTGGCGCTGCCTGGGCTGATGCCCTTTTACGCGAGCTGGCGTCAGGCGCAGTTGGCCCAGGCCGCAGCCCCCTGGCGTGCAGGAAGGCAGCTGCCGCACGCCAGTGCCGCGTCGGCAACGGCGCCGTCCCTGCCCGCAAGCCCTCAGCCCGGCACGGGGCAGGTGGCCGCCTACCTGCGCATCCCGAAGATCGACGTGGCCGCGACCGTTCTCCAGGGCACGTCCGACGCGCTGCTGGCGTCGGCGCCCGGACACGAGCCCCAGAGCGTGATGCCCGGGATGTCGGGCACGTCCGTCATCGTGGCGCACAACCTCACGTTCTTCCGCAACATCGATCTCCTCCGGCCCGGCGACACCATCATCGCCGGCACAGCGCAGGGCGTCTTCACCTACAAGGTCGGCCGCACCATGGTGGTGCCGGCGGGAACCGCCCTGCCCAACACGTCCTGGCCGAGTCTCGACCTCGTCGCCTGCTACCCCTTGAATGCCCTCTACTACACCCAGGACCGGTTCGTCGTCGAGGCAGCCTTGATCTCGGCGTCCCCGGCCCGCGCAGCCAGTGTGGCCCGCCTGCATGCCACTGTGCCCCAGTTCGCGGCGGCCCTGCCCTCAGATCTCGCCGCGCAGCCGCTCTGGCTCTCCGACACCGGCTACGACGTGGGCAGCGCCACTTTCAGCGGCGGCCCGAGCCTTCACATCACCGCGAGCGGCGCCAGTTGGAGCCTGGTGGCCCAGAGCATTCGCATGTTTGCCGCGACCGTGAAGGCATTGGCAATTCCCGCGCCGGCGCCCCTCGCCGGCTTTGCCCCATCTCCGGTCGTGACAGGGCTCTCCGGTGCCGGTCCTTGGACCGTCGAGCCGCAAGCGCCTCTAGATATCGCCGTCCAGCTGAGCGCATCCGGCCAACCGATCGCTGTGACCGTGGAATCGGCCACGGCGCGCATCGCCGGACACAACGGGACCACGAGCCAGCCCTACGCGATCACCCTCGCCGTGCGCCAGGGTGTCCTCTACCTGGTGCGTGTCAACGCCGGCTGAGTTCCTCGCGCCGCTGGCCGCATGCTGCAGCGTCAGATCGCCCGACAGGAGGTCGGTTCGCAGTCTCGCGCATGTCTTCCCGAGGCATACGGGGGAGGTGTTCCGGTTCGGGTGGCCGAAGTCCGGGCTAGCCGCTCCGCACGGCCGGCGCACGCGCCAGGAGGGATCGCATGAGCATCGACATCGATGAAGAGCACGCCCTGCGCCCGGAGCAGCTCTCAGCCATGGCAGCGAAGGTCCTGGAGGACAGTCATCTCCGCACCATGCGCAACGCCGTCGCCAAGAACGGGATCCTCAAGGTTGCAGAGGATCAGGACATCCTCGTCGCCATGAGGCACGCATTCTCCGAGGAACTGCCCAGCCTGCCGGTGACCAACCAGATGAAGAGCGGGCGCTGCTGGATGTTCGCAGGGTTGAACGCCCTGCGGCGCATGGCGGCAAAGCGTCTCAACCTCGAGGAGTTCGAGCTTTCGCAGAACTACCTGACCTTCTGGGAGAAGCTCGAGAAGGCGAACTGCTTCCTCGATGACGTCCTCGGCACCCTGGCAGAGGCGAAGCAGAGCCGCCTCGTGACCCACATCTTCACCTCGCCCGCGAGCGACGGCGGCGAGTGGGAACTCTTTGCGAACCTTGTCCTCAAGTACGGCATCGTACCCAAGAGCGCCATGCCCGAGACCCTGCATTCGAGCGACTCCCACGCCATGAACCATGTTCTTGACGCCAAGCTCCGTGCGCACGGTCTTGAACTCCGCGCCGCGCACGCAAGCGGGGTTCCGACCGCGGACCTCGTCGCGCGCAAGGAGGGCATGCTCGGTGACGTCTATCGCATCCTGACGGTGTTCCTCGGCATGCCGCCCGCCCTATTCGACTTCGAATTCCGCGACAAGGACGATCGGTTCCATGCCGACCGCGGCATCTCGCCACAGACGTTCTTCGAGCGCTACGTCGCCTTCGACTTCGACGCCTACGCGAACGTCGTCAACATCCCCACCCCAGACAAGCCGTACGGTCGCACCTACCTCGTGGCGCATCTCCCCGTGGTGCGGGGCGGGCCTGCGCGCCCCTACCTGAACGTTGACGCCGATACGCTCCGTTCCCTGACACTGGCGCAGTTGCATGGCGGCGAAGGTGTCTACTTCGGCTGCGACGTCGTGCAGATGATGGACGCCGCCGCCGGCGTGCTGGACGAGACCCTCTACGATCTCGAGGGCGTATTCGGTGTGCCGTTCCAGCTCTCGAAGGCAGACCGTCTCGACTACTTGGGCGAGATCGCCGGCGGCCACCAGATGGTGTTCACCGGGGTCCATGTCGTCGACGGCGACCCCGTGCGCTGGAAAGTGGAGAACAGCTGGGGCACGGAGCATGGTCAGAAGGGCTACTTCGTCATGAGCGACGGCTGGTTCGAGAACTACGTCTATCAGGTGGTGGTCCGCAAGGACCACCTGCCGCCCGCGCTGATAGCCGCTCTGTCTGCGCCCGCGCAAGTGCTCCCGCCCTGGGACCCGATGCGAGGACTCTGACCGCTCCCTCAGGAGGAACCAGGGGCAGGCGGCGCGCCGCAGAGGCGTCGCCGCCTGCCCCTGACCTCCGCCCTTTTGCAGCTATGCCCTGCGGCTGCTCCAGACCCCGCGGTTCACGAGCGTCGGAGGGCGACCCCCTGCCAGGGCGGCCATCAGGTTGTCCGCGGCAAGCATGCCCATCGCGAGGCGCGTCTCGACGGTAGCGCTGCCGAGATGCGGCACCAGCACCGCGTTGGGCAGCTGCAGCAGCTCGGGCGGCACCTCAGGCTCGCGTTCGTAGACATCGAGGCCCGCCGCGAAGATCTCGCCTTCGCGCAGCGCCTCGGCCAGAGCGGGCTCGTCGACCACCGGCCCGCGAGACGTGTTCACGAGTACGGCGGTCTGCTTCATCTGCCTGAGTTCAGCCATGCCGATCAGGTGTCGCGTCTGTGGCGTCAGAGGGACGTGCAGAGAGACGAAATCGGCCTCCGCCAGCAGCTCCTGGAGGCTGAGGCGCTCAGCGCCCAGCCGCCGTTCCACGTCGGCGGGTACAGCTGCACGGCTCGCGTAGACGATCCGCATGCCGAAGCCCTGGGCGCGTCGCGCGACGGCCTGGGCGATGCGGCCGAAGCCGATCAGTCCCAGCACCTTGTGGTGAAGGTCCGAGCCGAGCATCATGCCAGGGTCCCAGATCCATGGCTGTCCCGAGCGCACAAAGCGGTCGCCCTCGCAGATCCGGCGAGCAGCCGCCAGCATGAGCGCCCAGGCCATGTCCGCCGTGCTCTCGGTGAGGACGTCGGGCGTATTGGCCACGAGCACGCCGCGCGCGCTGCACGCCGCCACATCGATGTTGTCGTAGCCCACCGCGTAGTTCGCGACGATCCGCAGCCCAGGTCCGGCCGCATCCAGGAACTCCTCGTCGACGCGGTCCGTGAGGAGCGTGATCAGGCCGGCCTTGCCGGCGGCCCGCCGCAGCAGTTCGTGGCGCGGCATCGCCCCGTCGCCCTCCCAGAGGTCGACGTCGCAGCATGCCGCGATGCGCGCCATCGCCTGCTCCGGCAGGCGGCGCGTCACGAGGACCCGGTCACGCAGATGGTCCGCCATGCGAGGGCCTCCTTCGCGCCATGGCCCGCACGGTCCGGGCAGCATGCCTCAGCCCCTGGTGGCTCTGGCGCTTCCCATCTCGATCAGCCCCACCGCGACGACCATCATGACGATATGCCACCAGACCGAGACACCCGGCCAGAAGAGGTATCTGCCGACGACCAGCAGCGCGGCCAGGGTGCCCAGCCCGGCACCCGCCTGCGTGAGCCGGCGCCGCGGCGCCGGCTGGTTCGCGAGCAGCCATGCCGGCACGAGGAACAGAAGCCCGAACGCGATGTGCAGCCAGAGCACGAAGCCCCGGTCGGCATACAGCCCGAGCAGGGCGCCGATGCCCAGGAGCAGCGCGGCGACAAATCCCGTCCGCACAAGCATCTTCAACATGCCTGCGCTTTCGGCGTTCTGCCGTGTCCTTCCTTCCGCACACCAGGGTCAGGCCGATCGCCACTGTCACGGACGCGCAGCCGGACGTCGTCAGGTCTTCTACTCTCCCGAACCGAAGCCGCCGTCGTCGCCGCCGCTCTGAGCGGCCCCGCCCTGCACCGCGCCCGGCTGCACCTGGAGCATACCCTGGACGCCGCTCGAGCCGACGAGGGACAGGCTTCCCCCGACCGTCAGACTGCCGCCGCTGCCGTGCAGGACAGCCGTGAAGTCGCCGCCGCTGAGCTGCGTCAATGCGCCTTGGAACATGCCCGGGTCGCCACCCGTGCCCAGCGTGAGGCTGCTGCCCGTCAAGGCGACCCCGCCTCCTTGCAGCGCCTCGCCCCGCAACACGAGCGTCATGGCGTCATACGGCCCGCCCTGCACCTGCAGGTCGAACGTGAGCGTGGTGATGCCCTGCGCGTCGGGCCCCTGCTGTGCAACCCTGCCGGCGAAGGTGGCGGAGTACGGCGAAAGGGCGCTCGCCAGCGTCGCGGTCGTGCCGAGGCGCCCGCCCGACCCCTTGCCGTTGTTGGCGATCGCGTTCCAGCCGGGTCGCAGCGGGCCGGCGGCCGCGAAGCCGGCCACCGACAGGGCGACAAGTGCCGCCAGAGCCGCCCAGCCCGGCCTTGCGGCGACGCGCGGGCGACCGGCCGGCCGCATGAGGCGGACGATCGTCAGGACGACGACCGCAAGTGAGCTGATGCCGTAGATCGCGATCGCCCACGTGGTGCGGGTATCGCTGCCGTTCCCCAGCCCGTGCAGCGTCGCAAGCAGCCAGACGACGAAGGTGAGGTAGTGCAGGCGCCGCCACCACGCGTAGCCGATCCTCGGCCTGAGCCAGCCCGTGATCACCACGGCAAGGCCCAGGTAGGCCGAAACGATGCCGAGGGCCATCCAGAGCGGCCGGTAGTGGCTCGTCCCAGGCAGCAGGACTTCCTTCAGCGTGAACGCGGTGAACGGGTCGATCCAGACCGAGATGCCGTGGATCGCGGTGAACACGCCGGCGAGCAGCGTGGTGTACTGGTGCAGCTGGTCATTGACGAGGCGGGGCCAGGCCCGTCTCGACTGCCAGCGCTGGCTGAGGACGAGGCCGAACACCACCGACAGCGTGACGAGGACGTAGGCGGTGAACCCTGATGCGCGCGCGACGACCCATTGCCACTCCACGTTCGCTGCTCACCCCGTCCCTTCTGGCCATGCTCCGGCGCGCACGACGGCGCCATCTCCAACGACGAACAACCCCGCGAGACCGCGCTCGCGCAGGAACGCGCTTCCCGCGGCGATGCCGCGGACAAAGGCGGTGGTGGCTGCGACGTCCGCCTCCTCGCAGCTGGCCCCGATGACACTGACGGTGGCGATCGCCTGCTCCGCGGGATAGCCTGTCGAGGGGTCGAGGAGGTGGTGGCGCTCGACGTCGCCCTGCAGCCATCGCCGGCGCAGGGCCCCGGATGTCGCCACCGCGCCCCGCCTCAGCAGGATCACCTCGCCCGGAAGGCCGCCTACGCCGACCGGCCAGGCGTCGCGTCCGGGCGGCAGCCCGCGCACGGCCAAATCGCCGCCCGCGTTGACAAGCGCCTTGCCGACGCCCTCGCCCGCCAGGGCGGCGAGGGCCGCATCGACGGCCATGCCCTTCGCGATTCCGCCAAGGTCCAGGCCGATGCCACGCGGGAGGGTGATCTGCCGTCTGCGCGGGTCGACAGTGATGCCACGCCAGCCGCCGCCGGTGGCAAGGCGCTCCTCGAGAGGATCCAGCGGCCTCTCCCTGCCGATCTCGGCGAAGGTCGCAAGGTAGCCGAGGCGCTCGATCTGGTGCAACATGGCCGGATCGAACGTGCCGCCTGTCTCGCTGGCCCAGGCGAGTGCCCGCGCCACGACCCGGAAGAGCAGCTCGCCCGCCGCAAACGGCCGGCCCCCGGCCCGGTTCAACGCACTGAGCTCGCTCTCGGGACGAAAGCGGCTCAAGGACCCTTCCCAGTCCTGGAAGACTTGACGCACCGTCGCAACGGCCAGGGGCAGTTCCTCCGCCAGGGCATGAACCTCGACGTTGGTGCCCATGGCCGCGAAGACGTCGGACGCCATCAGGGAGACCGCCATGTCAGGAGACCGTCGTCTGCGTAAAGGGCTGCACGTTCTGGCCTGTGCCGAAATTGAAGCCCTGGTTCTGGCTCTGCGTCTGTCCGGACCCGCCGCTCGTGCCGGGCTGCGGCGATGTCGCGGCGCCCGTGCGGCTTGTGACGCCGGTCAGGTGGTGTGCGGCCGCCTGCCACAGCACCGCGAATGTCAGCACCGCGGCCCAGGACAGGGCGCGCTTCACGCTGCGTGCTCTGCGCGCAGCCGCTTCCCGGCTCATCTCCGGCGGGGCTCGGCGCGCGCCAGGCGCGGCAGCCTCCGCCGCTCTCTCGTTCATTCCGGCCCCCCCTTGCGCGCATTGTGGCACAAGGCCCTTAGGGAGCGCTGAAGACCGTCTTAGCGCGCCGTAGGCAGCATCCGCGTCGCACGCCCGGCTCGCCGCCGGCGACGCGATCGTTTACGCCGCGAGGTGCCTTTGCCGGCCGCCATGGTGGCCGTCCCGCCATGCCGGCGACGTCCGCTTGTCTTGCGAACCGGCACGGATGACCGTAGCCGGAGCCGCCACCAAGATCTACGCTTCAAACATGTTTGATACAAAAGAACTTGCATTGACGCGCGCGGCCCAGTTTCAGGCTCTCGCGGATCCTGTACGCCTGCAGATCGTGGCGGTGCTCGGCACACAGCCGCGCTGCGTTTGTGAAATCCAGTCCGCCGTCGGTCCGATCGCCGCCAATCTCCTCTCCTACCACCTCGGGATCCTGCGCGGCGCCGGGCTCGTGACGGCACAGCGCCGCGGCCGCTGGATCGACTACAGCCTGAAGGCGGACGCCTTTTCCGCATTGCGCGCGAGCCTGCCGCAGCCCGTGCAGACCGCGCAGGCAACCCTGGAGATGCCTTGCGACCAGGTCGGGGGCAAGCAGGAGGCGCGCTGCGCCCTCCCGCGGCGCCGCCTGGATTCCTCCACGAAGGGCGGCACCGTATCGCCGCGGGCCAGCCGCGAAGGCTAGCCACCAGAGTCCAGTTCCCAAGGTCGCACGCCCCACGCAAGACGTTCTGGAGGGAGACATATGTCCTTGGACGCCGCAACCCGCTACACCCCGCCCGAATGGGCCTTCGCGTTCCACGGCCACCGCTGCCCGTTCATGCCGCTCGGCTACCGCATGGGCGTCCTGGCCCTAACGCAACTGGCGGTCCACCGCGAGCCCGACCACACGCTGCATGTCATCTGCGAGCTGGGCGATGGCCACCCCCAGACCTGCCTCATGGACGGCATCCAAGTCGCGACCGGAGCCACGTTCGGCAAGGCCCTGATCGAAAAGACGTACTGGGGCAAGCTCGCCGCCACGTTCTGGTATCCCGGCAAGACGGCGGTGCGTTACGCCATGACGCCGTCCTTCCTCGACGCATTCGGCCAGCAGGAGTTCTTCTCGTACCGCAAGCGAGGCATCGAACCGTCGGGCATCCCGGAGCACGTCACGGCGGCAGCGATCGCGTGGACGCTCGCACAGCCCGACGAGGCGGTGTTCGCCGTACGCGAGCTCCCGGATTACTCCTACAAGCCGCCGAGGGGCTCGTTCCACCGCACCGCCTGCTCGGTCTGCGGCGAATACGTGTTCGAGCGCTACGTGCGTCTCAAGGACGGCCAGCCGGTCTGCATCCCCTGCTCCGGCTACACGGGCTGACCCAGGAGCCTGCAACCCTCCCGGCCGTCTCACTCGGAGACGGCCGGGAGGGCAGTCTCGCAGGCGATGGTTCAGCCAGCGAAGGAGGCCTCCCCGATGGTCGCACTCGTCGCACTGCTCATCTTCGCGGTCTCGGCCATCTTCGCCATGCTCGGGCTGGGCGGCGGCATGCTCTACGTGCCGATCTTCCACTGGCTCGGCTTCGGGCTGACGTCCGTGGTCATCCCCCTCGGCCTCCTGCTGAACGGACTCAACACACTGCTGGCCCTCATCCCGTACGGCCGAAGGCACCTCGTGGACTGGTCCGGCGGCCTGCCGATGGCCGCCGCGGCGCTCGTCTTCGCGCCGCTCGGAGCTCTCGCGGCGCCGCACGTGCCGAACAGGGTGCTGCTCATCCTGTTCGCGGCCGCCGTCGCCGTCGCCGCAGTGCGCACACTGCGCACCGCCGGCCGGCCCGAACCTACCGAGATGATGCAGCTCGGTCGCAGGATGCTGATCGGCGGCACCGTCGCGGCCGCCGCCGGTTTCCTCGGCGGCATGCTCGGTCTCGGCGGCGGTTTCATCATCGGGCCTCTCCTGATGTGGATCGGCTACGACACGAAGCGCGCGGCGGCGACGACCGCCTACATCGTCACCTTCTCGAGCTTCTCCGGGTTCCTCGGCCACGTCGGTCACATGACGATCGACTGGCCCTTGCTCGTGACGCTGGTGCTGGCGGTGACGACGGCGTCGCTCCTCGGCTCCTGGTTCATGGCCAACCGTGCCAAGCCGTCCTGGGTCAAGTGGTTCTACGGCATTCTGCTGCTCGGCGTGGCGGTGAAGCTCGTCGTCTGACCGCCCTCTCCCCTGGACGCGGCCAGCCGGCCCCGCGCACCCTGCCACCCGGCGGTGCGCGGGGGGCCCTTACCGGCTCCCGGCCTAGCCCTCCACAGCAGGAGCCAGCCGGAGCGCACGCGGCGCACAGCTGAGGATCTGCCCGCCGATGTCGATCACGACATCCATCTCGGCCACCTCCGGCGCCTCGTCCGCCAAGCGGCTGAGGCGCAGCAGTGCGTCGCCGAGCCTCTCCTCGGCCGCGTCGTCCCCCTCCATGCCGAGGGCGTGCAGGCTGCGCCTGGCCAGGGCCTGCGCGTCGCGGTCCGTCAAGGGAACGATCCGCTCGAGAGCGGCGGCCTGGCTGCGCACGACAGGCTCCACCGCGATGATCGGGCCGAAGAGGGAGTCCTGCGTGATCAGGACGCGCACCCGCGGCCCGGCGGCGTCTTCGGAGCCAGCGCCCGCGGGCAGGCCGAGATGCGTCAGGACGGCCCCGGCAAGCTCGCGCAGATCCCCTTCGCCACCTGCCGCCACCTGCTGGCGCAAGAGGTCGCGCGCGCTGGCCGCATCGCAGCCCTGAAGGTCCGGGATGCGCCCGTGCGGCTGGTTCTTGACGCGCGCGTAGCGGACCACCTTCCCGAGCGCCCGCACCGCCCGCTCGGGGAACGGGTAGACCGGGATGCGCTGGCAGCAGGTGTCGATCCAGCCGAGCGGCACCTTGCCATCCAGAGGCAGCAGGAAGTTCGCGACGATCGGCTTCGTCGTGCCCCCGGACTCCGCCACCACCCCCTGCACGGCGTCGGCGATGCTGCGTGCCACCTCGTCGCTCTGCGACATGCCCACAGGGATGAAGAGGACGATGACCGCGTCGACATCGGGGTTGCGCAGCACCTCCGGCAAGACCTTGCGGTAGCCGTCGGCCAGCGCCTCGAAGCCGAGGTCGATGGGCGGCACCGCGAGCTCGAGGCCCTCCTTCGGCAGGCCGTCCACAGTCAGGACCGCGCCGCCGGCGGAGTTCGTCACCACGGCGACGCGCCCACCCGCGGGCAGCGGGCTCCCGTCCAGCAGCGCCGCGACATCGAAGAGCTCCTCGAGGGTATCCGCGCGGATGATGCCCGCCTGGCGGAAGAGACCCTCGAAGATGCGGTCGCGGGGTTCGCCGCCGAACTCGGAGACGGCGGCACCGCCCCGCGTGCGGGCGCTCTTCACGACCAGCACCGGCTTTTCACGGGTGAGGCGGCGGCAGATGCGCGTGAACTTGCGGGGATTGCCGAACGACTCCAGGTAGAGCGCGATCAAGGACGTCTCGGGATCGGTCTCCCAGTACTGCAGGAGGTCGTTGCCGGAGACGTCGGCCTTGTTGCCCATGCTGACGAAGCTCGAAACGCCCACGCCCATGCGGCTCGCGTAGTCCAGGATGGCCACGCCGAGGGCGCCGGACTGGCTTGCGATCGCCATGCGGCCGCGGCGCGGCAGCACCGGGGCGAAGCTCGCGTTGAGCGGCGCGCTCGGCGTCGTCGTCAGCAGGCCGAAGCAGTTCGGGCCGAGCAGGCGTATACCGGCCTCCCGCAAGCGGTGCGCGAGCTCCTGCTGCTCAGAGACGGCGCCGGCATCGGCGAAGCCCGCCGAAAGGATGGCGACGCTGCCCACGTGCGCCTCGATGCACTGGCTGACGATCTCCCGCACCTGCATCGCCGGCAGCACCAGCAGCGCGAGATCGACCGCCTCCGGCAGGTCGCGCAGCTGGGGGAAGGCGCGCACGCCGGCCACGGCGCGTGCGCTCGGGTTCACGGGGTAGACCGTGCCGGTGAAGCCGCTCTCGACGATATGCCGGAAGACGAGGTGACCGAGGTGGCTCGGGTCGCGCGAGGCCCCGATCACCGCCACCGTCTGGGGATTCAGGAACGGCCGCAGCGAGGCGGCGGTCGCCATCTGCTCGCGGGTGTCGCGCAGGGCGCGGCTGCGCTCCGTCTCGGCGAGCGGCAGGACCATGCGCACCGCGGTGTAGTCGTCCGGGTCGTAGTGGTGCTGCACCTCGAAGCCAGAGTTGCGGAAGACCTGGATCATCTTCTGGTTCTCCTGCAGCACGTAGGCCTCGAAACGGCGCAGACCGTAGCGCCAGGCCACATCGGCCATCTCCTCGAGCAGGAGGGTGCCGATGCCGTACCCATGGAAGCGCTCGTCGACGAAGAAGTCGATCTCGGCGCCTTCGTCGTCGGTGCGCAGGAAGTGGCTGATGCCGATGATGGTGTCGCCCGAGATCAGCAGAAGCGCGTACTTGTCCGGAAGGTCGCTCTCCAGCATCTCGGCGATCTTGCTGTCGTCCACCTCGCGCACCGCATGGAAGAACCGGTAGTAGAGCGACGTCTGTGAGACGCCCTGGAACAGGGCACGCAGCATCCGGCGCTCCTCGTCGCTGCCTGTCGCTTCGCGCACGTCCGCAACCCGACCATCCCGCAGGATCACCCGCAAGGTGATCACCTCCGCCCATCGCTGCCTCTATTCTGACGCGGGAAGGCGCCGTCTGCCAGCGTCTCCATGTCGCGATCTGGTCCTTGCGCGGTCCTTCATCTACCATAGTGGCGCCACGTCGGTTCCAAGTGCGGTGCGAAGGCGCTATGATTTCCATGAGGTTGCGAGCCCTTCAAGTTTCGGCCGCCTTTACCGTGCGAAAGAGGTGCCTGCCCCTTGCCGCATCCCGTCGCGCTCATCTACAGCGACGCATACCAGGGCTACCGCTTCTCGCCGGAGCATCCCTTCAATCCTATCCGCCTGCGCTGGACCTACCAGCTGATCGAGGACCTGCATCTCCTCGGTCCCGGCGAGCTGCGGGCACCCGAGCCCGCGACCGAAGAGGACCTGCTGAGGGTGCACAGCCCATCCTACATCGCCGAGGTGCAGCGGCTCTCGCGCGGCGGCGCCGTGCGAGAGTCGTCGCTGCTCTACGGCCTGGGCACCGAGGACGACCCGGGCTTTCCAGGCATGCACGAGGCTGCGGCGCTGGCCGTCGGCGGCACGCTCGCGGGGGCGCGCGCCGTCGCATCGGGCGAACTCCTGCACGCCTTCAACATCGGCGGCGGCCTGCACCACGCGTTCGCCGCGCAGGCAGCCGGCTTCTGCATCTACAACGACATCGCGCTCGGCATCCTCGCGTTGCGCGACGCCGGACTGCGCGTCGCCTACATCGACATCGACGTGCACCACGGCGACGGCGTCCAGGAGATCTTCTACCGGGACCCGCAGGTGCTCACCATCTCGTTCCACGAGAGCGGGCGCTACCTCTTTCCCGGCACCGGCGCCGTGGAGGAGTTGGGCGCCGGGCCAGGACTCGGCGCCTGCATCAACGTGCCGCTCGAGCCCTTCACGGACGACGCCTCCTGGCTCGAACTGTTCGAGGCGGTGGTGCCGCCGGCCCTCACGAGCTTCCACCCCGACGCCATCGTCACCCTGCACGGCTGCGACGGCCACGTGCTGGACCCCCTCGCGGACATGCGCCTCTCGACGCGCTTCTACTGGCAGACGGCCAGGCGACTGCACGAGCTCGCCCACGAGATCGCCGGAGGGCGATGGCTTGCCCTCGGCGGCGGCGGCTACGAGCTTCTGCGCGTAGTGCCGCGCGCCTGGACGCTCGTCTGGGCGGAGATGCGGCAGACGCCTGCCGGGGAAGCCGCAGAGGTGCCGGCCGCCTTCCTGGCGCTGCACCAGCCGCCGGGCCAGCCGCCTCTGCCGCGTCTGCTCGTCGATCCGCCCGACTTCGTGCCCGCCCTCGACCGGCAGGCCGAGATCGCGGGCCGCAACCGCGCCACCCTGGCGCGCCTGCGGCAGATCTCGCCCCTGCTCTGATCTGCCACGTTCCGACAGGCCGGCAAGGCAGGAGTTCCGTGCCGGACTGCGAACCGTGCCACATATGATGGGTTGCTGGCGAAGATGGACGATTGCGTCCGCCCTGGTCCTGTTCCTTCTGTCGAACGGCGCCGCACCGGCTGCGGCCGCGCCGTCCCTCTCTGACCTCGAGAGCCAGCTGCACAGCGTGCACGTGAACCTCGTGGCGGACACGGCCAAGGCCAACCAGCTGCAGCAGCAGGAGACCGAGACGCAGGCCGAGCTGAACGCGGTGGACGGGCAGCTTTCGGCGAAAGAGACCATGATCGCGGCGACGCAGCGGCAGATCGTCAAGACCAAGAACGAGATCGCCACCACGTCCCGGCGTCTCGCCGCGACGCGGACTTCCCTCAGGAAGGAGCAGGGCGGTCTCGATGCCGTTCTGCTCTATACGCAGCAGTACGGGCCGGTCGGCTACCTCGCCGTGCTGCTGCGGGTGAGCAGCTTCGGCGACTTCGTCACCCGCCTCGGCGACGTGATCGAGGTGGCCTCCTTCGAGCGCGAACTCGTGCAGCACCTGAACCGCGACGCCGAAGCCATTCACGGCGACCTCTTGCAGCTCGGCCGCATCGACCGGCGGCTCGGGAACCAGGAGGCCACGTTGGTCGCGCAGCGCAACCAGCTCGCCGCCATCGCCAGCCAGCGGCGGCAGGTGCTCTCACAGCAGCAGGCGGAGCAGCAGCAGGTCCTGGCGCTCAAGGCGGACCTGCAGGCGCAGGGCCAGAAGCTCTGGAACGCCATCCAGCAGATCAAGGCGGAACTGGCCAACGGGCAGCTGAACTCGAGCCAGATCCTGTCGATCGTGCAGTCCATCTCGGCCGTCTACGGCATCGACCCGCTGCTCGTCATGGCGGTGATCCGCGAGGAAAGCGGCGGCAACACCCACGCCGTCTCGTCCGCCGGCGCAGAGGGGCTGATGCAGCTCATGCCCGGAACGGCGGCGGAGCTCGGCGTCGCGGATCCCTTCAACGCCGAGCAGAACGTCCATGGCGGCATCGCCTACCTCGCCTATCTCCTCAAGCTCTTCCACAACAACATCCCGTTCGCCCTCGCGGCGTACAACGCCGGGCCGAACGCCGTCAAGGCCTACGGCGGCATCCCGCCCTACCCCGAGACCCAGAGCTACGTCAAGAACATCATGTACATGTACCAGCACGGCATCTGACCGTGGACAGGAACCGCGGCCCGGACGCGGAACGCTCCTATGCGACGTAGATCGGAGGTCTGGCATTGCGCGTACTGGTGACAGGTGGCGCCGGATTCATCGGCTCGCATACGGTCGATCGGCTGATCGGGGAAGGCCACGAGGTATCGGTCGTCGACAGCCTCGTCACGGGATTCCGCGAGCAGGTGCACCCGCGTGCGAGCTTCCATGAGGTCGACATCACGGACGAGCAGGCCCTTGCCGACGTCTTCGCCGCGGAGCGCCCCGAAGCCGTGATCCACCTCGCGGCGCAGATGGACGTCCGCGTCTCGACGCGGGAGCCGGCCTACGACGCCAGGGTGAACATCCTCGGCAGCCTGAACGTGATCGAATCCGCACTGGCGCACGGAACGCGCAAGATCGTCTACGCGTCGAGCGGCGGCGCCATCTACGGCGAGCCCGAGGACCTGCCGGTGCGCGAGGATCACCCGATCCAGCCCCTGTCGCAGTACGGCGTGACGAAGCACACCGTCGAGCACTACCTGTATCTCTACGCCCACCAGCAGGGCCTGCGCTACACGGCCCTGCGCTACGCGAACGTCTACGGGCCGCGCCAGAACCCCGGGGGCGAGGCGGGCGTGATCGCGATCTTCGCGCGCAGCCTCCTGCTCTCGCTGCCCTGCCGCATCTTCGGCGACGGCGAGCAGACCCGCGACTACGTCTACGTCGGCGACGTCGTGGCGGCGAACATGATGGCGCTCACGGCGGCCGACCAGGAGGCCCTGCACATCGGCTGCGGCGTCGAGACGAGCGTCAACGACCTGCATCGCAACCTCTCCGCCATCTGCGACAGCCGTCGTCCACCGCAGTACGAACCGGAGCGCCCGGGTGAGGTGCGCCGCATCGCGCTCGACCCCTCGCTTGCCGCGGAGCGCCTCGGCTGGCGGCCGCAGGTGCCGCTCGCCGAGGGCCTCGAGCGGACGGTGGACTACCTGCGCCAGCGCCGGGAGGAAGGCAGGCTGGCCTGAAGGGATGGCGTCAGGGCCGGCACGGCAGCGACCGGCACCCAGGCGCCAGCGCATCACGAGGAGCCGGCGCGCGCGCGCCGGCTCCTCTCATGTGCCCCACGTCGCGGGAAAGGGATCTCTCAGGGGGCGGGGCGCGCCGGCGCCACGATCAGCTCGCAGGCGAGCGAGTGGAGGCTGCCGGGCCCCGCCGGCTGCACCGTCAGCAGCACGGTATCGCTCATGCCGGTGCCGCGCGAAAACGACCAGTCCCAGCCGGTGATCCCCGCGGCAGCGCTGATGCTGCCCTTCCCCGAGGCGCGGTAGCCGAGCCGCTCGAGCTTTGGCAGGTAGTAGGCATAGACGGCCTGCGGTGCGCGTTGCACGGCATAGGTGGCCGATGTGGTGTGCAGGTATGGCGACGAGACCCTCTCGAAGGGCGGCAGCTGCCGGCTCCTGGGGCTTGCCCCGGGCGGCGGCGCGACCGCGACAGGACCGCGCCGGCCGCAGCGCGGCATGCGCGGATCCGAGGCAGATGGCTCCCCCGCGAGCATGACGCTGAGGATGCCGTAGGGTCGCCAGTGACGCATCCTCTCGAACCCCCTTCCCAGGGTTCGGTCCGGCCCGGGTGGTTTCGGGCGTCCTTGGGGCCTTGCCTTGAGAACACCCGATCCGCCTGTCCGTAATAGCAAAGCCGAAGCCGCCCGCCCTCGATAGCGCCTCGATCCAGGAGGCGCTGCAGAGCTGCGGCGGAGGCCACCGGCAACAGTCCTGCGATCGGGCCTAGCGGGCCAACCCTGCCCCCAGCACCACGACAGCCACCGAGCCGAGGGCGATGAAGGGACCGAAGGCGAAGGCATCCCTGCCGGTCGCCCGGCGCGTCAGGAGGAGCCAAGCTGCGTAGAGCCCTCCGAGCAGCACCGCGAGGAAGAGCGTCGCGATGCCGCGCTGCCAGCCGAGCAGGAGCCCGAGCGCCCCGAGGTACTTGACGTCGCCGAGCCCGAACCCGCCGCGCCCGACCCAGGCGATCAGCAGGCCGATGGCCAGCAGCAGCACGGCGCCGGCAAGGCCGGCGACATAGGCCGACCGGCCGAGCGGCAGCAGGGCCAGGAGCCCGAGTACCGCCGCGACGAGCAGAAGCCTGTTGGGGATGACGCGGCGGCGCAGGTCGATCGCGGCCACCGCGAGGCCGAGCCAGAGCACGAGGAGATCGAGCGGCAAGGCCGGCCCCGGGCGCAGCGCCCAGACGAGCGCGGTGCCCAGGATGGCGAGAACATCGAGCCAGAGGTCAGGCGTCCCCGCGGTCCGTCGGCAGGCGCGGCAGGCGCCGGCGCGGCTGTGCCGCAGCAGGGGGACGTACGCCGCGGGACCTGGGTCCGCGTGGCAGTGCGGGCAGCGGCGCGGCCGGAAGGCGCCGCCGCGGACGAACGTCTCCACGACGAGGCTCAGCACAGCCGCCGCTGCGGCTCCCACGAATAGACCGAGCATCGCCCAGATCCCCTGCAAGCTGCCGGCCTCCTCCGCCCGCCTCCCGGACCGGATGCCGCCTTCAGGCGCTCTGTACCTTGGACAGGAGCCACGCGCTCGCGTAGTGCGTCAACGCCGACTCGCCATCTCCGAGTTCCGCCTCGATGGCGGCCACCTGGCTGAGGATGGCCGGCGCCGCCTGCGAATCGGGCGCGAGCTCGAGCGCGCGGTGCAGCTGGTCGAGCGCGGCGACCGGCAGGTCGAGCCGCAAGAGGGCGAACGCCCGCTGCAGGCAGACAAGCTGCTGTCCCAGGTGTCCCGGCACGTGCGCCGCGCGCTGCGGCACCGCCGCCTCGGCCCGCTCCGGCGCGACCCGGCGGGCCAGCGCGGCATAGAGCCCGTCGTACGCATCGGTCGCGCGCTGTGTCGTGAAGAAGCTGAGCGCCCGCTCCCTGGCCGCCGTCCCGAGCCGATGGCGCAGCTCCCGGTCCTGCAGCAGGATGATGATCGCCGCGGCGAGGCGCGCGGGGTCGCGCGAGGGGACCGAGATGCCGGTGTCGCCGAGCGCCTCGGCGGTGCCGCCGACGTCGGTCGCCACGACGGGCAGGCCGCTCATCATGCCTTCGATCACCGCGTAGGGGAACGCCTCCGAGACGCTGGACTGGATGAGGAGATCTGCGTCCCGGTAGAGTTCCGCGGGGTTCTCCGAGTGGCCCTCGAACGCCACCGTCTCCTCGAGGCCGAGCTCGCGCCGCAGATCGAGCATCTGGCGGTGGTAGTCCTCGACCGCGACCGAACCCCAGACCGCGAGACGCACGTCCGGAAAGTGGCCGTGCACGATGGCCATGGCGCGTAGGAGCGTCTCGATGTCCTTGTTGGGGTCGATGCGCGCGATGCTGAGCAGGCGCGCCGGGCCCGTGGACTCGTCCTCGCGCGGCGTGAAGACCTGCGGCGAGACGCCGTTGTATACGACGCCGATGCGCTCCGGAGAAGCGCCGAGCAACTTCTCCCAGCGCGCGTTGAAGGCGCAGACAGGTGCGATCCGGTCGGCGAAGTGCAGGTTCGCACGCACGATGGTGCGCACCACCGCCAGCAGGAAGCGCTTCGAGAAGCGGCTCATGTTGCTGCGGCCGACCGACAGGTACTGCTCGCGAAGGTAGACGCCGTGCTCCGTCAGGAGGTACGGCGTGCCGTACTCGATCTTCGCGACGATGCCCGCGATGCCGCAGAACGCAGCCGCCGACGAGTGGATCACGTCGGCCTCGGGGATCGGCGTGTTCAGCACCGTGAAGAAGTGGTAGATCCAGCCGAGGGCCTGCACCGCCTCGAAGACGCTCGGCTCTGGCCATGCGCCTGCCTCCGCGCCAACCTGCAAGAAGTCGCGGAACGCATTCCAGACCACAGGAGACTTGAACGTCTGGCGATAGTCAAAGAGCTGAAAGTGGCGATGCATGGCAGCGAGGGCCAGCCCCACCGTCTCCACCTGCGGGACGGGTGACCGCACCTCATGCATCAGGTGCAGCAATTCAGGCAGAAGGGAGCGCTCCACGACCTCCTCAGTCGTTCGCTGCTTCTGCAGAAAGATCTCCGAGAACGGCATCTGCTCCTTGTGCTCGGAAGGGTCCTGCGTACCCCAGAGCGGCACCGTGACGACCTGCCGGACGCTTGCCGGGAACTCGAAGCGGCTGCGCACGAACGGGTTCATGGCCACCGCGAATACGGTGAATTCGACATCTGGGAGCCTGCGCACCAGTGTGTCGCACCAAGTGCTCACACCGCCCAGGTGATATGGGTAGGTGCCTTCTGTGGCAAGCAGAACCCGAAGTTTCTTTGACATGCGCTCCCTCCCAGGGGCGTCAGACGAAATCGTTCCCGCGCCGTCGACGCGAGAGTACTTGCGACAGCGATATAGCTGCACGTTCGGGCAATTTACGCCATCATGATGGCTGTGTACCATATAGTGTGTCATGGAGCACTGTGATTTGACAACTCCCCCGCTCTCTTCCGACGAAGGAGAGGAAACATGGGCGTCGGCGTACACACCTCGGATAGGTCGCAAGATCGCCGCGCCGATCTGCTCCGTCACGTCATCGAGGCCAACGGCGACCTGCAGGATGTCATGGACATGGCGGCCACCATCGAATCCCTCGGCTGGAGCGACCGCCGCGTCGAAGAGACATTCGGCCAACCGACGGTCTTCGATCTGGCGCAGGATCTTTTCGACGAGTATCTGGTCGTGGTGCGCTCGGAACCTGTACCGCCGCGGCTCGATCTGACCTGGTATCAGGTGCTCCGTCAGCTCCTTGGGGACTTTCTGCACGGTCTGACCTTCGCGCTGCCTATGGCCGTCTCGGTCTCATCCATGATCATCCTGCACATCAGCATCTCGTCCTTCCAGTACTTCTCGGTACCCCAAGCCACGGCGCTAGCCATGGCCACGTTCCTCTCCTTCGTCGTCACAGGCGGCTTCACGCAGGCGATGGCCACGACCTACTATCTGCTGCTCGGCTTGCAGGAGGCCGGACTGATCGAGCGTACTCTGTACCTGATCATGCGCTGGGGCTTCGTGTCTGCGATCCTTGTGTCCGCGGGCGTTCTCGTCGGCGATGCCCTCTTCCCGATGTTCCCGTTCTCGCTTGCGCTCTTTCTCGTTGTCTATCTGGTACTGCTCTCGGTGCTCTGGCTTTCCTTCGCCAGCCTCTACGTGCTGCGCCGCGAGTACCTCCTCACCCTAGTCACCGCCCTCGCCGTAATGATCGCCTACGTGCTTTGGCGCAACGGTCAAAATGCAGTCGTCGCGCAGGCCGTGGCCATGATCTCGGCCACGATCATCACAACTGTGACCTGGCTCATGATCTTCCGGCGCCAGAGCCGTCGCTGGGACCACACGGGGCGTATCGTCAAGACGCGCAACTCGCAGCTCGCCTATGCCAGCGGCACGTATTTCCTCTACGGCATCCTGTATTTCGTCTTCATCTTCGCGGACCGGCTCGTGTCCTGGACGACGGCGACATCGTTTGCGCCGTACAGCATCTGGTTCCGCGGCCAGTACGAGCTGGGCATGGACTGGGCGCTCGCTTCGCTGATCTTGCCGCTCGGTGCCATCGAAGCTTTCGTCGGCTACCTCATCCGCTGGTTGATGGCTGCACAAACCCACGTGCCGCAACGGCAAGTCGCCAGTCTTGCTGGCTCCACCCGCAGTACGTACACGCGCCTGCTGGCGGCCTATCTCGTGGTCGCCGCTGTCGGCACGACCCTCGTGCGACTAGGGGTCGCCTTCACCGAACACAGCCACCTGTTGCACGGCGCGCTGCCCACGAGCAGCATCGAGTCGTTCGTCTTCTCGTGGGCCAGTTTTGGGTACATCCTTGTCGCCGTCGCGCTGTTCAACATTCTGTTGATGTTCAGCTTTGCCTACCCCGGACCCGCACTGCGCTCCCTGCTGATCTCTCTTGCCGTGGACGTCGGCGTCGGCATCGTGGCCACCAGGGTCTTCGCCGCCTATCAGTTCGCCGTCCTGGGGCTGCTGGCGGGCGCAACATGCCTGGTCGTGCTTACGACGAGAGATGTGCTGCGGGCCCTGCCCCACATCGACTTCATGCTCTACAGAATGGTCTGAAGGGAAGGCCGCCATGGCGTTGCCACTGCCGATCGAACTTGAGACCATCCTGCGCCTGATGCTGGCGGCCGCCGTCCTGCTCTACTTCTGGCCGCGGTATGCCCTTGCTGATTACCCGACGGTCGCCCGCAGCGACATGGCCATCGGCAACGCGGCGCAGATGCTGGTCGTCCTGATCATCGCGGGCTACGCTCTCGCGGCCGTCCAGATCTTCAACTGGCTAACCCTGGCGCTGGCTGTGGCACTGCTGCGTCTGGTGAGGCCAGTCGAGCAGACGACCGCCTATGACTTGCGTCCGGGCTCCCTGCTTGCGGCGCGTTTTCTCGAGGAGTTGGACCGGTTCGGCGCGTGGCCGCAGCGGTTGCTTGCCGGGTTGCGCCAGCTCCGTGCCCGCGACCTGCCGCGGCACCGTCTTACGGTCTTGGCGCTCCTCGCCCTGCTGCTGATCGCGATCGTGTTCGCCGTGGCAGCATGGATGCGCCTTGCCGTTCCATTCGTCCATGCGGCTCTGCCCTACTCCGACGCGCCGGTCACATTGTACTGGACCCAGGCGCTCCAGCAGCAGGTGCTGTTCCCGAACGGCATCTACCCGGAAGGCTATTACGTGCTGATTGCTGACCTGGTCCGCTTCTCGGCGGCCAATCCCGTGGTGGGCGTCAAGTTCTTCGGCCCTCTGGTCGGTGTGGTACTGGTGGCATCGGTGGGCTACTCCACCTATCGCCTGACAGGACGTCTGCCGGCCGCTCTCGTGGCGATAGCGACATATGGCACCTTGCCGCACCTCTTACCGTACGACTACCTCCGCCAGGTGGGCCCGGACGCGCAGGAGTTCGGCAACGCGCTTGTGCTGCCGACGCTGTGGTTCGTGTACATGTCGTGGCTGCGGCGGGAAGCATTCTGGCGCATTGCCGCTCTCTCTCTCATCACCGTCGTGGCGCTCGTCCACCCTGTAGCCGCCGTCAACACCGGCTGGGCAGCGATCGCCGCCACGCTCGCCGCGTGGCTGACCCATGGCGTCGAGCGCAGCAGCTTCCGCTGGTACCGCCACTGGCTCCCCATAGCCCTCCTGCTTGCCTCTTTGCCGCTCACGATCGCCATGGCCCTGGGTATTCCGTTCGATACGTCAGGCGTGCAATACCTCGTGCAATCCGCGACAGAAAGTACTTTCCAGCTGCCGCTCTTGGCCAAGGTCGCGCTCGCGTCGCCCCTTCTCCTGATCGTCATCCGCATCGGCGCCCGTCTGGCGGGTCGGCACGATGCGGGCGATCCCGGCCTGCCGTTCGCTGCGTTGCTGACCATGCTGGGTGCGCTGGCCATTCAGGCCAGTCCCGTGCTCGGACTGCACTCGGCCGTGCTGGCGGATCGCGCAGGCGAATTCGTCGCGCTTGGTGAGGTCCTGTGCCTCGGCATGGGTGTCGCCGCCGTGCAGGAACTGTTCGCCCTAGTGCACGCGCCGACGTCACAGTGGCTCACGCTGGTCGCTGCTACCGGCCTTGTCGCGTACGGCTGGCTACTGTATCGGCCCGTGCCGTTCAATGCGCTGCAGTCCTTTCGCTGGCTCCCCGACGATTTCGTCGTGGCCGCCGTCCAGATAGAGAGCAGCTTCCCGCGCAACAGCTGGCTGATCGTGGCGAACAACGACGGGTTCGAGTATGCCTACGGGCAAGGCTATTCGATGAACGGGACGGATCTCATGACGCATGTGGTCACAAGTGGCCGCTGGCCGATTTATGCGACCGCAGGCCACTCGTCCTATGTGCTTATAGAGAACCGCATCTTCTTCTTCGTCGACAAGCACATGGTGGCGTCGCCGGGGTATCGCCGCCAAGCGCTCCCCGACCGATTGGTGCAGCGGCAGGCCATCCTCACCTGGCTCGCGCGCTGGCAGGCCGGCCATGGCAAGCTTCCGGTCTACTTCCGCGGTCCGGATCTGACGGTCTACGAACTCGTGCGTGACACGGGCCCGTCGCAGGCCGCCTCGGCCGGAGTCCAGCCGTGACCGCCGGTGCGGTGCTTCCCTTCGCACAAGTTACGCTTGGACTTCTCATCTGGTTCGTAGCCATCCCCCTCTGGCAATGGCCGCGCAAGGGACTGCCCGTGCTCGACAAGGTCCTCTACGCGTTTACGACCGGCGTGGCCCTGTGGCTCGGCCTCGGCTACCTTCTCGCGGTATCCGCAAGCGTTGAACTGGCCACGCTCGTGCTGCTGCTCGCAGTATTGGTGGCCATGCGCAGCTATCTCCGGTGGCGCCAGAACACTCAGGCGGGGCGCAGCGCGCAAGAGCTCCAGAGGCGCACCGAACGCACGGCCCAGCTGCTCGATGCGATGGACCCGGAATCCCCGCATTCGTTCGCAGCCATCCTGAGCCAGGATCGGCGACGTGCGCTCGTGGCCTTGCGCACGTTCCTGCCCCGCTACCTGAGACCATACAACGTCCTGTCTGCCGCAACCGTCTTGGTGATCCTGGTCCAGGGCATCGCCAGTGTCTCGCATCAGTACGCACCGGCCCCGCCGGACGGCCTCACGCAACTCCTGGCCGCAAAGACCCTGGCGCTCAACATGGGCATCTACAGCATGGGAACTTATCCCCTCGGCCTGCCGCTGATCACCGCGATCCTGTCCACGGTCTTCTTCTCCGACTCGTTGCAGATCCTCCGCTTCTTCGGTCCGTGGATCTCGGTCCTGCTGCCGCTTGCGGCCGCACTCTGCGCTGGCGCGATCGCGGACTCCGGCTGGGCGGGATTCTCGGCCCTCGCGCTTACCGGACTGACGTTCTGGCCGGCGCTCGGCATCGGTACCGGAGATGTCTGGGTGCCGCTCACCGCGCACCTTGCCACTGCCTTCGTCGTGCTGGCCCTGGCCTTCAGCCTGCGCTTCCTGCGCAGGCAGGAGGTGCTCGACGCATGGGCGGCAGCCGCTGCCGTATTCGCCGCCGTGCTCTCGCAGCCTCTGGTGGCCCCGCTCACCATCCTTCTGCCGTTTCTGCTGTCCCTGCCGTCGCTGCGGCGTTTCACACGCTCGTGGCTGCTGCCAGCGACGACCGCGGCCGCCTCCCTGATCGGTCTCGTACCGCTGCTGGCTGGCGTCGCGACAGGGCATCCGTGGCTGCAGACGCTGATCGAGCCGCTGCCTGGCGCCGCCCCGCAGGTTCCGACCTGGCTCACCGGGCCGTTCGCAGTGGGACTGCTCGGTGCAGCGGGCATCGCCGCCGGCCTGACCGCTCTGCGCGCAAGCGACCAACCTTCCAGTGATGCCCCGCTGTTCGGCGGCATCGCGCTCGTCCTGCTCGCTCTCGCGCCGGACGCGCTACTGCCGCTGCCGGCACTCTGGCACAGCCTGCTGCAATTCGGCGATGTGATCGGCTATATCGCCTTGCCGCTGCTGATCGGCTGGCTGGTCGCGCTCGTCGAGGCGCACTCCGCTTATCCGAGAGCAGCCGCAGGGCTCGCGCTGCTCATCGTCTTCGGGTCTCTCGTCGGGGCCGCCCGCCCCGGGCAATCTCTGCAGCCGGACGCGCTGCCGGGCGCGGCGGAGGCCGTGACCCGCATCGCGGACAGTTTCCAGGCGTACGCCTGGACCGTGGTCTCGCCTGTCGACGAGTACAGCGAGGTCCTCGGGAAGGGCTGGCACGTCGAACTGGTCACGTTCCTGCACAAGGTACCGATCACCAAGGCCCGTAACCCCACCTTCCGGCTGGACAGCTGGTCTCCCCTGCGCATCGAGACGCCCGACACCTTCCTCTTCGTGCCGCTCCGTGCCGAGAGCGGCGCACGTCCGGACCCGCAGGACGCCCTCCTGCCTTTACCGGCCACCGGCAGCGGGGCCTATACAGGACAGGCTGGGCTCATCGTCGATGCGCATGCGGCAGCCTGGGCGCAGGCGTTCCTGCAGAGCCATCCAGGCACGGCGCACGTGTATCTGCGCACTCGCGATCTCCTCGTGCTGTGGATCCATCAGTAGGTGCGTGGCCGCCGCGCCGTCTCACGGGACGGGCAGGGCCAGCGCCGATTCAGGCGCCTCCTCGACGACATACCTCACGGTTCTGTCGGGTTTGCTGCGCCATTCGAGAAGGACCCGCAACCAGGCCAGAAAGCCCATCGCCAAGTTGGTCAGGCCATCGCGCACGCGTGCTCCCTGCCGGTAGTAGGCCACCGGAATGGCAAAGTCGTTGCCGAGTCGCCAGTGCCGCCGTGCGGATGCGACCGCGATCTCCTGTGCGCAGCCGTAGCCTCGACCGGTGTAGTACGGAAGGATGTCCAGCATCGCGGCGAATCGGACCAGTCGATATCCGCACTCGACGTCCCTCAGGCGTTGACCGGCCAGCATGGATGCCCACAGCGACAAAAGCCAGTTGCCGATGCGCTTGCTGCGGGGATAACCGGAGAGGTCCCGACGACCCACCAGCACGTCGTATCCCCTCGCGCGCATGGCTTCGAGCGCGGCCGGAGTCACCTCCGGAACATGCTGCCCATCGGCGTCCATGGTCACGAGAACGTCGTCCACACTGTGGGCGCCCCGCGCCAACTCGTCGCGCAAATAGGTGAAACCCGCCTTCAGCGCGGATGACATGCCGCGATTCACGGCGCACTTCAAGAGGGTTCCCTTCCCGTGATCCTGCAGCCACCTGTGTACGATGGCCGCAGTCGCGTCGACCGAGCCGTCATCGACGACGATCACGCGGTCCGCCAGCGGCTCGACGCGGTCCAGTACGTCCACGATGGTTGTTCCCTCGTTATAGGCCGGTATGAGAAACACGACCACGCGCGTCGAACCCCTTCACGCCGCTGGACTTGCAGCGGCCGATTCGACATGCTGCGATCTTGTCCTCCTCCCGTCGACCTAAGCAGACGGCAGACTTCGGCAGGAACCGCCTGCCATGACACGAATGCCCGACCAGGAGGGTCTACCGCTGTACTTGCAACGCTGGCTTTGGAACCTGATCCTGGTGCTGGGAATCGCCGCGCTCCTTGCGGCCGGGCTGGCTGGGCGCACGAGCCTGGGCACCGTCGGCTCGGGCGGGGGTACGCTTGTGCTGACGCATCGGGGAACGGTCATGGAAACCAGCTTCCGCCATCTGCCTGCCGCAGAATACTGGGCCTATGGCGGCAGCGCTCCGCCTGCCACCCGTTACGCCACCTGGTCTCCGGGTCGGCTCGCGGTAGGCGTCGACAATCGTGGCCACAAGAACTACTACGGCTACTTCGCCGTGACGCGCAACACGGCGCCAGCCAACTCGTTCGTCCAGGCTGTCGTGGCACCGATGACGGTTAAGCCCGGCCGGCAGCAGACGGCCGAGACTGTCGTGGCTGTACAGACGGCATGGACCAAACTGACCGGCCTGATCAACTACCTCGTGGTCTCGGAGCTTTCCACCCGTGGCCGGCCGAAGCGCCTGCTCGCCGGCTACGCCCACGGCCACTTGGCGCATGCCACCACGGCCATCTACTATTCGCGCCATGCCGCAAAGATCTTGAACGGCGCAAGCCCCTACGTCGTCACCATCCGTACCGACGGGTACAAGACCGCGCAGATCTGGATCGACAACCGCTCGATCGTCGCGAGAAGCGATCTCCAACTCAACATCGAGCCTCCGTTCCAGGTCTACCTTGAAGTGCAAAATGTCAACATCCGCTACACCGCCGTGTTCTACCGTATGAGCGTCTACACGGGAAATACGGTCGCGATCACGGGACTGCCCAAGGGGGCCCAACTCACGTTCGCTGTGGCCGGCCGCGTCTGGCACGAGACTGCGGATGCGCACGGCGACGCCCGCTTGACCTTCTCGGTACCGGACCTGGCCAATGTCGGCACCTTGACCGTCACCTCCGGCGGCAAGCGGTGGATCTTCCCCGCGCTCCGCCTCGCAGGCGGCGACCACTTCAGCTTCGGCCAACTGCCGCCTGTCCTGCAGTGGCTTCGCTACGTGCCGCCAGCTCCCTGGCTGACCCCTGCAATCCCAAGCTAGCGTTCCTGTCCCTTCCTCGCCGACGCAGGCCCGCGCACGCACGGCAGAAGGTGCTAGCCCTGCCTCCCCGCCACCCTCGTGCCGTCGAGCGCACGAATGCCTTGGGCATAGTCGCAAGGGGCCGCGTAGGAAAGAAAGCCGTAACGCTCCGCCATGCCGCGCAGCGTCTTAAGGCTCCGGTCGGCGTCAACGTCCTCGCCGATCTCGCTCAACAGCATCGGCGTGATTCCCTCCTCGCGCACCACCTGCGCGATCTGCTCGAGGATCATCCTCACCCACGCCCCGCCGGTGGCATCGGCATCAAAACTACCCTCCCAGCAGATGCCGTCGATGAGCTGCGCCACCAGCGGCAGCAGCAGGAAGATGCCGTTGTTTTGCAGGATCAGGCGATCGCCGATGGCGCTGCGAACCTCCTTGACGAGGTCCGCGGCGGCCGGCAGCAACCAGCCCGCACGGTCCTGCACCACTTGGTCCTCCACATCGCCGAGGCTGTCGAGAAAGACACCGTCCCAGCCCTCGGCGACCAGCCGGCGCGCCTGAGCGACCACGTGGGCCCGCCATGGGCGCGAGCGGGGGTCGACAACGTACGTATCAAACGGCGCGCGAAACCACGGTTCGCCGCCGACATGCAGTAGCTGCTGCCGAGGAACGCCGACCCGTGCCAAGGTCGCACGGGTGGCCTCAAGCGCGGAGAGGTAGGCGACACGCTTGACGCCCTGACCGCCAAGCGCCTGCACGTCCTCGGCCCGCCATCCCGCAGGCTCGAGGATGGCGATGTCATAACCCGCGATCTCCTGCAGCGGGCCGTAACCGTAGTACACGACAAATGTACGACCACGCAGACGAGGTACACGCAAAAGGGCATCTCCTTCACTACTTTGCCGCGTCTACCCCTCGTCGGCTTGCGGAAGCACACCCCGCGAAGCGTAGAGGTTCAAAAGCGCCTCCACGACTTCGGGGTCCAGCTGGCTGCCCGCAAGCAGCTGCATCTCGCGCAACGCCCGCACCGAGGACAGTGCGGAGCGGTACGGTCGCGGTGACGTGCGTGCCACGAACACCTCGGCACAAGCCACGATGCGGCCGAGTAGGTCGATGTCCGGGCCGGAGAGCCCGTCGGGGTAGCCCTGTCCATCCCAGCGTTCGTGGTGGTGACGCACCGCTGGAGCCACCGTGGGCGGCAACAACTCCGCAGGCAGGCCCTCCAGCAGATTCGCCCCGACTCCAGGGTGCTGCTGGATGGTGCCGCGCCCCTCGGCGCTGAGACTGCCTCTGGTGTTCGGCAGGCCGAGCGCCACGGAGACCATTCCGACATCGTGCAGCCTCCCGGCAACATGGAGCGCCTCGAGATCCGCGGCGTCGAGGCCCATCTGCGCGCCGATGTCGCGGGCGATTTCCGCTACGCGTCGCGAATGCTGCAGGCTGGTATCCTCGGCGGCATCCAGGAGATCCACGGCGGACAGCAGAGACTGCAGGTAGCTCTGACCGAGGCTCAGCGTGTGCAACTGGCTTCCGATGCAGCGCCTGAGACTGTCCGAGAGCGATGTCAGTACAGAGGTGATCCTTTCGCCTAGGACGGGAGCTTCCTGCAGGCCGTAGCCGACGGCACCACCGCGCGTGCCGTCCCGCACCGAGACCAGGGCGAATCCCCTGTAGCCCAGCCGCGCGATGCTGTCCGGCAGATCGGGCGCGACCCAAAGGCCTGCCTTGACACTTGGCAGACTGGCCGCGTCGAGAGCCGCCAGCAGCTGCTCGCCCTGCCCCTGCATCCAGATACGACTCGTCTTGTCTTCCTGCCAGATCACGCAGTAGCCGCTCTGCGCCCCGACCGCCTCGCCGCCCAACCTGGAGACGAGGCCGAGCAGCTTGTCGGCTTGCAGTGCGAATTCCGAGGCGAGTCGCTGCGTCGTGCTCTCGACAGCCCAAACCTCGCCCGCCGCCGCCGCATCGTCCAGTGCGAGCAGGATCTGCAGCATCGGTGCCAGCCTCGACGCAAGGGTCAGCAGCACCTTGTGCTCGGGCTCTCCGACATGCTGACGCCGAGAAAGCGCGGCCCGCAGCAGCAGTCGGGGACCGAGCCCGAGCGAGAGATAGGGGTCGCCGGCCGGCCCATCCTCACGACAGATGAGACCTTCCTGACCCGGTGGCAGTTCGAGCGGCGCCTGCCGGATGGGGGCACCCGACACCAGCCCGGCATAGTTGACGCCGATCTGCGGCGTGCCGGTCTCAGCCCGCGTCAGCCGCAGCTTAAGGGGCGTGCCAGGGGCTGGCGCAACGTACGCATAGTAGCCGCCCGCCGGCAGGAGTTCCGCCATCGCCTCAAGTGCAAGCAGCAGGATCTCCGAGATGTCGTAGGGCGGCGCAACCTTGGCGCGCAGCGCGTCCCAGACCTCGTCCACGCCCGCTCTGCGGGAGCGTGGCCAGCTGAAGAGGCTGGCGCCAGTGAGGAGAGCGTACGGCAGGAGCTGTCCGTGCAAAAAACCATCAACTCCAAGCCTCAATTCGCCACAGCCCCTGAGTTTTCCCTACCGCGCCGCGCGCGGGCTGCGGAACGCAGACCCAGCGCCACGACCGCCGCCGCGCCGAGGAGCTGCGCAAGGGCGTAGCCGACGACGAGCGATGCGGCGCCGCCTGCAAAGAAGATGCTCCATGCCACCCAGCCGGAGCAGGCCGCCAGGATCGGCCACCAGTTGTGCAGGGAACGCTGCGCATCCGCTCCGCTCCAGAGATAGGCGAGCGCCAGGGCGCAGGTGCCGATGAAGTAGGCGGCGAGCAGCCAGGCGGGCTCGTGGACGCCCATGAGCCGCGTCGCGACCTTCCCGAGCACCACCGCCAGGAGCACGCTGCCCGCGGCGATCACGCCCACCGCGAGGCTGCCCTCGCGCCGCCGCGACCGTCCCCAGCCCTCGTCGCCGATGGCCATCAGCACCAAGGGCTGCGCCAGGTAGAAGGGGGCCTTGCCGAGCAGGGCGACCACCGCGAAACCCGCCGCGCGTGCCGCCCCCAGGTGCAAGGCGGCGGCCAGCACGTCCACCGAGAGCCACGCGGTCACGGCGAGGGCGACCCAGCCGGACGCCCACGGGGTCGCCTTGACGGGCCGCACCGCCTCCTGGCCTGCGGTCCTGTACGGCAGGACGACGCCGACGAGACCGAATGCGACGAAGCTCGCCACCTGGATCCACAGCACGACGAGGCCCCCGCCGATGCGGTGGCCGACGGCCAGCATGCCGACGAAGCGGCCGAGGTTCGGCAGCATGTTCACCACCGCCGACCCGACGAAGGCCGCACGGCCGATCAGGACCCCGGTGGCGACGGCCGGAAGGTAGCTCGAGAGCGACACCAGCAGGCCGACCGGCAGCAGCCATGCGCCGGGGAACCGCCCACGGAAGAACAGCACCGCGACGCCGCTCAGGAGTCCGGCCGCGAGGAAGGCGGCCTGCACCAGCGGCAGTCGGCTCCGCCAGTTCCTGGCCTGACCCGACCACGTGGCGACCGGCAGGCTCACGAGCGCGGCCGGCAGGCCGATCGTGGCTCCGGCTCCGAGCGCCGCGAGCATCTGCGCCAGCACCTGCGGGCCGTAGAAGGCGTCGATCAGCAGGTTGAAGCCGTAGGAGACCACACCGGACAAGAGCGACACGGCGAAGATGACCACGGTGCGGCGGCTGACCGTCTCGCGACGCGGGCTGCCGAAACCCTTCACCGCCCATCCCCCGGCAGAGTCATGTAGACGATCATCTCGGGCAGGAGCCCGGCCATCTCCACCTCCGCGACCAGCTCGGGCGTGATGCGGGTGCCGCGCGCCGCCACCAGCCGGCCGTCGGCAGAGACGAGGTCCCTGCCGACCACCTTCCCGGCGATGAAGGCAAGGATGTTGAGGCCGGCGCCGCCCACCGGGACCCGCGGCTCCGTGGGCGGCTGCCCCTGCGCAGGCGTCTGCTGCGGCGGCAGTTGGGGTACAGCCGGCGGCAGAGCGCCAGGACTCTCTCGCGGCAGATCGTCGAGGTCGGGGGGCAGTTGCCACGCCGGCAGAGGCACCCCCGCCGGCCAGTTCGGCTCGCTCTTCGGCCTGGGACGCTCCGCCTCAGGCGCAGCGACCTCCCCCGCCCCTCTGGCGCCGGATGCGGCAGGGGCGGGCGCAGGCTGCCGCCTTGCGCTGCTGGACGGTGGGGCCGCCTGCGGCGTCGCGGCGGGTCCTTCCCCCTGCAGGACGGGCGCCACGTCGCCAGGCTGCGCGGTCCCGCGCGTCGGCGGCAGGCTGTCACCCGTCGCCGACGCCCGCGGCACGGCAGCCTGCACCGGTCCGGCGACCGCCTCCCCGGCTCCCGGGCGCAGAGATGGCTCCGCCTCCGGCACGTCGCCGTGCTCGAACGCCACCCTTTCGCTGCGGCCCACGGCCGCCTCGGTCCCATCCCCCTGTGCAGGGCCTGCATCCGCCTGCGCTGCCGGCTCCGACTCTTCCCCGGTGGGCACGGCCATGCGCGGCGGGACAGTCTCAAGGCGGTCGTCGCGGTCCCGCGGCTCGCCACCTGGCGCGTCCTGCGCCAGGGACACTTGCGCCGCGTCGCCCCCCTCGCCCGCCGATGGCTGGAGGACGCCTGGGGCCGGTTCTGGCACCGCACCGCGTTCCTCACGCGGGTCTTCCGGGCGTATGGAAACAGGCGTCGCCCCGGCAGGACTCTCCGGTCCGACCAGCGAGGAGCCCGCTGCCACCTCGTCCTCGGCCCGCGTACCTGTCTGGGCTGGGGGCGCAGGGGCGCTTTCCGTCACATCAAGCTCCTGGCCCTGAGGGCGTGACGGACGCGACACCGGGAAGATGACGCGCGTCGCCTCCTCGGGCAGGGCCGCGACGTCCACCAGGCGGTACGCGTCGCGCACGAGGACAGTGCCCTGGCGCAGGGCGACGACATCCGCGGTCGGGATCACGCCGGAGCCGCTCTCCGTGTCCACGGCGAAGCCGAGCACACGCGGCGGCGGGACGCTGACGACGATGCCCGTCACGGCGCCGAGCTGCGGCCTGCCGCGCACCTGCAGCCTGACGCTCTGCCGCGGCAGCTCGAAGAGGCTGCGGCCGCCCTGCAGCCGCGTGAGCGGCATGTCCTCCGGCGGCCGCGCGAGCAGCGCGGCGGTGACGTCGGCAAACTCCGTCGCATCAGCCTGGTCTTCCTCCGGCACGACGCCGCGCAAGAGGCGCTCAAGGCCGTCCGCGAGCCGCTTCAGTTCCCCTTCCGCTCTGCCGATCGCCTTGTCGACCTCCGGCAGGAAGCCTTCGAGCCTTACGCGCTCCTGGGCGTGTGCCGCCTCAAGGCGCGCCACCTCGCCGCGGACCCCCTCCTCCAAGGTGGATGCATTCCGGCGGGCCTGCTCGAGTTGGCGTGCCAAATGCTCCCGGTCTGAGCGCAAGCGTTCCAGCTGATCCTGAAGCGTGGCGCGACGCGCCAGGGTGCGCACGATGCGCGCCTGCTGATCGGCCGCCGCGGCGGCAAACGCCTCCTCGGCGCCCCGCCGCTCCGCCTCGATCTGCGTGACCATCTCGAGCACATCCTCGCGGTTAAAACCAAACAGGCCCAGCGGCAAACGCTGGACCCGAGTGCGCAGGCGTGCACCCCTTGATGCCACTCCTAAGCCCCTGCCCTCTCCTGCCTCATGGCTTCGTCCGCAGACCTCTCAGCGGGCGCGTGCGTCGCGGGTTCCGCGCCGCCCGTCAGGCGATCTCCGGCATCCTCCAGCGAAATCTCCCGCAGGGCGCGCCGCACCGCCGCCTCCACGTCGTCGCGCAGCCCGTAGAGGATCTGGCGGCGGTGCGCCAGAACGAGTTCGCGATGCGCGATCTCGCGCAGCAGCACAGACTCCTGCTCGCCGAGCGCGCTCTTGGCGCTCTCCAGCACCTGCACGCCACGAAGCGCCAGCTCGTCGAGCAGGGCGAGCAGTACCTGTTGCTGCTCCTGTTCGGCAGCGATGGTCGCCTCGGTCTCGTGGAGCGTCCGAAGAGCATCGTCCAACTGGACGGAGATCTCGCGCAACGCACGGTCCTGCGCCTCGCGCGCCGCAAGGGACTCCTGCTCGAGCGTCTGGAAGAGGGCGAGGGTCGCGCGCCTGCGGTAGCCCATCAGTGCACGGCGCAACGCCAGTTCCATGGTCTCGCTCCCCCTACCCTTCACTTCACGTGTGTAAAGTGAAGGTCGAATTGGCCTGCTCGTCACCGGTGGCACCAATTCTACTTCAGGCGACAATTTCCTTCACGAAGTCCGCCGTACTCTCAGAAACTCCTCATCTGCCGAGATCCGTAGCCATACTATGGCGAAGCGCGCAAGGTCCGTGCGACTCACGTTGAGGGAAGCAGGCCACTTGCCGCTGTCGGGCGCGAGCGCCAAGGCCAGAACCCCGGAAGGGGCGGCCCCCGGCGCAAGGAAGCCGGTGGGTAGAAGCCGTGCCCTTCGACAGGTGCGGACGCCGCGACCCGCAGATAGCGTGTCTGGCCGCGGCTGGAGACTGCGATGGTCCATTCGGCATCGGCGACCGCGGCTGCCCCACCCTGGGCGGGGCAGCCGCACCGCGCAGGTCCGGGCAGCCAGGCCCGGCCGGATCACAAAGCCGCCTGGCGCGACCAGAGCGTCGCCATGATAGGCGAGGCTGGGACCCGATCCGCCAGGCGCTACGGCGAGGTCGCCGGGTTCTACGCACAAGCGTGAGCGGGGAAGCGCCGGGCGGCACTGCCAGGCGCTTCCCCGCTCCCATCGCTGCCTGAGCGCTTCCGGCGGGATGGGGGCGCAACGCGCCGCCGGCCGCAACGCCTAGCGGAAGCTGTAGGTCACCTGCACCGACACCTGGACCTGCTGGTTGCCCGTGGCGATCGGGGCGGCCGACGCCGCGCTTGCGTGGGCCGCCGAGTACATGATGGGCAGCGGCGTCTGCGATGCGGTCACGTTCACGCTCTTCACCTTGCCGAGCACGACGCCGAGCTCGGCGGCCTCGGCCGCAGCCTGCTTCTTCGCGGCCTTGAGCGCCGCCGCCACCGCCTGTTGCTGGCCCGCGTTGGGATCCGAGGTCAGGAGCTGCAGGCCGTTCAGCTGGTTGGCACCAGCGGCGGTCGCCGCCGTGACCACCGCGCCGAGGCGCTGCAGGTCTTGCGTCGTGACGGTGAACTGCTCCTGCGCCTGATAGCCCTGCGGCGTACCGCTCGGTCCGTAGTTCTGGCTCAGGTTCAGGTTCGACGTCTGCACCTGCGCGGCGCTGATGCCGTACTTCGCGACCGCCTTCAGGAGCGTCGCCGCGACTGATGAGAGCTTCTGCAGCGCCGCCGGCGCCGTCGTGGCGGTCTCCTGCGCGCCGAGGTTGATCTGCGCCTCGTCGGGCTTGACCCACGCGCTGCCCGACGCGCTGACCTCAAGCTGTCCCTGCGGGGCGCTCTGGCCGCGCACGCCGCCTCCCGCGAGAAAGCCGATGCCGAGCACCACGCAGACCACCACCAGCGCAAGCACCGCCTCGGACCACCTGGGCCAGGTCATCATGCGCCCCTCCCCTGCTCGTTCCGCCCAGAGAACACCGGCCGCAGCGCCGCGTGACGCTACGGTCGCAGAACCACCGTCTTGATCTCCATCATGGTCCCTTCAGGGCCCGGCGCGAGGAAGCGCAGGCTTCTGGTGCCACTCGGCAGCGGATCGAAGACGAGCGTCGCGCTCAGGCCGCCCGGGGCCGCCGTCAGTTCCACGCGGACCGGACGCTCCTCGCCGCGACCGGCCGCGAGGACGATCGCTGCCGCGAGCGACGGCTCCGCCACCCAGAACTGCGCCGCCGTCCCGCCGGCGCCGGCGTCGAGTGCGACGAGGGCCACGCCCTGAAGCCGCGTCGCCTGATCCTTGGGGGCCAGCCTAAGGCGCGCCGTCACCGCGGACCCGGGCGGCGGCGGCAGGAGGACGGCGACGTCGCCCCCCTTCGCCTGCAGCCGGTACCAGCCGGAGGGGAGTTGGCCGAAGTCGATCAGGGCAAGGGGGCCGCGCCGCTGCACCGAGAGCCTCGCGGCCCTGCCCCGCAGGTCCTGCGCCGTGACGAACGCCGCCGCGGCGCCTGCCGGCCAGCGTAGCGCGAGAACGTCCGGGCGCAGCCAGACCCCCTGCAAGGTCTGTCGGGCGACCTGGGCAGCACCGTGGACAACGAGTCCGACGCTTGGCGCCGCCGTCGCCTTCGACGGGGACGAGGCAGTCGCCGAACGCATGTTCTCTGTGTACGTCTGCATCGGGCCGCTCCGGGGCCCGGAGGCGGCGGGCCCTGCACCAGCCTGTGCGAAGGCCGTCCACGGGACGCTCGTCGCGGGCTGCGCCGCCAGAAGGGCCGCGGCGACGGCTGCGGCCGCCCCTGGCCATACGAGGACGCCGCGGCGACGGCTGCGGGCGGGTGGCATCAGCCGCTCGACGAACGCCGCCGCGTCCTCCGGCCAGCGAGGCTCGCCGAGGGCGCGGACAGCCCGCGCGAGGTCCAGGAGCTCGTCGCCCTGCGGATCGCCGGACGACGCCTGCCTATCGCCGCGGGCGAGCCTGTCGAGGGCCTCGTCGAGACGCCGCTGCAGCTCCTCGTCCATGCTCACCACTCCCTCCGGGCGGCCTCACGGGCAAGGATGCCCTTCAGGCGCACGAGTGCGCGATACTGGAGCGCCCGCACCGCCTCAGGCGTGCGGGCGAGCGCCACGCCGGCCTCGGCGGCGCTCAGCCCCGCGACGAGCCTGAGCTCCAGTACCCGCCGCTGGTCCGGGTCGAGGGCAGCGAGGGCCGCGCTGAGCCTTGCGCGGCCCTCTGCGGCCAGCAGTTGCTCCTCCGGCGTCCGGCCCGGGTCCGGCCGCGCATCGTCCAGGAGTTCCACCTGCGGATGGCGGTAGGCGTCCCGCGCGCGGTTGCGGCAGAGGTTCAGCGCGATGGTGCGCAGGTAGGGTCCGAGCCGCTCGCCCTCGAAGCGGTCGATCTGGCGCCACATGCGCAGGAACGTCTCCTGCGTGACGTCCTCCGCATCGGCGCGGTCGCCGAGACGGCTGTAGACGACGCGATAGACGCCCTGCCAGTGCAGGCGGCAAAGCTCCGCTGCGGCATCGCGCCGCCCGTCCTTCGCGGCGCGGATCAGTTCGCCTTCCTCCATCGTGTCGCCCTGTCACCGCCGTTCGATGAACACCTTGTCGCCCGCCGCGTGACGGGCGGCAGGAATCTTCCCGCCTGCAGCGGAATGCCAATGCCGTGGTGCGTTCCGACGCCAGCGCTTCCCCAACGCCCGAGACAACTCCTGCCGTCTGCGCAGGCTACCCCTGGAGGGTGAACGTGAAGAAACCGGACTACGATGACGTCATCGAGCGCCTGCGCGCCGTCGCCGACGACTACGGCGGCCAGCTGACGCAGGGCGCCGAGGCGGACGGCTACCCGCTCTACCACCTCGATCTGCCGGGCCCCGAAGGGGCGCCGCGCTTTCTCCTGTCGGCGGGCATCCATGGCGAGGAGCCGGGTGCCACGACGGGCTTGCTCCACTGGTGCGAGCGCGATCTCGCGAAGTGGCTGCACATCTTCCACATCGAAGCCTTCCCATGCCTCAATCCCTGGGGCTTCGAGCGGGGCATCCGCTACGACGCGCAGGGACGGGATCTGAACCGCTGCTTCCGCGACGAGGACCCCCCGCCGGCCGTGCAGATGGTGCGCGAGGCAACGGCCGGCGCACATTTCGCCATGGCCGTCGACATGCACGAGGACTGCGACTACTTCGGCTTCTACGTCTACGAGCGCCTGGAGCACGGTCCGGCGGTGGCGCCGGCCCTGCTGCAGCGCATCGCGCAGGAGGGGCCGCTCTCCTACGGCGAGGAAGGCGACGACCCGCCGATCGAGCAGGGGCTCGTGCGCATGCAGTGGCCCCGCGGCAGGAGCCTCGTCGAGCTGGCCGCCGAGCGCCCGCAGTGGCCGCTCGCGTTCTACCTCTACCATGTCGCCGACCATGTCATCACGGTGGAGACGCCCGGCCGCCAGCCGCTCGACATCCGCGTGCGCATGCAGCGGGCTGCCGCGGAGACGGCCCTCTACTTCACGCAGCGCCGGCTCGGACTCTGACCGCGGGAACCGGGCTGCATCCTGCCGCGACACTTCCTATTCTGTAGCGACGCAGGTTTGCAGCATGACCGATCTACCCTTGGAGGTGGCACCCTTGACTCTGTCGCAAGACGGCTGGCCCCTTGCGGAACCCTACAAGACGAAGATGATCGAATGGATCAACCTCCTCGGGCCGGAGGAGCGCGAGGCGGCCCTGAGCCGCGCGGGCTACAACCCCTTCAAGCTGCTCGCGCAGGAGGTCTACATCGACCTCCTGACCGATTCGGGCACGTCGGCCATGAGCCAGGAGCAATGGGGCGCCCTGATGCGCGGCGACGAGTCGTACGCGGGCTCCGTCAGCTTCCAGGACCTGCAGCGCTCGGTGGCGGACGTGCTCGGCTTCCCGCTCGTCCTGCCGACGCACCAGGGTCGCGCCGCCGAGCACGTGCTCTTCCGCGCGCTCGCCCACCCGGGGGACCTGGTGCCGAACAACCTGCACTTTGACACGACCAAGGCGCACGTGCTGGCGGTCGGCGCGACGCCGATCGACATCGTCGTCAAGGAGGGCGAAGATCCCGAGGGCGACTTCCCCTTCAAGGGCAACCTGGACCTAGAGCGCCTCGACGCGCTCCTGCGCGATCAGGGCAATCTGGTGCCGGTCGTCATGGCCACCGTCACCTCGAACAACAACGGCGGCCAGCCGGTCTCGCTCGAGAACCTGCGCGCCGTCAGCGAGATCGCGCATCGTCACGGCAAGTTGTTCTTCCTGGACGCGGCGCGCTTCGCGGAGAACGCCTACCTCATCCAGCAGCGCGAGCCTGGCCAGGCATCGCGCAGCGTCGCCGAGATTGCCCGCGAGATGATGTCCTACGCCGACGGCTGCACGATGTCCGCCAAGAAAGATCCCATGGTGAACATCGGCGGCTTCGTCGCGCTGCGCGACGCAGACCTCTACCGCCGGCTGCGCGACTTCGGCATCCTCTACGAGGGCTACGCCACCTACGGCGGCCTCGCGGGCCGCGACCTGGCCGCCCTCGCACAGGGCATCAGGGAGGCCGTGTACGAACCGCATCTCAGCTACCGCGTCGCGCAGGTCGCGGAGCTCCATGCGGCGCTGCGTCAGCATGGCGTGCCCGTGATGTCGCCCGCAGGCGGCCACGGCGTCTACATCGACGCAGGGCGGCTCTTCGACCACCTTGCGCGCGACGTCTTTCCCGGCTGGGCGCTCAGCGTCGAGCTCTACCGCGAGCGCGGCATCCGCTGCGTCGAGATCGGCACGGTGCTCGCAGGCCGCGATCCGCGCACCGGCGAGCACGACTATCCCGCGCTGGATCTGGTGCGCCTCGCAATTCCGCGCCGCGTGTACAGCCAGGCGCACCTTGCGCAGGTGGCCGAGGCGACGCGGCGGATCCTCGCACGCCGTCACGATGTGCCCGGATACCGCTTCACCTACGAGCCGCCCACGCTGCGCCACTTCGCGGCGGAGTTCCAGCCGCTCGCCTAATGCCCGCCAGCCCTGCCGCACGTCCCCTGCGTTCCAGACCGCCCCGCGGCGGAGACTGACGCCAGAGGAGGTATGCAGGCATGGCGAAGCTGATGGACGAGAACCTCCGCGCCTACCTTGGGCAGCGCCTCGGCGTGAATGCGGACGTCGTTCGTCGCGAGGGCTGGGGCGCGGTACCGTCTCGCACGTGCGGCATGCTGGTGCGCGCGGCCGTCGAAGTGGCGGAGGAGTCCATGCGCCAGCAGCAGGTGCGGCGCTAGCATCGAGTGTCCGACCCGGACAGCGGCGGGGCCGTCTTGCAGACGGCCCCGCCGTGTGTGCCAATATGATGCTGAAGGGCGTCGCAACGTTGCCACGGGCGGCTGTCTGGTATATTATGGCTTTCGACAAGGCAGCGCGGGCGTCGCGTCATCCGCATGCCGCGGCCCGCGCCGCTCCAGCAGGATTTTTCGGGGCGCATGGTGCAATGTCCATCACGGAAGAGGGTGTCGGAATGCCCCGTGTGCGCTCGCACGATCGCGAAGAGAAGATTCTCACGTTCATCCGGGAGAGCACCGCCGAGCAGGGATATCCCCCGTCCATCCGCGAGATCTGCCAGGCGGCCGGACTCAAGTCGACATCGACAGTGCACAGCTACCTGCAGCGGCTCGAGCAGGCCGGCCTGATCCGGCGGAACGGACAGAAGAGCCGCACGATCGAGCTCGTGGGCGAGCGGCCGCGCCTCGTGCGCCTTCCCCTGGTGGGCAAGGTGGCGGCAGGGCAGCCGATCCTGGCGGAGGAGCTGCACGAAGGCGACGTCACACTGCCCGCAGACCTCGTCGGCCCAGGCGAGCACTTCCTCCTGCGCGTGCGCGGAGACTCCATGATCGGGCGCGGCATCTTCGACGGGGATCTCGTGATCGTCCGCCAGCAGAGCTCGGCCGAGCGCGGCGCGCTCGTCGTGGCCCTGATCGATGGCGAAGCCACCGTGAAGCAGCTCGAGCGAGACGGCTCCGCATGGATCCTGCGGGCGGCGAATCCCGCCTACGCCGACATGCGCCCACGCGACCTCAGCATCATCGGCCGCGTCGTCGGGCTCCTGCGCATGTACAGCGCCGCGCAAGCGGTGCGCCAGGCCTGACTGCAGCCCGCGGCGGACAGAGGAGGAAGGCCTGGCCTTCCTCCTCTGTCCGTTCCCAACCCCATGGATCTTCCCGCTAGCCGGCCTGCCCGACGTCATGCCGGCGCAGGTCCTCGAGCGCGGCGCGCAGTTCCGCGTCCGAGACCGCGGTGACGCGACCGCCCGCGAAGAGCCCCTCCACCCAGCGGTGCAGGCCGAGTACGATGGCATCGTCCTTGGCGATGGAACCCGGCGGTCGCCCGAGCTCACGCTCCAGCCAGAGCGCGATGCCGGCCACGCCTGCCTTGTCGGTGACGAGCACGCCCGGCGCCCGGCCGAGCAGCCTGGCCGTGTCGAAGATGCTGTAGATCTCCTCATCCTTGCGCAGGCCGTCCAGATGGATGCCCGCGGCGGTCGTCAGGCTCTGGGCGCCGACGAATGGTGTCATCGGCGGCACCTGGTAGCCGAGGCTCTCCTCTGCGTACCGCGCGATCTCCGTGATGGCCAGCGTGTCCACGTCGCTGCGGCCCGTCAAGCCCATCCATTCGACCACGAGGCCTTCGATCGGCGTGTTGCCCGTGCGCTCGCCGAATCCGAGCAGTGTGCCGTTCACGGCGCCGCAGCCGTACCGCCACGCGGTCACGGCGTTCGCAAAGCCGTGGTGGAAATCGTTGTGGCCATGCCACTCCAAGGCCTGCTCCGGCACGCCGGCCTCCAGGCGCAGGGCCGTGACCAGCTTCGGCACGCTGCGCGGCGCGAGGGCGTCGCCGTAGGCGACGCCGTAGCCCAAAGTGTCGCAGAGCCGGATCTTGACCTCGATGCCGCTCTCGCGGCGACGCTGCATCAGGCTGCGCGCGAACGGCAGCACAAAGCCCTCGAGGTCCGCGCGCGTCACGTCCTCGAAGTGGCAGCGGGGAACGATGCCGGCGCTGAGCGCCGCATCGACCACCTGGAGGTAGCTCTCGAGAGCCTGGCGCCGGGTAAGGTGCAGCTTGCGGAAGATATGGTAGTCGGAGCAGGATGTGAGGATGCCGGTTTCGCGCACGCCTGCGGCCTTGACCAGCTTGAAGTCCTCGGGCCTGGCACGGATCCAGGCGGTCACCTCCGGGAAGCGGTAGCCGCGGTCCCGGCACGCGTCGAGCGCGGCCCGGTCGCTCTCCGCATAGAGAAAGAACTCCGACTGGCGGACGAGGCCCGCCTCGCCGCCCAGTCGGTGCAGGAGATCGTAGAGCCGCACGATCTGCTGCGGCGTATAGGGGGGCCGCGCCTGCTGGCCGTCGCGAAACGTGGTGTCCGTGATGTAGGGGTCCTGGGCGGGGCTTGGCGGCACAGTCACGCCGCCGAAGAGGATGCGCGGGGGAGTCGTGTACGGGTAGACCTCGCGGAACAGCTCGGGGCTCGTGCGGTCCAGGGCTTCGTCAGCCATACGATCACCTCAAGTCAAGCATGACTTGACGGAACGGTGCATGAATCCCAAAGTAACGAACATAAGCTTTCGATTTTCCGATCAGAGGCGATGGCGATGGACACCGGAGCTCTGCGCACCTTTGTGGTGGCAGCGCGCTGCGGCAGCTTCCGTCGGGCCGCGGCGCTGCGCTACCTCTCGCAGTCGACGGTGACGCAGCAGATGCAGCGGCTGGAGCTCGAACTCGGAGCGGAACTCTTCGAGCGCGGTGGCCGCAACGTCCGCCTGTCGGCGGCGGGTGCGCTCTTCCTGCCTCGCGCCGAGCGGGTGCTGCGCGAGCTCGCCGACGCCGCCGGCGAGCTCGTCGCAACGGGCCCTGGACCGCTGCGCATCAGCGCGGCTCCCCACATCGCCCGCGTCTTCCTGCCGCCGCTGCTCGCGGGCGGCGCCGCCTGCGGAGCGTTCGCGCTCTCGGTGCTGCCCTCAGCCGACATTCCCGAAGCGGTGCGCGCAGGACAGGCCGACATCGGCCTCGGGCGCCTTCGGCCGCTCTCATTGGACCTCCGCTCCTCCTGCCTCGTCGAGGACGACCTCGTGCTGGTCGCGGGCCAGGACGGCCTGGACCTTGAGCGCGAGCCGCCAGACGCCGCAGCGCTGCTCGAGAAGCTGCCGATCTTCACCTATGGGCCAGGGGCCACCTGGGTGGCGGTAGAGGAGGCTCTGCGCCAGATGCCCCTCGCCGGGCTGCGCCTGATGCATGTCGCGCAGGTCGACATCGCGAAGCAGTTCGTGCTCGCGGGCTTCGGCCTCGCCGTGCTCCCCGCAGCCGCCGTGCGCGGCGATCTGGCCTTCGGGCGCCTCCTGGAGATGCCCCTGCCAGGCGTGGCTCTGCCAAAGGACGGCGTCTACGCCATACTGCCGCAAGAACCAACCGCTGCCGCCGAGGCCTTCGTACGCAAGGCGGGCGGCTGGCTGCGGGACCGCACCCGGCGCTGAACCGCCCTGCCGCCGGCGCCGACCTGTGCCCGCAGGGCTGCCCCCGAGATGGCGGAGAGGCGAACGGCCCCATGCCATGCAGGCGCTGCATTGCGATGGCAGGCGGGGCAGTTGGACTCGGACGTCCTCCTGATGCTGACGTCCGTTCCCGCCGCCGCGATCCGGTACGGCCAGCTGGACCTGCAGCCGGCGCGGAGCTCGAGCGCTGCGGCGCGGCAGGAGAGTCCGCGCCGGGTCGCATGCCGGGGAAGGTCGTGGCAGGCATCGGCGCCTCGCGAGCGGGCAGATTGGCCGCGACCGCGTCCAGCGATGGCGCACGCGCGGCCCTGCGTCCACTGCAAGGCACCCAGATCAACGCCTGAGGCTCAGTAGGACATGAGATACTGCTCGATCTCCCAGCCGTGCACCTGCGACTCGTAGATCTGCCACTCGATCTCCTTGGCCTCGAGGATCTGCCGCGTGATGTGCTCGCCCAGCGCCGCGCGCACGAGCTCGTCCCCCCGCAGGGCACGCGCCGCCGCACCGAGGGTGCGCGGCAGCTCCTCGATGCCGAGCTCGCGCTGCTCCTCGCGGGTCAGGCGGTACATGTCGCGGGGTACCGGCGGCGGCGGCTCGAGCCGGCGCTGCACGCCGTCGAGGCCGGCCGCCAGCGTGGCCGCGAGCACGAGGTACGGATTGCAGGACGGGTCGGGGGAGCGCAGCTCGATGCGGGTCCTCTCCCCACGCTCGTCCGGCACGCGGACGAGCGGGCTGCGGTTCGACAGCGACCAGGCGATGTGCACCGGCGCCTCGTAGCCGGGCTGCAGGCGCTTGTACGAGTTGACGAGCGGGTTGGCGATCAGCGTCAGGCCGCGGGCATGCGCCATCACCCCGGCGATGAAGTGCCGGGCCGCCTGCGAGAGGCCATCGGCGGTCGAGGCGTCCGCGAACGCGTTCACGCCGTCCTGCCAGAGCGCGAGGTGCAGGTGCAGTCCCGAGCCGTTGATGCCGAAGATGGGCTTCGGCATGAACGTGGCGTGCAGCCCGTGCTCGCGTGCGACGATGCGCGCGACGATGCGGAAGGTCGCGATCAGGTCCGCCGCCTCGAGGGCGGGCAGTTCCTTGAAGTCGATCTCGTGCTGGGCCGGCGCCACCTCGTGGTGCGCCGTCTCGACCGCCACGCCCATCGCCGAGAGCTGTCCGACGATGTCGGCCCTGGCCCGCTCTCCCGGGTCCGCGGGCGAGAGGTCGAAGTAGCCCGCCTGGTCGGTCGTCTCGGCCCTGGCGCGGCCGTCGGGTCCAAGCGGGAAGAGGAAGAACTCCGGCTCGGCGCCCACCCGGAAGCTGAAGCCCGCCTCCCCCGCCTTCTCGATCTGGCGGCGCAGGGCGGTGCGCGGGCAGCCGTCGAAGGGACTGCCGTCGGGCCGCGCGATGTCGCAGAGCAAGCGGGCGGCCTTGGGCTGCCAGGGATAGCGCAGGTAGGTGGCGGGGTCCGGCCGCAGGAACATGTCCGACTCCTCGATGCGCACGAAGCCCTCGATCGAGGAGCCGTCGAAGACGATGCCCTCCTCGAGTGCCCGCCCGAGCTCCCTGCGCGGGATGCTCACGCTCTTCATCGTGCCGAGGATGTCGGTGAACTGCAGTTGGACGATCTCGACCTCCTGCTCCTGCGCCTGGCGCAGTACGTCCGCGACCGCTTGCGAAGCCAATGTCTCAGCCCCTTCGTCCACAATCTAGCACGCCGGGCGGCGGCACCGCACGCGTCTCACGTCCCCGGGCCCCGCCCCGCGATCTGCCCGCCGGGCCGCAGGCGCGCCATCAGGATCTCGTCGACGTACCTGCCGCCGCTCACGACGCTCCCGACCTTCCGCCCCTCCGCTGCGAAACCGAGCCGCTCGTACAGCTTCCGGGCGCGCGGGTTCGTCGCGAGCAGCGAGAGCTCGACGCGCTCGAGCATCAGCCAGTTGTCGGCGAGGTCGAGCAGCGTGCCGAGGAGCGCCGTGCCGATCCCCTGCCCGTGCCGGGCGGCGTCCACGGCGAGGAAGACATGACCGGCGTGCGCCTCCCGCCCGCCGAGGCGGCGGAGGCCCGCGTAGCCCGCGATCCTTCCAGCCGCCTCCGCGACGAAGAAGTGCATGTCGGGACCGAGCTGCTGCAGGCGCTCCTGCAGCTGGCTGAGCCGCAGGCTCGGCACGGGCAGGATGTACGGCAGCACCTCGGGCTGGAGCTGGATCTCGTGCACGGCGGCGGCGTCCTCCAGCCGCACCGGCCGGATCATGACGTCCATGCTCTCACCTCGTGGACCCGTTCGCCGCGGGCCACCGGGAGTCCCGCCAAGGTTCAGGTCAGGCGGAAGATCAGCCAGACGGCGGAGACGAACAGGCTCAGCACCCGCACGAACTCCGAGATCCAGAAGAGCGGGCTCAGGTGGCGGAGCTCTCCCGCACCGCGCATCCATCCCGCCACAAGCGCGCCGAGGAAGCCACCGTAAAGCGTCGCCGTCTGGTTGCCCGAGAGCAGCAGGCCGACGCCTGCGCCGACGAGCCCGCCCGCGAGCGGCAGCCAGCGCGGCAGGCCGCGGCCGAACCCGTTCTCGTTCAGGGCGGACGCCAGGATGCGCTCGAACAGCCACGCGACAAGCCACAGCGCCCCGATCTCCACGAAGTAGCGCGTGCCGATCGCGCCCGCGAGGCGCGCCAGCACAAGCCCCAGGCCGATCAGCCAGTGGCCCTGGCGGTAGCCTGCGAGCACAAGAAGCCAGCCGAAGGCGACCGAGGTCGCGAGCAGGAAGGTCAAGGTCCTCACCCGCTAACGCCTATGCGCCGCTGGCCCGTCTCAAGCCTCGCCGAAGGCTGCGGCGAACCCTCGCGCGACGGCTTCGGCGGCATAGACCGCGGCGATGCCTCCCTGCAGGTAGCCGTCCCAGGGCGGACGCATCGGCGCGTCGAGGCTGAGTTCGAGTGACGCGCCGCTGATGAATGTGCCGCCGGCCATGAGCACCGGGTCAGGATAGCCGGGGAGCTCCTCGGGCTCCGGGCGGGCCCGGCTCTCGACGGGGGACGCGGCCTGCAGGGCCCGGGCGAAGCGCACGAGCGGTTCGGGCGCACCGAAGCCGATCAGCTGCACGATGTCGCCTCTCGCCGCGCCTGGCAGCGGGTCGACGAAGCAGCCGAGGGCCTGGCCGAAGGCGGCCGCGTAGCTGGCGGTCGCCAAGGCCTCCGCCACGGCCTGCGGCGCCAGGTAGAGACCCTGGAAGAGGCTGCGCTTGCCGCCCGGGAAGGCCCCGACGTCGGCGCCGAGGCCCGGCGCCGTGACACGGTCCGCCACGGCGTCGACAAGCTCGCGGCGGCCGGCGATGTAGCCGCCGCCGGGGGCGAGGCCGCCGCCGGGGTTCTTCGTCAGCGATCCCGCCAGGAGGTCGGCCGCAGGCTCGCGCACGTCGACGAACTCGCCGTAGCAGTTGTCCACGAGGGAGACGACGCCCGCCGCCCGGCAGGCGTCGAGCGCCGGCTCGAGCTCGGCGGGGCGCAGGCCGGGACGCCGCGCGTAGCCCCGCGACCGCTGGAACAGCACCGCCTGCGTCTGCGGGCCGAGAGCGGCCCGCAGCGCCTTGGGGTCGAGCCCCTGTGCCATCGGCAGCACCCGCACCCGGATCCCCCACTCCGCGAAGGAACGCGGAGTCGGCCTGAGGCCCAGCACCGAGCGCATGGTGTCGTAGGGCTCGCCCGTCGCGACGAGGATCTCCCCGCCCGGCTTCACGACGCCCCAGAGGGCGAGCGCGATCGCATGCGTGCCCGACGCGATCTGCTCCCGCACGAGGGCCGCCTCGCAGCCGAAGGCCCCGGCGAACACCTGGCCCAGGCTCTCGCGGCCGCGATCGCCGTAGCCGTAACCGACCGAAGGCGCGAAGTCGTACTCCGACACGCCGGCCGCCTGAAACGCCCCGAGGACGCGGGCTGCGTTGCGGCGCGCGACCCCGAACGTCTCCTCGCGCGCCGCCGCCATCGCGTCCTCCGCGATGCCCCTGGCCGCGTCGAACCTATCCATGCAGCTCGGCCGCCACGCGGCCGGCCCAGGCGCTGTCGATCCACGCCTCCACGCGAATCTCCGTCTCGCCCGCCTCCTCGCGCAATACCTCGCCGTGCGCCCGCACCTGCGCCAGAATGTCGCCGCGGCTCAGGGGAATGGTGAAGCGCCGCAGCACCCGTCGCGCCGCCAGCCGCTCCGCGATCGCCGCCCTGAGGGCGTCGACGCCCACGCCGTCGCGCGCCGAGACCCGCAGCCCGGGCACCTCCTCGCGCGCCGCAGGCGGCAGGCGGTCGATCTTGTTGAAGACCTGGATCTGCGGCAGCTCACCGGCGCCGATCGCCTGCAAGGTGGCCTGTACCGCATCGCTCTGGCGCGGCCAGTCCGGGTGCGAGGCGTCCACAACGTGCAGCAGGAGGTCGGCGAGGGCCGTCTCCTCGAGGGTCGCCCGGAACGCCGCGACGAGCTCCGTCGGCAGGTCCTGGACGAACCCGACCGTGTCCGTGAGCAGGGCCTCCTGCCGGCCCGGCAGCTTCAGGCGACGGGTCAGCGGGTCGAGCGTCGCGAAGAGCCGGTCCTCGCCGCCGCCGCCGCCCTGCGTCAGGGCTCGCAGGAGGGTGCTCTTGCCGGCGTTCGTATAGCCGACAAGCGCGACGCGCGGCAGGTCGCGGCGCTCCTGCCGCGAGACGGCGCGCTGGCGCTCCACCACAGAGATGCGCCGCTCGAGATCGGCGATGCGGTCGCGCAGGCGCCGCCGGTCCGTTTCGAGCTTCGATTCGCCGGGACCGCGCGTGCCGATGCCGCCACCCAGCCGCGAGAGGCTTCCCGCCACGCGCCTGAGGCGCGGCAGCAGGTAGGAGAGCTGTGCCAGCTCCACCTGCAGTTTGCCTTCCTGACTCAGGGCCCTTTGGGCGAAGATATCAAGGATCAGGGCCGTGCGGTCTACGACCTTGAGTCCCGTCTGCCGTTCAAGTTCGCGCTCCTGGCGCGCACTGAGCGCGGCGGCGGCCAGCACGAAACCGGCCCCCAGCTCGGACGCGTCCTGCGCCGCCTCCGCAATCTTGCCGGGGCCGAGATATCCCTTCGGGTCGGGCTGCGGCAGACTCTGCACGATCTCTCCCGCCACCTCGGCGCCAGCAGCCTCGCAGAGGCCCCTGAGCTCCTCGAGGTAGAAGGCGAGATCGGCGCCGCGGCGCGGCCCCGCATACACCAGAAAGGCACGCTCCGAAGGCTCAGCCATGCCGTCTCTCCTCGTCACGCCTTCTTGATCAGAATCGCCCGCCCCAGTCTTTGAGCCGCCGAGCCACGAGGGATGTCCCGTGGCAAAGGCGAAGATCGCACCGAGTCGAAGCGGGCAGGAGGCGACAAGCGTTGCGGGCATTTCGCCCCAGGGACATCTTCCACCTGCGGCGACTCTACGATGTCGCCATCGCGCCGGACGGCGCGTCGGTCGCCTACAGCCTCGGTCTGCCCGACCCGACGCTGGGCGGCTACCAGACCTGCATCTACCGCCTGGGGACCGACGACCGCGGCCCGCGGCCGCTGACCCGCGGCCCGGCCGATCGGAGGCCCTGGTTTGCCCCTGACGGGCGCCATCTCGCCTTTCTGCGCCGCGCCGGCGACGCCGCTCAGGTGCACCTTTTGCCGCTCGCCGGCGGCGAGGCCTTGCAGATCACCGCCCTGCGCCACGGCGTGGACGCCTACGCCTGGGGTCCGCACGGCCGCCAGATCGCCGCCCTGGCCACGGTCGGACCAACCGGTCCGACCACACGTCAACTCTACCATTTCGACCTCGACGGCACCTGGCGCCAGCTGAGCGACGACGCCTTCGACCACCGCGACGCGACCTTCGCGCCGGATGGACGGCACATCGCCTGCCTCCTGCTGCGCGCGGGCGGCGGCGTCGCCATCGGCATCGTGCCGGTGGACGGTGGTTCGTGGCACCTCTTGACACCGTGGCAGGCTCTCTGGGCGAGGCCCGTCTTCGCGCCGGACGGAAGCTGTCTCTACGCGGTCGGGGCCGGCGACGGCGAGGAGCCTCGCCTCTGGCGCGTGCCCCTCGCGGGCGACGCCCCGGAGAGCGTCGCCGAGGCCCCGTGGTCCGACGCCTTCTGGCCCTACGTGCACCGTGACGACGGTCCAGGGCCGGACCTCTTCGTCACCGGCGATGGGCAGGGTCTCCTGGGACTCCTGCACGGCGGCAGAGAGCCGGTCCTGGCGCGCTGCAACCTGCTGACGGGTCGCTGGCAGGCGGAGCAGGCGCAGGGGATCAGGATCCAGTCGTTCGCCGCCACGGCCGCGGGGGACCGCATGGCGCTCCTCGCCGGCCCTCCCGACCGGCCGCCCGAGGTGCTGCTGCGCGACGAGAGCGGGCGCATCGCGCTGCGCAGCGACCACCACGACCTGTTCCTCGCCGACGTAAGCTTCGCGCCGCTCATGCCCCTCGCCGACAGCACGCCCGGTACGGGCCTCCTGCTGCCGCCTCCCGGCCGGGGGAGCGCCCCGCTCGTCGTGCTGCTCGGGGATCGCGCCGACGCCGCGACCGGCGGCGCCTCGAGCCTGCTTGCGCAGGCCCTCTGCGGCAGGGGACTGTCGGTGCTCCGCTTGCCGCTCGACGCGGGGACGGCCGCCGCCGCGGCCGGCGATCCGCGGGCGCTGTCCCGACAGCTGCAATCGCTGATCGCCCTCTGCGCGGCCCGCCCTGAGATCGATGCCGCGAGACTCGGCATCGTCGGCGAGGGCGTCGGCGGCTACCTGTCGCTGCTCCTGCTCGCGCGGGAAGGCGCCTTCCGGGCCGCCGCGACGCTTGGCGCCGCGACAGACCTCGTGAGCCTATGGGGCGGCGGCGATCTGCCGGGCGCGACGGCGCTGCGGGATCTGCCGCCGCCCTGGCAGGCTCCAGAGCGCTATATCGATCTCTCGCCGCTGCTAAAGGCACCGCGCATCACCGCACCGCTGCTGCTCGTGCAGGGCTCGGACGACCTCGTGGTGCCCGCCTCACAGGCCAGGGAACTCGAGGCTGCGCTCACAAGCCTGGGACGGGTGGTGCGCCTCGAGCTCTATAAGGGGCTCGGCCACCTGCCGCTGTCCGAGCACCCCTTGCGCATCCAGGCGCAGGTCCTCGAGCTGGTGGCCGGATGGCTCTTTGATCACCTTGCGCAGTAGAGGCGATAGCCCTTGTCCATAGCGACGTCCTCCACCTCAGGAAAGTTGCGGGCGAGCTCCTCGCGCAGGCTGCGCGCGCCCTGGCTCGTCCGGACCACCACCCAGAGCGATCCGCCCGGCCGCAGGTTCTCGCGGCTCGCGCCCAGCCAGGGGTAGTAGACCTGCTTGCCGGCGCGGATCGGCGGGTTCAGCAGCACGAGGTCGAAGCGTTCGTCGGCCACGGCCGAGATGCCGTCGCCCAGCACGACCCTGTGCCGCACGCCCCAGCGCTCGAGGTTGCGCTCGCACAGCGCCGCGGCGCGCGCGTTCCGCTCGACGGCCCAGACCTCCGCCCCGTACCGGTGACCGATCACGACGCCGACCGGGCCCCAGCCGGCGCCGAGATCGAGTACCCTGGCGCCTTGGGGCACCCGCGCCCGTTCGATCAGCAAGCGCGTGCCGTCGTCGAGCCCGGATTTGCCGAACACGCCGCTGTCGCTGGTGCAGCGATACTCCTGGCCAAGCACGGTGAAGCGCACCTCGCGCTCCTGCGACCTTACCTGCGGCTCCGCGCTGTAATAATGCTCCACCCCTGCTCCTCCCGCCCGCCCTGTCATGCCGCCGTCGAGCGTATTCTGCCACGCTGCCCGCCAAAGAGCCATGGTGCGGCCGACCGCGGCCTCAGCCGAAGAAGGCGCCTTCGGGTCCCGGCCAGACCTCCTCTCTGGTCGGCCTGGGCAGCACGGTCTCGAGCTCGGGCAGGTCGCCGGCCAGGATGGCGGAAAGATCGCCGCGGCGCCAGCTGCGCTGGCGGTCGAGGCGCAGGGACTGGCGCCGCAGGGCCGCCTCCACCAGGTTGCGCGCCAGGCGCGCGTTGCCCGACAGCACGCCGCCGCGCCGCTCGGCTTCCTCGAAGAGGTACCGCATGCGCTCCTTCGCCTGCGGCTCGAGGTGGCAGTCCTGCTGGCCGAGCAGCTCCTCCGCGATGCGCAGGAGTTCCTCCGCCCCGTAGTCCGGGAAGTCCAGCAGGATCGGCAGGCGCGAAGAGAGTCCCGGGTTGGCCGCGATGAAGCGGTCCATCTCGCGCGGGTAGCCCGCGAGGACGACGATCACCTCGGCGCGCCGGTCCTCGATCGACTTGACGAGCGTGTCGATCGCCTCGCGCCCGAAGTCCCGCTCGCCGCCGCGCGCCAGGGCGTAGGCCTCGTCGACGAACAGCACGCCGCCCAGCGCGCGCCGGATCGCGGCGCGCGTCTTCTGCGCCGTGTGGCCGATGTACTCGCCGACGAGGTCCGCGCGCTCCACCTCGACGAGGTGCCCGCGCGCGAGGAGACCGACGCCGTGCAGGATCCGTCCGAGGTGGCGCGCGACCGTCGTTTTGCCAGTCCCGGGATTGCCCCTGAACACCATGTGCAGCATCTGGGGCTGCGTCCTCAGGCCGGCCGCCTGCTTGCGGGCGGTCACGCGCTGGAGCGCGAGGAGCTCCTCCACCGTCTGCTTGACCTGCTCCAGGCCGATCAGCCGCCGCAGCGACTGCAAGGCCTGCTCGCCCTCGAGCCGACGCGTGGCGTCTGGGCCGCCCTCCCTCCTGGCCGTCGCGCGTACCACCTGGATGCTTGGCCTGCGCGCCATCGCCACCCCTCCCCGCCAGGTGGACCTCTTCGCCCGGCGGGGCGGGGATCCTGGCCCGTCCGGACGCAGGGAAGCAGGTGTGCCCGCCCGAATGCTGCGACGGTGATGCGATGACAAGGGGACTCGGGCGAGGGGTCCCGGCGGCGCTCCTTCTGGCCCTCGCGACCGCTGCGCAAGTCGGCGTCTCGATCCTGCAGCAGGGCACCGCCGTCCTGAGCTACGCGCTCGGCAAGCCGCTGGCCCTGAGCCTGTCCCAGGCCGGAACGCTCGTCAGTGCCACCTCGCTCGGCGTCATGTTCGCGATGCTTTTGGGCGGTGCCCTGATCGACCGCTACGGCGTGCGGCCCGTGCTCCTCTCATCCGCCCTCGTGGCGGTGCTCGGCGGTGCGGCCATCGGCAGCCAGACGACCTACGCGGGCCTCGCCCTCTGCCTCGCCGCCACGGGCTTCGGACTCGGCGCGCTGCCGATCGCCGGCGCCCGCGTGATCTTCGACGGCTTCGCCGGCGCATCGCGCGGGCTTGCCATGGGCATCCGCCAGACCGGCGTTCCCCTCGGCGCGGCGGTCGCGGCCGCGGCCCTGCCGACGCTCGCCCTGCGCTACGGCCCGAACGCCCCCTGGCTCTGGCTGGCGCTGCTGGCGGCCGTCCTGAACCTCGTCCTGGCCGCCGCCGCGCCGCATACCCCGCGCGTCCCGTCCGCCGAGCGGCCGCCGCTCGGCGGCGACCTTCGCCGCATCGCCCTGCCGGCACTGCTCGCCTTCATGCTCTCGGCAGGCCAGTATGGGCTCCTCACCTACACCGTGCCGTCAGCCCCTGGCGGCCTGGCCCCTGCGGCCGCGGGCGTCCTGCTGGCCATCGCCCAGCTGGGCGGTGCGGCGGGCCGCATCGGCTTCGGCCAGCTGAGCGACCGTCTTGGGCGGCGCCCGCCGGTGATCGCCATCGCCGCAGGCGTCGGCGCGCTGGGCATCGCGCTCGCGACGCACCTCGGCAGCGTGCCGTTCGTGCTGCGCGGCCTCGGCTACCTGGTGGCGGGGGCCGGCGCGGTCGGCTGGAACGCGCTCGTGCTCACCTGGGGCGGCGAGCGCGTCTCGCCGGGCCGCTCGGGGCAGGCGATGGGCACCATCGGCACGTCCGTGTTCCTGGGCTCCGCCGTCTGGCCGCCGCTGCTGGGGCTCCTGGCGCAGGCGGAAGGCTTCACTGTCGCCTGGTCCGCCTTGGCCGGCCTGATCGCCCTGGCCGCCGTTGTCGCGCTTGCGGCAGGAACCGCGGATCGTCCGCGGAACTCCAGGCTTGGCAGCACGAACGGAGGTGCCTAGGATGGACTGGCAGATTTCGTCCGAGGAGATCCTTCGCGTCGCGCGCGCCCTCATCCGCGTGCGCTCCGTGCGGGAGACCGCGCAGCCGGAGGCTCCCTTCGGCCTGGGCGTGCGCAAGGCCTTCGACGCTTTCCTCGCGGAGGCGGGCAGGCTTGGCCTCACGCGCCGGCACGACGACCAGGGCTACGCCCTCGACGTGGAGATCGGGCAGGGCGAAGAGATCGTCGGTGTGCTCGTACACCTCGACGTGGTCCCCGAAGGCGACGGCTGGACCGTACCCCCCTATGCCGGCACGGTCCAGGGCGGGCGCCTGTTCGGCCGCGGCGCGATCGACGACAAGGGGCCGGCTGCCGCCGCGCTGGTCGCGCTCGCGGCGGTCGCGGCCCACGGACCCGCCTTGAGGCGGCGCGTACGCCTGATCGCCGGCGGCGACGAGGAGAGCTACTGGCAGTGCATGGAACACTACCTCCAGCAGCGTGAGCGTCCGTCCCTCGGCTTCACGCCCGACGGCGACTTCCCGCTGGTCCACGGCGAGAAGGGCGGTCTCAGCCTGCGCCTCGAGCGGCCGCCGCAGCTCCCCCAGCGCTACGCGCTCGAGGCGGGGCAGCAGCCCAACGTCGTGCCGGACCACGCCAGGCTCGAGCTGGCGCAGCCCCTGCCGACCGAGTCCGTCCACGAGATGGCGACCGAGCTCGGCGTGCACGTCGTGCCGGACTCGGACGAGCCGAAGCGCATCTTCGACGTGCTGGGCGAGGCCGCCCACGCGTCGCAGCCCGAGCGCGGCGTCAGCGCCATCCGCGAGGCCTATCGCCTGTTCGGCCCGAGCCTGCACGACCCGCTGCTCGACCTGCTGGTCGCCGACGACTACGGCGAGGCGCTCGGCATCGCTGCCCAGGACGAGCGGCTCGGCCGCCTGACGGTGAACCTCGGCATGATCCGCCACGACGCCACAGGCACCAGGGCCTGGATCGACATCCGCTATCCCATGGCGACCGAGGCTGGCGAGATCGTCCGCCGGCTGCGCGAGAACCTGGCCCGCTTCGGCGTCGACGTCTTCGTGGAGTTCGAGGCGAAGCCGCACTGGATCTCGCCCGACGACCCGCTCGTGCAGACGCTGATGGGCATCTACCGGAGTCACACCGGCGACGCGACGGAGCCGATGGTGATCGGCGGCCTGACCTACGCCCGCACGCTTGGGCGTGCCGTCGCCTTCGGCCCGCAGTTTCCGGGGCGGCTGGACGTCGCGCACCAGGCCGACGAGTCGGTGTCGCTCGTGGACCTCGAGTTGGCGGCGCGGATCTACGCGGACGCCATCGTCGCCCTCGCCACCTGAGTCCCGCCGCCGCGGGCGGCGGCGCACCGAACGGCCCCTGCCGGCGCCTGCAGGCAAGGGCCGCTTTCCTGCGCGTCGCCGGCCCCGAGCGTCGCGTCAAGCCACCAGTTGCACGCCGCTCAGGAGCACGAGGCTCGACATGAGGAACTTGAGCGGCCGGCCGCCCACGCGCGCGGTCAGCCTGCTGCCGATCAGCACGCCCGGCAGGGACCCGATCATCAGGTTCAGTGCCAGATGGACGTCGACGCTGCCCATGGCCATGTGCACCGCGCTCGCGGCCATGCTGATCAGCAGCGCGCTTGCGATGTCCGTCCCCACCACACGCCGCGGGGCAAGGCCGGAGGCGAGCATCGCCGGAGCCAGCAGAGAGCCGCTGCCGATCGACGTCAGACCGACCAGGAGGCCGATCACGCCGCCGAAGGCAGCGAGCCATGCCGGGGCAGGGGACGGCCCGGCACTTTGCGCATCTGTCGCCGCCGTGCGCGCGCGCGCGAGGTACTCGTGGACGCCCGTGCCGAGCGCCGCACCGATCAGGGCCAGGCCGAGGAGGTGCCTGAGGGCCGTCTCGCCGCCGGCCACGCGGGCAAGCGCGGCGCCGGCGAGCAGCGAGCCGGCGAGTGCCCCCGGCACTCCGCCTGTGGCGAGCCGCACGACCCACCTGAGGTCGATGGAGCGAAGCCGCCAGTGCTGCAAGGCGCCCAGGAGCTTGGTGCCGCTCGCGTAGAGGAGATCCGTCCCCACCGCGAGCGACGGTGGCGCGCCGAACAGGATGAGCACGGGCGTGACAAGGCTCCCGCCCCCGACACCGCCCAGCCCGACCAGCACCCCGACCAGGAGACCTCCGGCCGCAACCGTCCACGACATGACGTCCCTCCCACCGCTAGCTATGCGGCGCGGCAGGGACCGGTCCCGGGCTGTGTCTGGGGCTCAACGGGCGTCCGGCCGGCCTGCAAGCCGGCGCGCCGACGGGACAGCGAAGCTTGAGACCCGTCGCAGCGGCGACGGGTCTCAAGGTCAAAGGCTGGTTCCTCCGGCCCTCAGTCCCCGGCTTCGATCGCCACCGCCTGCACGGCCTCGTCGGCCAACTGGGTGTGCAGCCCGCTCGCGACGCCCCAGTAGTAGAACACGAGCGAGAACACGACCACGACGATGAGGTCGAGCGGGTAGTGGATCAGGCCCTTGCCGCCGTTGGCCGCGGCGCCGAACCTGGCCGACCCGAAGTACGACATGGCGAGCATGAAGAGCAGGTAGACGACGAGCCAGATGCCGGCGCCGATCGACTTGGCGTCCGGCCGCTCGATCTCGTTCGGCATGGCGGCCGAGAAGACGAGGTAGAGCACCACGCCCAACAGCAGCGTCACGAGCAGCTTCCAGTCGATGTTCCAACCGGTCCAGTAGATGATCAGCGAGGCGACGACGAACGCGACAGGCGCGATGACCGACATGCCGCCGAGCTTGTAGGGACGCTTGGCGTCCGGATGGGTGCGCCGCAGCACCGCGGCCGAGACCGGCCCGATCGCGTAGGTGAACACGGTCGCCGACGACACCAGGCCCACCAGGCTCTGCCACGCCGGGAACGGCAGCAGGAAGATGAGCCCGAGGATGAACGCGACCCAGAGCGACGCGTACGGGATGCCCGTCTTCTCGTCGATCTTGCCCAGGACCTTGGGGAAGTAGCGGTTCTGCGCCAGGGCGTAGATGACGCGGGCCGTGGAGGCGATGTAGATGTTGCCTGTGCCCGCCGGCGAGATGACGGCGTCGGCATAGAGCAGCACCGCGAGCCAGCCGAGGTTCAGGGCTGTGGCCACCTGCGCCATCGGCGCGGAGAACGCGAGCTTGGCCCAGCCGCCGGAGAGTGCGCCCGGCGCCACGCCGCCGATGAACACGACCTGCAGCAGCACGTAGAGCACGATGCCGATGCCGATCGCCGTGATGATGGCGCTCGGCACGTCTCTCTGGGGGTTCTTCGCCTCGCCGGCCAGGTCTACCGCCTGGCGGAAGCCGAGGTAGGCGAAGACGACGCCGGACGTCGCCACCGCCTGCAGCACGCCCGACGTGCCGCCGGGGGCGAAGCCGTGGCTCGAGAAGTTGCCCCAGTGCAGGCCGCCGATCACGAAGATGATGACGGTGAGGGACGGCATGATGAACTTCACCGCGGTCACCACCGTGTTGACCCGCGCGAACAGCCGCACGCCGAAGTAGTTGATGATGAAGAAGACGAGCATCAGGGCCGCCGCGAGCGCGATGCCGCCGCCCTGGATCAGCCCGACCGCCGGATTGTAGATCGATGGGATGTAGTGCGACGCGTACTGCACCACCGCCTCGGCCTCGATCGCCGGCACGGAGGCGTACGCGATCCAGGCGCCCCAGCCCATGATGAAGCTCGTCAGGCTGCCGTGCGAGTAGTGCGGGTAGCGGGCGATGCCGCCGGCTTCGGGCAGCATGCCGCCGAGTTCGGCGTAGACGAGCCCGATCAGGAGAACGGCGATGCCGCCGATGATCCACGAGATGATGGCCGAGGGTCCTGCATCGTTTGCCGCGAACAGGGATCCGAAGAGCCAGCCGGACCCGATAATGGCCCCGAGGCTGGCCATCGTCAGATCGAGTCGGCTCATCTCCCTCTTGAGGCCCTTGTTGATCAAGCCGGAACCCCTCCTTGCACTTGGGACCTCCCCACACCGTGACACGGCCGTTTGCCGACACTCTCCCCCTTTCCGGCCGGCCCGCGCCGCCGCCGGTCCTCCGGAGACGGTCGAAGTTGACCACCTATATTCTCGCGGTGGGCCATTGTTCCTGCTCTTATCCGGATCTTATGGCCCTATACTTCTCTCGCTGCCCCTACTGCGATTGTCCTGGTGGCCCCTGTCTCCTACGGCCAAGGGGCGCGACGCCAGAAGGCCGACCGCGGCGGTCGGCCTTCTGGCGTCGCCCATCGCTCGGCCCGGCGAGCGGACCGTATCAGCGGCGGAGCATGGGCCCCAGCTGCCCGAGGCCGCTCTCGGGCCGCAGCCAGATGGTGTTCGGCTCACGGCGCCACCAGGTGAGCTGGCGCCTGGCAAGCCGTCGCGTGTTCGCCTGCACCTGCGCGAGACCTTCGTCGTGCCCGATCTCGCCGCGCAGGTGGCGCAGGGCCTCGCGGTAGCCGATCGTGCGCTCCGCGAGGGAGACGGCGGCCGCGCCGCGCGCGATGAGACGCCCGGTCTCCTCCAGGAGATGCGGCCAGAGCTCGATGGCCCGCTGGTCGATGCGCGCGTACAGGTCCTCGCGCGGCAGCTGCAGGCCGATCTTGATGTAGGACCGCTGGCTAGGGCCTCCCGCGGGCGTTCTCCGCTCCCGGGCGCGCTCGATGATGCGCACGAGGCGCGGGCGGTCCTGCGGCGAGAGGCGCTGCGCTGCGTCGCGGTCGAGCGCGACGGCCCTCAGATAGACCTCCTCGGCCGGCGCCGCCTCGGCCCACCGCCGCACTTCGGGGTCGGGCGGGGCGCCGAAGGCGTCCCACTCGCCGAGCGCCGCGCGCAGGTAGAGCCCCGAGCCGCCCGACACGATCGGCACGGCGCCTCGGCGCTCGATCTCCCGGATCGCGGCCGCCGCGAGCAGCTGGTAGCTGGCCACCGTGATCTCCATGCCGGGGTCCGCGATGTCGATGAGATGGTGGGCGACAAGGAGGCGCTCCGCGGGCGCCGGCTTGGCGCTGCCCGCATCGAAGCCGCGGTAGAGCTGCACGGCGTCCGCGTTGACGATCTCGCCGCCGATCTCCCCGGCGAGGGCCATCGCAAAGCCGCTCTTGCCCACCGCCGTCGGCCCGAAGACCGCAATCCGCAGGCTCATCGCCTGAGGAACCGCTGGCGCAGCTCGTCGTAGCCCAGCCGCAGGTAGGTCGGCCGGCCGTGCGGGCAGAAGCGCGGCTCGCGGCAGTTCCAGAGTTGGCGCACGAGGCTCTGCTGCTCGATCGGGCCCAGCCGGTCGCGGTCCTTGACGGACGCCCGGCAGGCGGCGAGTTCCCGCCGCACCCGCTCCTCGCGCTCGATCGGTCCCTCGCCGCCCTGCGCAAGGGCGTCGAGAAGCTCCGGCAGGAGCGACGGCGAGGCCTCGCGGCCGAAGAGCCGCGGCACCGACCGCACCAGCACGTCGCGATCGCCGAAGCTCTCCACCTGAAAGCCGTAGGCCCCGAGGTCCTCCTGGTGCAGGGCGAGCGTCTGGCTCTGCTCGGGGCTGAGGCGCACGACGAGGGGCGCGAGCAGCATCTGCGCCGCCCGGACGTCCTGGTGCTCGAGCTGCTCGTAGTGGATGCGCTCGTGCGCCGCGTGCTGGTCCAGGAGGTAGAGGGCATCCCGGTCCGCCGCCACCAGGAAGAGGCCCCCCGCCTGGCCAAGCACCGCGGGGGCTTCGGGCGTCATGGCCGCCCCCGGGACCTCTTGCGGCGGCGCGCCGTAGTCCCGCAGCTCCTCGGCGAGGCTGAAGAGGCTCGGCGGCGGCTCCTGCGACGCGGCCACCTCAGGACGCGACGGCGGCGGCGCGGGCGTCCCGGCCGCGAACGCCGTCGCCTGCGGTGCGAGGGCCGCCGCCACCGCGTCGTGCAGGAGCGACGACACCTCGCGCTCGCGGCGCAGCCGCACCTCGAGCTTCGCCGGGTGGACGTTGACGTCGACATCCCCCTGCGGCACCTCAAGCCTCAGGCAGAACAGCGGGAACCGCCCCTTGAGGAGGCGCCCCTGATAGGCGGCCTCGACCGCGTAGCGGAGGCGCCCCGCCTCCACAGGCCGACCGCCGACGACCAGGAACTGCCACTGCCGGTTGCCGCGATCCCGGCCGGGCCGTGAGACGAGCCCTTGCACGCGGCCGGCCTCGCCCGCCGCCGAGACGGGCAGCAGGCTCTCCGCCACGTCGACGCCGTAGAGGTCCGCGAACACCTCGCTCAGGCTGCCGCTGCCGCTGGTGCGCAGCACCTCCTGCCCGTCCAGGCTGAGGGTGAAGGCAACCTGCGGCACGGCGAGCGCCATGCGCTCCATGACGGCAACGACCCGCCTCGCCTCCGCGGCGGGCGCGAGCAGGAACTTGCGCCGCGCCGGCACCTGGCGAAACAGATCCTCCACCGTGACGCAGGTGCCGCTGGCCATGGCGACGGGCTCAGGCGGCGTCGTACGGCCGCCCTCCGCCTCGATCGCGAGACCCCCTGGCCGGCCCGGGGAGCGCGAGGCGAGACGCAGGTGCGAGACAGACGCGATCGAGGGCAGGGCCTCGCCGCGAAAGCCGAAGCTCCTGATGGCGTAGAGGTCGTCGATCGCCCTGAGCTTCGACGTCTGGTGGCGTCCGAGCGCCAAGGGCAGCTCCTCCGGCGCGATCCCCTCGCCGTCGTCCGTGACCTCGACGAGGTCGATGCCGCCTCCGGCGAGGCGCACGAACACGTGTCGCGCGGACGCGTCGACCGCGTTCTCGACGAGCTCCTTCACGACCGACGCGGGGCGCTCCACCACCTCGCCCGCGGCGATCTGGTCGACCACGTCCGGCGGCAGCATGCGGATCGGCATCACGGCACCTCCTCGCAGAGCCCCTTGAGCGCCGCGAGCTCCGTCAAGGCCTCGAGCGGCGTCATGCGCATCGGATCCAGGCGGCGCAGCCGCTCGAGCGCCGGGTGCGGCGGCATCTCGAAGAGCGCGAGCTGCACGGCCCCCTGCTCCAGGCTCGCCGCGGCGGGTGCGAGGAGCCGTTCCTCGGCGCGGGAGAGCACCGCCTCCGGCACGCCGGCCAGGCGCGCGACGTCGAGGCCGTACGAGCGGCTGGCCGCCCCCGGCACGATGCGGTGCAGGAAGACGACCTTCCTGCCCTCCTCCGCCACGGCGACCGTGAAGTTGCGGATGCCCTTCTCCCGCTCCGAGAGGGCGCACAGTTCGAGGTAGTGCGTCGCCACGAGCGCCCGGCAGCGCACGACGGACGCCAGGTACTCGGTCACGGCCGCGGCGATCGCGACGCCGTCCGCCGTGCCGGTGCCGCGCCCGACCTCGTCCAGCACCACGAGGCTCTGCGCGGACGCTTCGCGCAGGATCACCGCCACCTCCAGCATCTCCGCCATGAAGGTGGAGACGCCGCGCGCGAGGTCGTCGGACGCGCCGACGCGCGTGAAGACGCGATCGGCGAGGCCGATCACCGCCCGCTCCGCCGGCACCAGCGAGCCTACCTGCGCCATCACCTGCAGCAGCGCGACCTGCCGCAGCACCGTCGACTTGCCGCCCATGTTCGGGCCGGTGATGAGGTGCAGGCGCTGGCCGCGGGCGTCGAGGCGCGTGTCGTTGGGCACGAAGGCCCCCTGCGGCAGCAGGGCCTCCACGACCGGGTGTCGCGCCGAGACGAGCTCGAGCACCGGCTCGCGCCGCAGCTCCGGCCGCACGTAGCCCCGCCGCCTGCCGACCTCCGCCAGGGACTGCAGCACGTCCAGCTCGGCCAGGGCCGCCGCCCTCGCCTGGATGTCGGTGGCCCTCTCCAGCACCGCCAGCCTCAGGCTGTCCAGCACGGCCGCCTCGAGCGACTGCAGTTCGCGCTCCGCGCGGCCGATCAGCTCCTCCTGGCGGCGCAGCTCCTCCGTGACGAAGCGCTCGCCGCTGGCGATCGTCTGCCTGCGCTCCCAGGACGGCGGCACCAGCGCGAGGTTTGCGCGCGTCACCTCGATGTAGTAGCCGAAGACCTTGTTGAAGCCGACCTTCAGCGTGCGGATGCCCGTCTCCTCGCGCGCCCGCCGCTCGAAGTCGGCGAGGTACTCCTTCGCGCCGTCCTTGGCGGCCCGCAGCCGGTCGATCTCCCCGGAAAAGCCCTGGCGCACGAAATTGCCGTCGCGCGCCAGGGCGGGCGGTTCGTCGCAGAGCGACGCGGCGATGGTGTCCGCGATCGCGAGCGGCGTCGAGAGCGTGGCGCGGATCGCCTGCAGGCGCTCGCCGCCGGCCGGCAGGAGATCTCCGAGCCGCGGCCCGAGGCCGAGGGTCGCGGCGAGGGCGACGTAGTACCGGGGGCCCGGGCTGCCAAGCCCGATCCTGGCCAGCCGCCCCTCCATTGCCGCCCCCCCGC
>Ga0080006_1158605_pt2 | contig 96351 bp, 87 predicted proteins | sample RS3BMetagenome_FD_69209 | JGI IMG/M metagenome (GOLD analysis project Ga0080006, IMG submission 69209) | Ferric oxide microbial mat and aquatic microbial communities from Rainbow Spring, Yellowstone National Park, USA - RS3B (SPADES... ... | reverse complement strand
GGCGCTCTTCGCGCGCGCCGGCGTCGTCGCCGCGCCGGTCGGGTCGCGCGACGCGGCGCCGGTGACGACGCGTCTCGTGCGCTGGGGGCGCGAGCGGGTGCTCGCGTGGCTCGCGGCGGGGCTGGTCGCGGCCTGCTCGAAGGGGCCGCCGCCGGGGCCGACGCCGGCCGACGCCGCCGTCGCGGCGAGCGCGGTCGACACGACGGCGATCGCGCGGGCCGAGGACCTGCGCCGCGCCAAGGACATCCCCGCCGACGCGCAGCGCAGCCGCGACCCGGTCGTCCGCCGCCGCGCCGCCCGCGCGCTCGCGCGCATCCTCGACGGCGACGACGCGCCGCTGCTGCGCGCGCTCGACGACGACGACGACGAGACGGCCGCCTGGGCGGCCTACGGCCTGGGCGAGTCGTGCAAGGGCCGCCAGGCCGCGCACGTGCGCGCGCTCGCCGCCCGCCTGGCGTCGGCCGACGCGACGCAGCCGGTGCGGGCGCCGGTCGACGCGCGCGTCGCGATGCTGCGCGCGCTCGGGCGATGTGGCGGCGACGTGGCCGAGCAGACGCTGCGCGCGTGGCTGAGGCCTGCGGACGCCGACCGCGACACGCGCGAGGCGGCGACGTTCGCCCTCGGCGAGGTGGCGACCCGGCGCGGCGCGCTCTCGCTCGAGTCGGCCGGCGCGTTGCTCGACGCCGCCGAGGCGCAGCCGCCGCTCGACGCCGCGCTCTACCCGTTCGGGCGCGCCGACGCCGGCGGGGACGACGCGCTCGACGCGCGCCTGGTGGCCGCGGCGCGCGCCGCGCTCGGTCGGCCGGGCCCGGAGCGCATCTTCGCCGTCCGGGCCCTCGGCCGCGCGCACGCCGCCGACGCCGCGACCGACCTCGCGCGCGTGCTGTCGTCGGGCGACTTCGCGCCCCCCGAGCGCGTCGAGGCGGCGCACGCGCTCGCGCGCCTGCACGCCGCCGGGCAGGCGGCGCTGGCCGACGCGCTCGCGACGCTGGTGCCCGACCGCGCCGAGGCGCTCGCGGGCGACCGCTTCGGCGTGCTGCTGGCGGCGCTGCAGGCGGTCGGCGACGACCCTTCGAAGAAGGCGCAGACGGCGCTCTGGGCGGCGGCGCGCCTCGAGCCCCCTTCGACGGCGGCGCCGCCGCTGGCGAGGCGCGCGTCGGCGGTGCGCTGCGCGGCGGCGGCTCGGCTCGCGCGCGGCGCGTGGGACTCGGACGTGCTGCGCGGCTGCGACGTCGGCGACGGCGAGGCCGGGGAGAGCGCGCGGCTCGAGGCGCTCGACCGAGGGCAGCTCGTTCGGGCGCGGCGCGCGGCGTGGCTGGAGCTCGCCCGCAGCCCGCACCGCAAGGTGCGCGAGCAGGCCATCGACTGCATCCCGCGACACCCGGAGCTCGGCGACGCGGCCGCGGGCGTGCTGGCCGACGCGCTCGGCGCGAGCGAGCCGGGTGTCGTCGCCACCGCGGCCGACGTCGTGCACGCGCACCCCGATCGCGTCTACGTGCTGGCCGCCAGCGAGCGGGTCGCCGCCCTCGACCCGAGCGCCCCGCCGCCCACGGCCAACCCGGCGCGCGAGCTCGACGCCCGCGTCGCCAAGGCGCTGCGCGCGGCGCTGGCGAAGCGCTGGGCCGACGACCTCGTCGAGACGCGCGTCGCGCTGCTCGACGCCGCGCTCGCCGTCGGGATCGACGAGGGGCGCGCCTACGCCCAGGCCGCCTGCCGCGACGCGAACGCCACCGTGCGCGCGCGCGCGGCCAAGGCGCTCGCCGCCGCCGGCGACAAGAACGCGAGCTGCCCGGCGCCCGCCGGCCCCGGCGATCCCGCGCCCGAGATCGGCCACGAGCTCGCGCACGCCACGCGCGTCGTGTTCGACACCGACGCCGGCTCGCTCGCCATCCGCTTCGACCCGTCGCTCGCCCCGGTGGCCGCCACGCGCTTCGTCGCGCTCGCGCGCTCGGGCTTTTACACCGGCGTCTCCGTCCACCGGGTCGTCCCCGGCTTCGTCGTTCAGCTCGGCGACCGCGGCGGCGACGGCTACGGCGGCTCGGGCGAGCTGCTCCGGTGCGAGACCTCCCCGGTCGGCTTCGAGCCGCTCGACGTCGGCGTCGCGCTCGCCGGCCGCGACACCGGCTCGAGCCAGATCTTCGTCACGCTCGCGCGCTACCCGCACCTCGACGGCCAGTACGCGTGGGTGGGGCGCGCCGACGGCGACTGGAACGCCGTCGCCGAGAACGACCTGGTGCGCGCCGTGCGCGTCGACGAGTAGCCGCGCGACGTCGGCGGCGGTTCAAAAAGAGAACGGGGCGCGTTCGGAATCCGAACGACTCGTACGCTTTCTGAACCGCGCGGCGTGCCCAGCGTTCCGTAAATACCGAATTGTGCGTACGCCGCAGAATTGGCCTGGCGGTTGAATACGCGCCGCGCGGGGCAGAGCGAACGCGGAGGTCGGGCCGTGCTTCGAAAGGCGTGCGCAGCAATCGTGTGTGCCGTGGCGCTGGTGGCGATCCCTCGGCCGGCGTGGGCGGGGGGACAGGGCGTGGTCTTCGTGCACGGCACGGGCGACCTGAGCTCCGCCAGCGACGCGACCAACAACTACTGGTCGTCGAGCGCGATCGACACGATGGCGGGCGGCTACCCGTACCTCGTCGCGTACTACCCGGGCGCGTCGTGCGCGGCGTACCAGCAGTGTGCGTGGGGGCCGATCGTGGACCAGACGGTGAGCTGGATGCAGTCGACCGGGATCAGCTCGATCGTCGTCGTCACGCACTCGAACGGCAACAACCCCATCCGCTACCTGCTGCAGCACCCGAGCAGCATCTCGGCCAACGGCAACGTGGCCTCGACGATGACCGACGCCATGGTGAGCATGACGGCCATCGCCGGTGACTTCGCCGGGACGCCGCTCGCCGACCAGGTGACCACCTCCGGGTCGTTCCTCAACATCGCCAACTCCGTCGTGCAGTTCTTCGGCGGCGGATCGTACGACGTGCCCGCGGTCGTCGCGCAGCGCCAGGACAACATGGCGACGTACAACTCGAACGGCACGTTCGGCGGCAGCGCCGGCGCGTCGACGATCGACGGCGTGCCGACCTACACCGTCGTCGGCACGGGGGTGGACGCGAACCTCTTCTCCGGCGACGCGTGGTGCGGCGGGTACCTGATGTCGGTCGGCCTGGAGATGACCCGCTGCTTCGGGTGGGGCTGCGGCGCGTGCGCGGACGGCTTCATCGGCTGCAACAGCTCCGAGTACCTCGGCACGAACCTGCAGGCCGACGGGCATCTCAGCCACAACCAGTCGCGTCGCGCGTGCCACGGCTCCGGCGGCACCGTCGCCAACATCGTCAACCAGTACCTGCAGCAGGCAGCAGCGGCCAGCGCGCCCGACAGCGCCGAGAGCCCGGCCTCGCAGGCCTGCGACGCCACCGTGCAGGGCTGGAGCGGCGACATCTGGTTCCAGGGCTGCCCGAGCGGCGCCAGCTACGACCCGGGCAGCGGCAACTACTTCGACTGCCTCATCGCCTACGGCACGAGCGGCGGCACGACCATCCCCGACAGCTACGCCTCGACGCCGTATTCGAACAGCGGCAACTACTACAGCCAGGGCTACAGCGGCTGCAGCGACTCCTGGCGCGGCAACGGCTACTGCGACCTCTGCCAGGTCGCCAAGTACGGCTTCGACGGCCTGCCCGGATCCACGGTCGACAGCGACTGCGTGAACGACGGTCCGGGCACCTCGAACTACTGCTCGGACATCGCCTGGAACGGCGACGTCGGGGTCTGGGACTACGGCGCGTACGTCGCCAACCACTGAGAGAGGGGAGAGACCGTGAAAACGACCGTGCGCCTGTCGCTGTCCGTCGTCGTCGCGCTCCTCGTGGGCTGCAACAGCAGCCCGGCGCCCGCGCCCTCTCCCGGAGACCTCGCGCCGCGCGTGACCTACCAGGCACCCGCGCGCGCCGCGCAGCGAGGCCTCGTGCAGGTCTCCACGCCGCAGTCGCCCAAGGAGATCTTCACGCCTCGCGTCGACCTGCCGGTCGTGACGGTGCACGACGCCGTGCTGCAAATCCCCGCGGGCGCGCCCGGCGCGTACACCGTCCCGGTCGACGCGGTCTCGCCCGATTCGTTCCTCTACCTCGTCGTCCACTCGAACGACAAGGCCGTCGTCCAGGCGGCGCTGCAGGACATCACGGTCACTTCGCCGGCGGGCGAGGTGCTCAACCGCCGCGCGCCGGTGAAGCTGCTCGTCGGCGATCCGAACGCGCCCGAGCAGCCGCCGATGCCGACGGTGCCGCTCGAGGGCAAGCCGACGGGCGACTACACCATCCAGGTCGGCCCGACGGCGGCCAAGCTCGATCTGACGGTCAAGGTCCAGCAGCCGCTCAGCGACATCGAGCTCCGGCTGCAGGCCTCCACGCCGGAGCTGCTCCTCGGCACCGACGGCAGCGCCGACGTGACGCTGACGGCGGGCGGCAAGCCGATCCCCGCGGCCCACGTCGTCGGGCACCTGATGGACCCGCAGATGCGCCGGACGCTGGACCTTACGTTCACGCCCCAGGGCAACGGCGTCTGGCGCGCGAGCGGCCTGGGGGCGTCGTTCGACCAGGCGAGCGCCCCGGGGGTGTGGCACCTGTTCGTGGAGGCGGACGGCACGACGGCCTCGGGCCAGTCGTTCCGGCGCTTCGCGTCGACGGGCTTCGACTTCGCCGTGCCCACGGCGCGCATCGCCGACGCGTCGACGACGCGGATCCTCCGCGACGCGAGCGGCAAGATCACCGGCTTCGAGGTGGACGTGACGGTCGAGTCGAGGGCCAGCGACCGCTACGAGGTGTCGGCGATGCTCACGGCAACGGGCGCCGACGGCAAGGAGCACCCGCTCGTGCGGGCGCAGACGGCCGACGTCGTCGCCCCGGGCACGGGCAAGATCACGCTGCACTTCGACGCCGGCTACGCCCAGCTCACCGGCCTCGAGGGCGACTACCTGGTGCGCGACCTGATGCTCTACTCGCAGGGCGTCGGCGCCCCGATGCAGCGCATGCTGGCGGGGCCGAACGTGCGCTTCACCGGCGTGCGCCTCGCCGATCTGGCGGCGCCCGCGCACCTGCCGCCGCGCGTGCTCGAGATGCAGCGGCGCGGGCTGCTCTGATCGGCGGCCCGGGCGGATCCGGCGCCCGCGGACTGCGCTAGTCTCTCGCCCCGTGGGTTCTTTCGATTGGCACGGTCAGGTCGTGGTCGTCACGGGCGCGAGCGCGGGCATCGGCGCGGCGCTCGCGGCCGAGGTCGCACGCCGCGGGGGCGAGGTGGTCCTCGCGGCGCGCCGGCAGGAGAAGCTCGAGGAGGTGGCGCGCACGCTCCCCAGGGCGTGCGCGGTCGTCGCGGCCGACGTGACGCGCCGCGACGACGTCGCGCGCGTCGTCTCGACCGCGCTCGAGCGCTTCCGCAAGGTCGACGTCTGGGTCAACAACGCCGGCCGGGGCATCTCGCGCAGCGTCGCCGACCTCACCGACGAGGACCTCGACGCGATGTTCCGCGACAACGTCAAGTCCGCGGTCTACGGCATGCAGGCGATCCTGCCGCACTTCCAGCAGCGCCGCCGCGGCCACATCGTCAACGTCTCGTCGATGCTCGCGCGCATCCCGTTCGCGAGCTTCCGCTCGGCGTACAGCGCGGCCAAGCACGCGCTCAACTCGCTCACCGAGAACCTGCGCCAGGATCTCGCCAAGGACTACCCCGACATCCGCGTGACGACGGTGATGCCCGGGGTCGTGTACACCGACTTCGGGCTGCACGCGCTCGGCGGCGGCGTCGACTCGCGCCATATCCCGGGCGGGCAGGCGCCCGAGCAGGTGGCGGCCATCCTGGCCGACGTCATCGAGACGCGGCGCGGGGGCGACGTGTACACGCGCCCCGACGCGGTCGAGCGCGTCGTGCAGTACCTGCGCGATCTCGCCGCGGACCGCTGAGATGGGCCTCGCCCCCCACGCGCAGCGACGCATCGCGGTCGTCCTCGCCGACGTGCTCGGCGAGCCGCGCGAGGTCGCCCTCGAGGTGGCGCGCTTCCTCGACGGCTACCTGCGCCGCGTCCCGTTCCAGGCCGCCATCGGCCTGCGCCTCGTCATCTGGGCCGTCACGTGGCTGCCGGTTCTCTTCGTCGGCGTCCCGCTGCCGGTCGATCGCCTCTCGCGCGAGATGCGCCTGCGCCTCGTCGATCGCTGGTCGCACGCGCACCTCTACTTCCTGCGCGAGGGCTTCTACCTCCTCAAGGCCATCGCCCTGATGGGCTGGGGCGCCGACGCGCGCGTGCGCGATCGCCTCGGCATCGGCCCGCTCGCCGCGGAGCGACCGTGAGCGACGACGTCGCCGATTTCGTCGTCGTAGGCAGCGGCGCCGCGGGCGCGACGGCGGCGCTCGTCCTGGCCGAGGCGGGGCGCGAGGTCGTCGTGCTCGAGGAGGGACCGGAGGTCCGCGACGAGGACCGGGGCCTCGGGCCGAGCGAGGCGTTCCTGCGCCTCTTCCGCGATCAGGGCACGCAGGTCGCGATGGGCCGCAGCGTGATCCCCATCCTGCAGGGCCGGTGCCTCGGCGGGACGACGGTCGTCAACGGCGCCATCGTCTGGCGCCTGCCCGAGGACGCCTACGACCGCGCGTTCGGCGCGATCGGCGCGGCGCGCGCGGTGCCGCTCGCGGAGATCCACGCGCGGATGGACCGCATCGAGCGCGATCTCTCGGTCGCGCCCGCGCCCGACGAGCTGCTCGGGGGCAACGGCGCGCTGATGAAGCGCGCGATCGAGCGGCTCGGCTGGAAGGGGCACGCCATCCGCCGCAATGTCGTCGGCTGCCGCGGCAGCGGGCGGTGCCTCGAGGCGTGCCCCACGCGGCGCAAGCGGAGCATGGAGCAGACGTACCTGCCGCGCGCGGCTCGCCTCGGCGCCGACGTGCGGGCGGGGCACGAGGTGCGCACGATCGACACGAGCGCCGGGCGCGCGGTGTCGGTCTCCGGCGTGCGCCACGACGGCGCGCCCTTCCGCGTGGCCGCGCGCCGCGGCGTCGTGCTGGCGGCGAGCGCGGTGCAGTCGCCGTGCATCCTGCGACGCTCGGGCCTCGGCCCGCGCGCGCACGTGGGCGCGCACTTCCGCCTGCACCCCGGCACCGCGGTGGCGGGCGTCTACGACGAGCCGGTGCGCATCTGGGAGGGGGCCACGCAGTCGTTCGAGGTCGACGAGTTCCGCCCGCGAGGCTTCAAGATCGAGGTCGTGGGGCTGCCGGTGGAGCTCGCGGGGGTGCGCCTGCCGGGCGTGGGCGAGGGCTTCCAGCGGTCGGTGGCCGAGTTCCCGCACATGGCCGTCTGGGGCGTGCAGGTGCGCGCCGAGGCGGAGGGGACGGTCGCGCCGCAAGGCGGCCGCGCGCGCATCGCGTACACGCCGACCCGCGGCGACATGGAGACGTTCCGCGAGGGGGTCAAGCGCCTCGCCGAGATGCACTTCGCGGCGGGCGCGCGGCGCGTCTTCCCGGGCGTGCACGGCGGCCCGGAGGTGCTCTCGTCGCCCGACGAGCTGCCCAAGCTCGACGACCTTCCGCTCGATCCGCGCGACTGGTCGCTCATCTCGAGCCACCTCTTCTCGTCGTGCCGCATGTCGGCCGACGAGCGCACCGGCGTCGCCGGCTTCGACGGCGCCGTGCACGGGGTGCGCGGCCTCTGGGTGCTCGACGCCTCGGCGCTGCCGAACAACCTCGGCGTCAACCCGCAGCACACCATCATGGCGCTCGCGATGCTGCTCTCTGAACGCATTGCGGGTTAGGAGATCACAGGAAGGCGGGAAGACGGGAAGGGTTGGAGGTGGAATGGTCTTCGGGCCCCACACGAGCCTCCCTCTTCTGCCTCTTCACCTTCCCGCCTTCCCGTCTTCCTGTGATCCTTCTCTCCGGTGCGCTACTGGCCGCAGGGGAGGGGCGTCTCGTTGGCGAGGGCGCCGATGTCGACGGCGCAGACGGGGGCCGAGAAGGTGCCCGTCAGGTGGTCGCCGCTCGGGAAGGTGACGTCGAAGCGGCCGGTGACGAGCGCGCTGCTCACGGCGGTGAGGGTGATGCTCCCGGTCTGCGCCTGCTCGCTCGTCGTCTTGTGGCAGGCGGCGTCCTGCGCGACGTAGGTGACGCTCGTCCACGCGCCGTTCGTCGGGCCGGGGCCGAGCGCGTACGTGCCCGGGGCGACCGCCGCGCCGTCGGTCGCGACGAGCACGTCGAGCGCCTGCGCGCCCGGCGGGTTTCCGTCGCGCTGCAGCGTCGCGCACGTGCCGCTCTGGTTGGCGACGATGACGCCCGCGTAGCTCACGGTCTTCCCGCTCTCGACGTCGCTCGACGCGATCCCCACGACATCGACCACCGCCACCGCGCCCCCGCCGACCGTCCCGCCGATCATCGCGCTCCCGCCGCCGCCCGCCGCGCCGCCGTCGGCCGCGCCCGCGTCCGCGCCCTCGCCCACCGTCGCCCCGCCGCACGCGCCCGCGCCTGCGCACAGGGCCGACGCCGCGACTGCCCACGCGAGGCCCGGTCCGCCTCGCCGCCCTCTCCTCGCCGCACGCACCTCGCCTGCTCCTTTGCGTCGCCCCGCCCGCCCGCGTAGTCTCGGCCGGTGAGCATGCTGCTCGCGGTCGACGTCGGCAACACGAACATCGTCTACGGGCTGTTCGACGGCGAGACGCTGGTGCACCAGTTCCGCGTCGAGAGCGGCCGCGCGCGCACGGCCGACGAGTACGCGGTCACGCTGCGGGCGCTGCTCGACATGCACGGCGTCGCGCCCTCGCAGGTCGGCGCCGCCATCGTCGCGAGCGTCGTGCCCGCGCTCACCGAGCCGATGGTGCAGCTGGTGCAGCGCGCCTTCGGGCGCGAGGCGCTCGTGGTCGGCCCGGGGATCCGCACCGGGATGGCGATCCTCTACGAGAATCCGCGCGAGGTCGGCGCCGATCGCATCGTCAACGCCGTGGCGGCCTACGAGCGCGTCAAGGGCGGGGTCATCGTCGTCGACTTCGGGACGGCGACCACCTTCGACTGCGTGACGCCCAAGGGCGAGTACCTGGGGGGCGTCATCGCGCCCGGCATCCAGATCAGCGCCGACGCGCTGTTCGCGCGGGCGGCCAAGCTGCCGCGCGTGGAGATCGCGCGGCCGCCCAAGGTCGCGGGGCGCAACACCGTCCACTCGATGCAGTCGGGCATCGTCTACGGCTACGTCGGCCTGGTCGACGGCCTGGTCGAGCGGCTCGGCGCGGAGCTCGGCTACCCGTGCGCGGTCATCGCCACCGGAGGCCTGGCGCGCCTCATCGCCCCGCTGTCGAAGACCATCGGCGACGTCGACGACGTCTTGACCCTGGTCGGGCTTCGCATCCTCTACGAGCGCAACCGGGCGTGAGGGAGAGAACAGGAAGGCGGGAAGGCGGGAAGGTTTGCATGGGGGAGGCGGTCCTCGGCCCCAGCCCATTTCCCGCGTTTCCTTCTTCAACTTCCCGCCTTCCCGCCTTCCTGTAAAACCCACGAGGTGCGATCCAGGGTCTTCCTCGCCGGCTGTGCGGTCGCGCTCGTGGTCGCGGTCGCGCTGGGCGTGGCGTTCGGCAGCGGGTCGTCGTCGCTGATCGACGCGTTCCGCGAGGGGACGCTGCGCCAGGAGATCGTGGTCGGCTACCGGCTGCCGCGCGTGCTGCTCGGGGCCGTGGCGGGCGCGGGGCTGGCGGCGGTGGGGGCGGCGTTCCAGAGCGTGCTGCGCAACCCGCTGGCCGAGCCGTACATCCTGGGCGTCTCGGGCGGGGCGGCGCTCGGCGCGACGCTCGCGATGGCCGCGGGCGTCGGGACGGTCGGGCTGCTGGGCGCGGCGGGGGTGCCGGCTGCGGCGTTCGTCGGCGGGATCGTCGCGACGCTGCTCGTCTGGTCGCTCGTGCGCGCCGGGCACGGCGGCGGCGCGTCGATCCTGCTCGCGGGGATCGTCGTCAACTCGATCGCGGGGGCGTTCATCACGCTCGTCGAGGCGGTGGCGCCGCCGGGCACGACGAAGCCCATCCTCATGTGGCTGATGGGCTTCCTCGACGTGCCGTCGTGGCCGCAGCTCGCGTGGGTGACGGCGTACGTGCTGGTCGGCCTGGCGGTGCTGCTGGCCGACGCGGCGCGCATGAACGTGCTCGCGCTCGGCGACGAGCCGGCGGCGAGCCTGGGCGTCGACGTGCGCGCGCTCGAGCGCCGGACGTTCTTCGCGTGCGCGGCGGTCGTGGGGGCGGTGGCGAGCATCACGGGGCTCATCGGCTTCGTGGGGCTCGTCGTGCCCCAGGGCGTGCGGCGCGTCGTCGGGCCCGATCTGCGCGTCGTGCTGCCCGCGTCCGCGCTCGCCGGCGGCGCGATCCTCGTCGCGTGCGACCTGCTCGTCCGCGTCCTGTCGCCGCACTTGCACACCGAGGTCCCGGTGGGCGCGATCACGGCGCTGGCCGGGGGGCCGGTGTTCCTGCTGCTGCTCCGCCAGCGGCGCGGGTGAGTGGGGGGCTCACAGGAAGGCGGGAAGACGGGAAGGGGGAAGAGCGGAAGACGGGAAGGAAGAGGAAGGGGTGGGGTGGGGAGCGGGTCGACCCCAACACCTTCCCAGGACCTTCCCGTCTTCAGGTCTTCCTCTTCCCGCCTTCCCGCCTTCCTGTGAGCTCCCCTGCTTCCAACGAGCTCACGCGCGATGCAACCGCAGTGGAGCGGGCGGCGATCGCGATGGATCCGGGCGCGTGTGCGGTCGCGCCCGCGGCGGGTGCAGTCGCGCCGGGTGCGGGTGCGATCGCGCCGGCGGCGGGCGCATTCGCGCCGGGCGCGGGCGCGGTTGCGCCGGGTGCGATCGCGATCGCGCCGGGCGCAGGTGCAGTCGCGCCGCGTGCGAGCGCGATGGAGCCAGGCGCGATCGCAGTCGCGCCGCGCGCAACCGCCGTTGCGCCGGGTGCGATCGCGCCCGCCGCCCGCGCTACGCCTTCTGCTGCGCCGCGGACGCCAGCTGCTGCTGCTGCTGCTGGAGCATCTGCGAGATGGCGCGCGACCGCTCGATGGCGAACTGCTTGACCTCGCGCACCTGGCTGGTCGCCAGCTTGTTCAGCAGCGCCGTGATCTTGCCGAGGTCGCGCAGCTGGAAGAGCGCCTCGAAGTAGTTGTGCGCGATGCGTACGTCGCGCAGCATCATCGCCTCGTGCGGCGCGAGGAGCTTGACCACCTCGTCGACCTTGCCCGCCTGCCCGTAGAGCGCCGACAGGCACAGCAGCGCCAGCGCGTCGCCCGGCGCGCGCTCGACCGCCTTCTTGGCGAAGCCGATGGCCCGATCGCGCGCCGGCTCGTCCTTGGCGTCGCCCGCGTAGAAGCCCTGCAGCGCGATGTACGGCGCCGCGCACTTGGAGTTGACCGGCGCGTTGGCGAGCTCCTCGACCTCGTTGACCATCGCGATGTCGCCGCGCTGCTCCTTGATGGCGCCTGCGAGGTACGCCCACGCGTCGACCGAGTTGTTGTCGACCTGGATGGCGCGCTCGACGCACTCGCGCTCCGCCTTGCGGTCGCCCTTCTCCTTCATCACCTTGGCGAGCTGCAGGCTGGGGAACGGCGAGTCCTTGAGCAGGTTCTGCGCGCCCTTGAGCGTCGCCTCCGCCTTGTCGAGCTTCTTCTGCGCGAGCTGCGCGACGCCGAGGCCGAGCCAGTCTTCTCCGTCGCCGCCGAGGGCGACGATCTTGCCCATCACCTTCTCGGCCTTCTCGTGGCGGCCGTACTTGAGGAGCTCCTGGGCGAAGATGCGCCCGCGGTTCATGTCCTCCGGCGCCTCGTTCCAGTGCTTCTCGAGGCCCGCCAGCAGGTCCTCCAGGCCGATGGCGATGGGGCGCCCCTGATCGTCCTGCACCTGCACCGCCGGGCCGTTGAAGCCGAGGAGCTTCCAGACCTCTTCCATCTGCAGGGCGACCGGGCCCTCGACCACCTTCTTCTCGAGCGGCGTGCCGTTCGGGTTGATGGGCAGGAGGACCAGCGCGTTGCCGGGCACCCCGTTGGGGAACGAGGTGATGGGGGCCAGGATCGCGGCGCCTCCCCTGAGCTGGATTCCGGGGCCGTTGCCGCTCGCGGGTCCGGCGGGCTTGCTGGGGGTGTTCGCCATGGGGCGGCTGAATAGCACACAAAGAGCCGTCGCGTTCCCGTCTCACCGCGCCTTTGCCCTTGGCTGAGCCGCCCTGCGGAGGCACTTCCAAGCGCTTGGTGGGCTCACGAGAAGGCGGGAAGGCGGGAGGGGTAGCGGGCAGGAGAGCTTCGCTCGGCTTTCTTCCCGTCTTTCCGCCTTCCCGTGTTCTCCTCCTCGTGCTCGTCGCCGCGTGCGGCGATCACGTGGTCGGCACGACGCACGCCTCGCCCGGGCTGACGCCGCTCGACGCGGCGGACGCGTCGGCGCCCTCGCCGGCGCCCGCCGCCGCCGACGCGGGCGGGATCGACGAGGCCGCTGCGCCGCCGGGCGACGCGGGCGGCGACGCCTCCCCCGCGCCCCCCTCGTGCACCGGCAAGACGGGAGCGGCGGGCGACCTGACGCTCTCGCTCACCTCGGGCGGCTACGCGCGCACCAGCCTGCTGCACGTGCCCGCCAAGTACGACCCGACGCGCGGCGCGATGCTCGTGCTCAACTTCCACGGCTTCTCGTCCAACGACGTCGAGCAGGAGGCGCTGACCGGGATGAACGCCGTGGCCGACCAGCGCGGGCTGCTCGTCGCGTACCCGCAGGGCATCGGCGACGGCTGGAACGCCGGCGACTGCTGCACCGAGACGCAGCCGGCCGGCGTCGACGACGTGCAGTTCACGCGCGACCTGCTCGCGCTCGTCGAGAGCCGGTACTGCATCGACCCGGCGCGCATCTACGCGACCGGCTTCTCCAACGGGGGCTTCCTCTCGCACCGCCTGGCCTGCGCGATGTCGACCACGTTCGCCGCCATCGCGCCGGTGAGCGGCGTGCTCGGCATCCCGCGCGACGACTGCAACCCGGCGCGCCCCGTGCCGGTCATCGAGTTCCACGGCACCGCCGACCCGGTCGTGCCCTACGACGGCGGGCCCGCGCTCAAGCTGCTGCCACCCATCGTCTTTCGGTCGGTCGACGAGACGGTGGAGCACCGGCGCGCGGTCGACGCGTGCCTTGGCGCCCCGGCGGTAGCCTACGCCCACGGCGACGCGACGTGCGTGCGCTGGGGCGACTGCGACGGCGGCGCCGACGTCGAGCTGTGCACGCTGCTCGGCGACGGGCACCAGTGGCCGGACGGCATCGCCGTGCCGGGCCTGGGCACGATGAGCACCGACATCGACGCGACCGGGCGCATGATCGACTTCTTCGTCGCCCACCCGATGCGCTGAGGTCCGCCGCAGCCGGCCGACCGCCCGAAGGGCACCTGGACGAGGGGGCGCGGCTCGCGCCGGTCGCCTACTTGGTGGGCGCCGGGTCGGCGGTGGGCGCCGGTGTCGCCGGGTCGGGCTGCCCGGGTTTGACGACGGTCACCGACGTCTGGTCGTTGGGCGGCGGCTGGCTCGACCCGCCGCACGCCCCCAGGGAGACGGCAGCGAGCGCGACCGTGAGGCACGACAGGATCGCTTGGGTTCCCCTCATCGGGCCCAGCATACAGGCATTTGCTCCCCGAGAGAGGGAGGAACAGGAAGACGGGAAGACGGGAAGGGGAAGACCGGAAGACGGGAAGAAAGGACGGAAGGTTCGTGGGTGGACGCTTCCATCCCAATTCTTCCCGCCTTCCTGTGATCTCCCCTGCGATCGCCCGACTGACGCGGGCCCGCTCCGGCGCCGTCAAAGATCGAACGCCCGGCCCCCGCCTTCGCGCGGTTCTCCGCGAAATCCCGATGATTCGTCGTCGGCCCCGGTGTTGCGTAGGGATGAGCCGACGATGGCGAATCCGTCGAACGTCGTGCGTCCGCCGACCGCTCGCGGCTCGGGCACGCGCTTTCTGTCGGGCGGGTACACGCGCCCGGGGGCCGGGTCTGCGGTCGAGCCGCCGCGTTCTGCGCCTTGCCCCGAGGACCCCACCCGGCATACTTACCCTCTTGCCATGGCGGTGCAGTCGGACCTCGAGGCGCACCAGGAGCTGCGTGCGATCCCGGCCCTGGCCGAGCTGCCCCGCGACACGCTCGGCGAGCTCGGCGCGACCGCGTCGCAGCGCCGCGTGCACTCGGGGGTGACGCTCGTCGAACAGGGGGCGGCCGCCTCGCACCTCGAGCTGCTCGTGCGCGGGGCGGTGAAGGTGGTGCGCACGACGCGCCACGCCATGGGCGAGTCGACGGTGGTCCTCGAGGTGGCGCGGGCGCCGGCGATCCTGTGCGGCGCGTCGCTGTTCGACGGGCACCCGGAGCCGGCGAGCATCGTGACGCTGCGCTCCTCGCACGTCATCGCGCTCGAGCGGCGCGTGGTCCTGCGGGTGGCGGCGCAGCACCCGGCGTTCGCGCGCGCGCTGCTCGGCCACATGGCGCAGGCGGTGCGGCGGCACGTGCGGCGCATCGACGAGGTGGCGTCGGGGCCGGTCGACGATCGGGTGCGGCACCTGCTCGAAGGGCTCGCGCACGAGCACGGGACGCCGTTCGGCCAGGGGCGCTTCATCGCCATCCCGCTGCGGCGCAAGGACATCGCGTGCATGGTCAACGCGACCACCGAGACGGTGAGCCGCGTGCTCGCGCGCTTCGAGCGCGAGGGGCTGACGCGCAGCACGCGCGACGGCATCTGGCTGCGCGTCGGCGGCGCGTCGGGCAAGGGCGGCCAGAGCGAGGGCGAGCCGAGCGAGGCGCCGGGCGCGCCCTCGCGAAGCGCGCGCTAGCGCGCGAGCGTTCGGCTCTCGGCCGTCGAGCGATGGCTCGAGCCTGAAGCTCGGCCGCGGGCAAGCACTTTTTTGCCGAGCGCGGCCAATGGCGCACCGCTCGCGACCGTCTTAGAGTAACCAGGAGATGACGGTCGCGCTCACCCTCATCGCCATTCTCGGGCTCGCCGTCCTGATGATCGTGCACGAGGCGGGGCACTACTTCGCCGCGCGCCGCTTCGGCATGCGCGTCGTGAGGTTCAGCATCGGCTTCGGCCCGACCATCTGGAAGCACAAGCCGAAGGACAGCCCGACCGTCTACCAGATCGCGCTCATCCCGTTCCTCGCGTACGTGCAGATCGCGGGGATGAACCCGTACGAGGAGAACGACCCCAAGGACCCGGGCAGCTACGCCAACGCGTCCTTGTGGGGCCGCATCGTCACGATCGCGGCCGGGCCGCTCACCAACTACTTCTTCGCGTCGGTGCTCATCTTCTTCGGGCTGCTGGTCGGCGGCCGCGAGGTGCCCGACGAGACGAGCATGCGCGTCGACGTCGAGAACGGCCCGGCGATGGTCGCGGGCATGCAGACCAACGACAAGATCGACGCGGTCGACGGCGCGCCCGTCCACAACTGGGACGAGCTGCGCAACATCGTGAAGTCCCACGCCGGCGTGCCCATCGACCTGACCATCGAGCGCGACGGGCAGGTGCTGCACAAGACGGTGACCCCCACGCCCAAGGGCGACAAGGACGGCGAGGGGCTCATCCACGTGCGCATGCCGTCGCACCACCAGGCGGTCGGGGTCGTCGAGGCGGCGAAGGTGAGCGTCATCGCGCCGCCGGTGTTCGTCTACGAGAACGTGCGGGCGATAGGCCGCGTCATCACCGGGCGCGAGAAGCTGCAGGTGAGCGGGCCGGTCGGCATCGTCAAGGAGACGGCCAAGCAGGCCAAGCTCGGCGTCGGGGCCTACCTGCAGTTCCTCGGCATCCTGAGCGCGTACCTGGGCGCGTTCAACCTCCTGCCCTTCCCGGCGCTCGACGGCGGTCGCCTGCTCTTCCTCGGCGCGGAGGCCGTGTCCCGCCGCAAGCCGGACGCGAAGCTCGAGGCCCGCGTCCACGCCATCGGCCTCCTCATGCTGCTGACGCTCATCGCGTTCGTCACCTACGCCGACGTCATCTCGAAGTAGCGCGCGCGGGTGCGTCGGCGACCCCCTCTGGAAGCAGGGGGTTGAACAGGAAGACGGGAAGACGGGAAGTGTTGGGGGTGGGAGCGCCTTCCATCCACCAAACCTTCCCGTCTTCCCGTCTTCCTGTGATCCCCCCAATCACCCGCGTCGCAGTTTCGCCGTCATGTCGGCGCCGAGCTGGGCGGCGCGCTGGGTGGCGCATTCGACGGCGTCGATGAGGGTCTTGCGCAGGGCGCCGCTCTCGAGCGTGTGGAGGCCCGCGATCGCGGTGCCGCCGGGGCTGGTGACCATGTCCTTGAGGCGGCCCGGGTGCTCGCCGGTCTCGAGCAGCAGCTTGGCCGAGCCGAACACGGTCTGCGCCGCGAGGAGCAGCGCCGTGTCGCGGTGCAGGCCCACCTTCACGCCGCCGTCGGCCAGCGCCTCGACGATGAGCATCACGTAGGCGGGTCCGCTGCCGGAGAGGCCCGTGACGGCGTCGAGCAGCGCCTCGTCGAGCACGACCACGCGCCCCACCGCCTCGAACAGCTCGCGCGCGATGCGCAGGTCGTCCTCGCGCGCGTGAGCGCCGCCGGCGATGGCCGTCGCCCCCGCCTGCACGGTGGCGGGCGTGTTGGGCATCGCGCGCACGACGCGCGAGCCGGGCGGCAGCCGCGCCTCGAGCGCCTCGATGGGGACGCCCGCCGCCACCGACACGACGAGCTGGTCGCCGCGCACGTCGGCGCCGACCTCGGTCAGCACCTTGTCGATGACCTGCGGCTTGACCGCGAGCACCAGCACGTCCGACTCGCGCAGCAGCGCATGGTTGTCGGTGGTCGTGCGGATGCCGTGCGTCGCGTGCAGCTGCGCGAGGCGCTCGGCCTTCACGTCGCTCGCCGTGATGCGGTCGGCCGGCAGCACCCGGCCGTGCAGCAGCCCCTTGATGAGGGCCGCGGCCATGTTGCCGGCGCCCAGGAAACCAAGCCTCTTCGTCTTCATGGCAGCGTCCTCGCAACCCCCGCCAGCGCCTCGTCCAGCCACTCCTCGACGCGCTCGCGCGGCGTCGGGTCGTCCTCGCCCAGGTCCTCGGCGACCTTCTCCCAGCGCGCGCGCAGCAGGGCGCGGCGGCCCGCGGTCGGGTCGTCGGCGAGCGCCGCCGCCCACGCCACGCCCAGCGCGGCCGCCCGCTCCTCGCCGTGCAGGCCCGTGTGCCGCCGGGCCAGCGCCACCGGCGCCCCCTGCCCGACGGGCGCCAGCGCCTCGTCGCGCCCGCGCCGCGGCACCATCAGCATCCCCGCGTCGGCCGCGAGGCGGACGCCCGGGCCCGGGCTTCGATCGCTCAGCACGAAGCGCACCGCGTCCACCGCCGCCATCCCCGTCTTCAGGCGCCGGTCGACGCGCTCCTGCGCGTCGCGCCGCGCCGACTCCACCTCCGCGTCCGCGACGCCCATCTGGCGCGCCACCCCCGCGATCACCTGCTCCTCGCGCGGATCGATCGCGTCGGACGCCGCCGCCAGCCACGCGCCGCGGAGCACGGCGCGCGCGACGCCGTGGTCCATCTCGCCGTAGACCTCGAGCGACTCGGGCGACACCGGCCCCTCGGTGTGCAGGGCGTCGGCGTCGGTCTCGGGCAGGCCGAGCGCCGCGATGACGGCCGCGACGGTGCGGCGGTCCTCGGCGTCGAGCGGCCCGTCGGCCGCGAGCACGGCGCGCAGCACGCGCACCGCCAGCGATCCGTAGCGCTTCACGCGCGCGACGTCCTTGTCGCTCGGCTTGCTCGAGAAGAGGCTGCGCAGGCCGCGCGCGCCGATCTCGAGCGTCACCTTCTCGCGCACCGCCTCCATCATCGGCAGCCACGACGGCGGCGCGACCGGCGCCATCGCGCGCGTCATCTCGATCGTCCACGCGTCGAAGGACGTCGTCATGCGGGCGATCGGCTGGCCCTGGACGACCGCGGCGTACGCGGCGCCGCGGCGCTGCAGGAGACCCTCGAGCGCGTCCTTCGGGTCGCGCGCCGGCGAGGCGAGCACGAAGACGGCGTCCTCGGCGAGCACGCCCGCCAGGCGGTCGAGCGCCGCGGTGGCCAGGTCGGGGTCGGGCATGCGCCGACCGTAGCCGAAAAGTTGGCCGGCGGCGCCGGGGCGCGTTTGCTTGCGGCATGCGCCTGCTCTGGCTCGCACCGCTGCTCGCGCTCGTCGCGTGCGTGGACATGACGACCGGGACCGGGAACGGGACCGGCACCGGCGCGGGCGCCGACGACGGCGGGCCGGCGCCGGCCCCGAGCAGCGGGCCGAACGGCACCGGCTGCTTCACCGACTCGAGCTCGCAGGTGATGCTCTGCGAGCGCATCGACAGCTGCCCAGGCCTCGACGTCGATCAGGGCGCCTACCCCGGCTGCGGGTTCCGCATGGGGGCGGGCTCGACGCTCGACCTCGAGTGCATCTGCAGCGACGCGCTCTGCCCCGTGGGGGTCGCGACGAGCTGCCCGCAGGCCGAGCAGCTCCTCTCGCAGCAGAGCGCGCTGCTCGTCTGCCAGCAGGAGAGCGAGGGCCGCTGCGTGCCGCTCGCCGCTCCCGAGGCGGGGACCGGGGGCGGGGGCTCGGGCAGCTGCGACCAGGCGTGCGCCGACGGGTGCGCGGGCGCGCCGTCGTGCCTGCAGCTCTGCGGGTGCTGACGCGCGCGCCTTGGTGATCGGCGGGGCGAGCTCAAGTATCCTCGCGGGCCATGCTCGCGACGCAGGTACGCCAGAAGGACAGCGTCTTCTACTTCGCCGCCTACCCGGCGGAGGACTTGCTCGACCGCGTCCGGTTCATCTCGCGCTTCTACGCCGAGGGCGAGCGCAGCCTCGCGCCCGAGGAGGCCGAGGGCGACGACGACGTCGCCCAGTTCATCGGCAAGATCGAGCGCACCGACGCGGCGTTCCAGCGCCAGATGTCGCGCGCGAAGGTGGGCCAGATCCGCAACTTCTACGAGACGGCCGTCAGCCAGCCGCCCATCCCGGGCACGGTGCTGCTCTTCACGGCCGACAAGCTGCGCTTCGAGCCGGTGCGGCCGTTCACCAACGTCGGTAACCTCGAGGAGCCGCGCAGCAAGTACCTCATCATCGACGGCCAGCACCGGCTTGCGGCGCTGCACTTCTACATGCGCCAGCGGCGCGCCGAGGCTCGGAGCATCCTCGTGCCGTGCATCATCTTCGACGGCAAGAGCGAGGACTTCGCCACCGAGATGTTCGTCATCATCAACTCGACGCCGACGCGCATCAACAAGAGCCACCTCGTCGACCTGTACGAGCGCGTGTCGTGGGCGTCGCCGGACAAGAAGTTCGCCGCGCAGGTGGTCGAGCGCCTCTACGGCGAGGGCGACAGCCCGCTCCGCTACAAGATCAACCGCCTGGGCGGCCGCTCCAAGCAGGAGAAGTGGATCCTGCAGGCGGAGCTCTTCAACGAGATCCACCGCTGGGCGACGCTCGACTGGGCGTCCATCGGCAAGAAGAACCCCAAGCGCGAGGCCGACCGCGCCTACGCGACGGTGCGCGACTTCTTCAAGGCGGCCGAGAAGGTGTGGGGCGGCGCGTGGGGAAGCGCGCAGTACATGGTGACGCGGCCGGTGACCATCAAGGCGATGCTGCGCGTGTGCGCCGACCTCGCGCACGTCGACGAGAACCCCGTCGAGGGGCGCATCGGCCGCTGGGCGCGGAAGCTCTCGCCCTGGGGCGACCTCGTGAAGAGCTTCCGCTCCGAGGGGTTCTACGAGCGCTTCCCGGCCAAGGGCCAGATCGAGCGGGTGGGTCGCGTGCACCGCGAGCTGGGGCGCGCGGCGAACATCCAGCCGCGCCGCCGCCGTGGTGAAGAAGAGGAGTGAGCCGCCGAGCCGTTGGCGAACCGCGACGCTCGATGAGGGAAAGATCGCCAGGGCGCCTTGGCGCCTTGGCGATCCGTCCATCAGAGCGTGAAGCGGAGGAGCGGGCCGGCGACCCAGGTGGGGGCGTCTTCGTCGAGGACCTCGGCGTAGTCGACGAGGCGGAGCTCGACGAGCTCGCCGCGGGGCGCGCCGCGCCGGCGGAGCAGGTGCGCGAGCGCGGGGCCGTCGTCGCGGAAGTCGCTGCGCACGTCGGCCGCGAGGCGCGCGAAGGCGGGCCAGTCGCCGCGCGACAGCAGCTCGAGCTGCCGCTCGATGCACGCGCGCGCCCAGGCGTGCGTCGCCTCGTCGCGCTCGGAGCGGCGCGCCTCGGGCGGCGTGCCGTAGCCGGCGCCGTGGTGGATGGGATCGGTCGTCGCCACGACGGGCATGCGCTCGGCGAGCTTCGCCAGGTCCCCGAGCCCCGGCAGGCTCGCCGGATCGTCGCCCACGAGGAACGGGTAGCGCGCGTGCACGCGCGGCGGCTCGCGCTTCTCGCGCGCGGCGGCGAGCGCCAGCATCGCCTCGAACCCGTCGAGCGAGAACTCCTCGTCGCAGAGCGGCTCGCCCGCCTCGTGCACCCCGCGCAGCACGCCGCGCGCCGCCGCGTCGCCCGCGCGCGCCCGCCGCACCGCCTCCGCATCGGCGTCGCGCCCGCCGTGCAGCACCCCGAGCGCGAGCACCTCGTCCGCTCCCGCGCGCACGACGGCGCGCGCCACCGCGGCCGTCAGGTCCCCCGTCGCCGACATCATCGTGTGGGGGAACACGAGCGCGCCGCGTGGCGGCAGCTCGACCTCGGGCGCGCCGTCGAGCCGCTCGGAGAGGCCCACCTCGCCGAGCCGCGCCCGCTCGCGCGCGTAGAACGACTTCCACTGCGCCGCGGTCTTGCCCACGATGCGGATCCTAGCAGGGCCGAGTCGCGCATCACGGGGTACGTCCGATGCAAGCGACGCGGGCGTGAAGCGGCGCTGGTGGCTCGTCGTGCTCGCCGCGGTCGTGCTGGGCATCGGCGTCGTCGCGATCCTCGCGGGCGCCCGGCGCGGGCCGCAGATCCGCTACGACACCGAGCCGGTGCGCCGCGGCGACGTCACCGCGAAGGTCACCGCCACCGGGACGCTCAGCGCGCTGGTGACGGTCCAGGTGGGCAGCCAGGTCTCCGGGCGGATCCTGGCCATCTACGTCGACTACAACTCGCCGGTGCACCAGGGGGAGCTGCTCGCGAAGATCGATCCGCAGCTCTTCCAGGCGGCCGTCGCGCAGGCGAAGGCGAATCTGCAGGCCGCGCACGGGGCGCTCGCCAAGGCGCGCGCCAACCTGACCAACGCCGACGTGCAGTACCGTCGCGGCCAGGCGCTCTTCGCGCAGTCGCTCCTGGCGGCGCAGGACCTCGACACGCTGCGCGCCCAGGCGGCGAGCGCGCGCGCTGACGTGAAGGCGGCCGAGGGGCAGGTGTCGCAGGCGACGGCCGCGCTGCACCAGGCCGAGCTCAACCTCGGCTACACGAACATCGTCTCGCCGGTGGACGGGACGGTCATCTCGCGCAGCGTCGACGTCGGGCAGACTGTGGCGGCGGCGTTCCAGTCGCCGGTGCTCTTCCAGATCGCCCAGGACCTGCACAAGATGCAGGTCGACACGAGCGTCGCCGAGAGCGACGTCGGCAAGCTGCGCGCCGGCATGGACGCGCAGTTCACGGTGGACGCGTACCCGCGGCGCGTCTTTCGCGGGACGGTGCGCCAGGTGCGCAACGCGCCGCAGACCGTGCAGAACGTCGTGACGTACGACGCGGTCATCGACGTCGCCAACGACGATCTCGCGCTCAAGCCGGGGATGACCGCCAATGTCGTGTTCCCGTACGCGCACGCGAGCGGGGTGCTGCTCGTGCCGAACGCCGCGTTCCGCTGGCGGCCGGCCAACGTACCGCCGGGATCGGACCAGCGCAGCGTCTGGGTGATGCGCGGCGAGGAGGCCGAGCGCGTGATGGTCACCGTCGGCATCGGCGACGGCACGGTCACCGAGGTGAAGGCGGGACCGCTGCGCGAGGGCGATCGCGTCGTCATCGACGCCAGCGGCCCGGGGGCGGTGCCGTCCGGCAGCTCGAGCGCGCGCCGCGGCTTCCGGGTCTTGTGAGGTGCCGCCGTGGCCGACGTCATCCGCCTCGAGGACGTGACCAAGATTTACCGGACGGGGGACGTCGAGGTGCAGGCGCTGCGCGGCGTGTCGCTCGCCGTCGAGCAGGGGGCGCTGCTGGCCATCATGGGCGCCAGCGGTTCGGGCAAGTCGACGCTGCTCAACATCGTCGGCTGCCTCGACCGGCCGACGAGCGGGCGCTACCTGCTCGAGGGCCGGGACGTTTCGGGCCTCGGCCAGGACGCGCTGGCCGAGATCCGCAACCGCTTCCTCGGGTTCGTCTTCCAGAGCTTCAACCTGCTGCCGCGCACGAGCGCGCTCGAGAACGTCACCCTGCCGCTGCTCTACGCGGGGCTGCGCTCGAAGGAGGCGCTGCGCCGCGGGGAGGAGGCGCTGGTGCGCGTGGGGCTGGGAGACCGCATGCGCCACCTGCCCAGCCAGCTGTCGGGCGGCCAGCAGCAGCGCGTCGCCATCGCGCGCGCCATCGTGGGCCGCCCGCGCGTGCTCTGCGCCGACGAGCCGACCGGCAACCTCGACTCGCGCACGAGCGTCGGCATCATGGCGCTCTTCCAGCAGCTGCGCGCCGAGGGGATCACGACGGTGCTCGTCACCCACGAGCCGGACATCGCCGCGTACGGAACGCGCACCGTCGTCATGAGGGACGGCCTGCTCGTGAGCGACGAGCGGCACGAGCCGGCGGTCGCGCGCGTGCAGCGTCCGACGGAGGCGGCGCAGTGAACGCCCTCGAGCTCCTGCGCGTGGCGTGGCGCGCCCTCGTCCGCAACAAGATGCGCAGCTTCCTGACGACGCTCGGCATCGTCATCGGCGTCGCGGCGGTCATCGCGATGGTTGCCGTCGGCGAGGGGGCGAAGGTGCGCGTGCAGCAGACGTTCGCGGCGATGGGGACGAACCTGCTCATCGTGCTGCCGGGATCGACGACCACCGGCGGCGTGCAGGGCGGGTTCGGCTCGGCCTCGACGCTCACCTGGGCGGACCTCGAGGCGATTCGCACCGAGGTGCCGACGGTCGCGGCGGCGGCGCCCGTGCTGCGCACGACCGCGCAGCTGGTCAGCGAGTACGCCAACTGGACGACGAACGTGCAGGGGACGACGCCCGCGTACTTCCGGATCCGCGACTGGCCCGCGGCGTATGGCCGCCTGCTCACCCAGAGCGACGTCGACGGGGCGGCCAAGGTCGTCGTCCTGGGGCAGACGGTCGTGACGCAGCTGTTCGGAGCCGGCGCCGATCCGGTGGGGCAGACGGTGCGCATCAAGAACGTGCCGTTCGAGGTGGTCGGCGTCGCGGCCCGCAAGGGGCAGAGCGCCTTCGGGATGGACTACGACGACGCCGTCTTCATCCCGGTGTCGACCTTCGGCGAGCAGGTGCTCGGCGGGCTGCGCAACTACATCGCGGGCATCATCATGGTGAGCGCCAGGACGCAGGCCGCGACCGTGCGCGCGCAGCAGCAGATAGAGGCGCTGCTCCGCGACCGCCACAAGCTGCCGCCCGGCGTCGAGGACGACTTCAGCATCCGCAACCTGTCCGAGATCGCCGCCGCCTCCGAGCAGGGCACGCAGACCATCACGACGCTGCTCGCCGCGGTGGCGGGCGTGTCGCTCGTCGTCGGCGGCATCGGCATCATGAACATCATGCTGGTCAGCGTCACCGAGCGCACGCGCGAGATCGGCCTGCGCATGGCCATCGGCGCCAAGCGCCGGCACATCCTCGTGCAGTTCCTCGTCGAGGCGCTGTCGCTCGCGTCCGCGGGGGGCCTCATCGGGGTGGCGGCGGGAATCGCCGTCGCCGGCCTCCTGGCGGCGCGGTTCCACTGGCCGATGCTCCTGCGCCCCGACGTCATCGTCGTCGCCGTCGTCTTCAGCGCGCTGACCGGCGTGGCCTTCGGCATGTACCCGGCGCGCAAGGCCTCGCACCTCGATCCCATCGACGCGCTCCGTTACGAGTGAGAACCGGGCCAGAGCGCAACGTCCGCCGGGCGGCGGCTCCATCAGGACCTCTTGCGTGAGGCGAAGGCGCGTCGGTCATCGGACGAGGACATGGGCGGACCGGACGCGGCCCGAAGCCCATCGGTCGAGGTCGTGCGCAGCAACGAGGAGAGCCTTCTCCGATTCGCCCGCGACCGCGGCCGACGGGACAAGGCACTCGGCGACGTGGAGCGGGTCGCTTACCTCTTCGCCCAGGGTGGTGGCCGATGGGATCGCGCCCTCGACCACGAGGTCACGCTCCTCCTCCAGCTCCATGGGGTCGTGAGCCGAAGAAAAAAGGCGCTCGCCTTGTCGGCCAGGGGACGCGGCGAGGCGGCAAAGGGACCGGGCCGACACCAGAAGGCGGAGAGCACGACGACGAAGGCCGGTTTGAGTCGATCGACGTCAACATCGCAGCCGTGCGGCACTGCCCTCCTTCCAAGTGAGCGAAATGCCTGGTGGCACCCCCTCGAGTCGGGCTCGCCGATGTTATGTGATGTGATGTGACATGGACCCCGGCTGCCGGAATGGTGCCGGCGGTCCAATTCTCGGAACGGCCTTCCAGGTTCCCGTCAGCGCGCGACCGACACCTCGCGCGTGTCGTGCTCCTCGCCGTCGCGCAGCAGCGTGACGCGCAGCTTGTCGACGCCGGCGGGCGGCACCACGCGGACGCGGACGGTCAGGTCGCCGGGCCTGGCGGGGAGCACGAGGTTGGCGCGGTTCCACGTGATTACGAGATCGGCCTTGGCGAGCGACGCGCGCCAAGGCCAGCGCACGGCGGCGGGCGGCTCCGGCTCGACGGCGAGGCGCCAGGCGCCGGGCAGATCGACGTAGCGGTGCGGCTGCGTGTCCGGGTAGGGCACGAGCGACTCGAACGTCGCGCCCTGCACGTAGACGGGGCCGTCCTGCGTCGTCACGGGCGTCTGCGTGGGCGTGTGCGCCGGCGCGTGCACGCTCGCCTCGACGACGACCGCGCCGTCGTCGGCCGCCTTCGCGCTCGCGTCGAGCAGGTGCGGCGGCTCGTCCGGCGCGAGCACGCGCCCGTCGTCGTCGAGGCGCAGCGACGCGCCGCCGCAGGGAGTCTTCTCGCCGTCGCTGGCCATCGTGGCGCAGGCGCCGCACTGGCAACCGTCGCAGACGGGCAGCTCGGCGTCGCCCACGAGCCCGCGCTGCGCCCGCAGCCACTGCTCGAGCGTGATCTCGGCCGGCGTCCCGGGCCCGCTCGCCAGCCACGCCTGGTGGTAGCGCGCGGCCGCGTCGACGCCGATGTAGCGCAGGTGCCAGGGCTCGTGCTTGTAGCCGGTCTTCGGGTCGATGGGCATCGGGCGGTCGACGCGCTCGATGCACCGCGAGCCGTCCTTCCGGTCGTCGGGGTCGATCGGGTACGAGACGACGAAGCCGTAGCGCCACGAGCTCTCGTCGAGCCACTTGCCGCCGCGCGTGCAGCCGAAGCCGTTGCGGAAGACGCCCCGGCCGAGCTTGTACCCCTGGTCGGCCCACTCCTGGGTGAAGAGGTCCACGGTCGTCCCGAGCTGGTGCTGGCTGTGGCCGGGCAGCGCGCTCTGCGTCGCGGCCTCGCAGAAGCCGCCGCGGGCCTTGGTGGCCCAGCCGTCGAACACCCAGCACTGCGTGTGGAAGCCGCGGTACGCCGACTCGACGCGCCCGGGCACGCCCTCGGCCTTCATCTGGTCGAGCATGCGGCGGAGCGCGTCGGCCGCCTCGCGGCGCAGGCACGCGTGCTCGCTCTCGCACTCGGAGGGTTTGCGCGGCTTGCCGTCGCGCAGGTCGACGAGGTCCTGCGGGATGTACGTGGGCGGCAGCGCGCCGGTCGGCGAGCGATTGACCAGCGCGAGCAGGTCGTCGCCGTCGACGAAGGCCACGCGCGTGTCGCCGACGGCGAGGTAGCGGTGAAGAGGTCCGCCGGGCAGGACGACGGGGCAGGAGTAGCGCGCGATGGCGGTCGGGGCGCCGAAGGGCGTGGGGCTGGAGGGCGTGGGCGCGGACGCCGACGCGGGCGTGCGCGCGGGCGCCGCCGCGGACTCGGAGGGGGACGCCGATGCCGACGCCGATGCCGGCGAGAGCGCGGCCTTGGGCGCCGGCGCGGGCTCGCTCGCCCCCGCGGCCCGCGACGACGTCGCCGCGGCCCGGTTGCACGCGCACGCGCCGATCCCGAGGAGAGCCCCCAGCGCGGCGGTTCGGCGCAGCATCACCACTCGACTTGATACCGCGCCGGATCGTTTCCGTGCACGCGAACTCGCATGCGCCGCCCGGAGAGGCGCACGACGGCGTGCGCGGCCGCGGGCCGGCCGGGCGCGTCCTCGTCCAGGTTCTCGACGAGGCTCTGCACCGTCACGTACGGAATCCCGGCGATGACGTCCAGGTGATTCCAGTGCAGGTGCCCGTTGAACACCGCGCGCACCCGCCCGCTCGCCTCGAGGATGCCCCGCAGCTCCGCGCGGTTGCCGACGAGCGCCACGTTCGCGCGCCCCGGCCACCAGCGCGAGTCCTCCACGTCCTGATCGCTCGCCGAGTGGTGCATGAAGACGACCGCCGGCGCCCGGGCCGCCGCCAGGTCGGCCCGCAGCCACTCGAGCTGCGGCTCGGGGATGCGGATGTCGACGTCCTTGCGCTCGATCGTGTGCAGCACCACGAAGTGCCACCCGCCGCGGTCCAGCGAGTAGTAGAGGGGCCCCGAGCGCTCCCAGAACCGGTCGAGGTCCTCGCGGTTCATGTGGACGAGGTCGTGGTTGCCCGCCACGTTGACGAGCGGCGCGCGCGCCGAGCGCAGGATCGCCTGGCACTCGCCGTAGCGCGCCAGGTCCGCCTCGCGCGACTCGTCCTCGATGTCGTCGCCGAGGTTCACGACGAAGTCGGGGCGGATCTCGTCGTTCACGCGGCGCACGAAGTCGCGCGCCAGGTCCCCGGCCCGGTGGGTCAGCTTGCGGAGCTTGCCCTGCCAGCGCGCCTCGGGGCCGAAGTGCAGGTCGCTCACGAGGGCGAAGGTGAGCTCGTCGGGCATGCGCGTAGGATACTCTCCCCGAATGCGTCCCATCGTGATCGGCGCCGGTCGAGGCAGCCGCCTCGGCCCCGAGACCGACGACATCCCCAAGGCGCTCGTCCCCGTGATGGGGCGGCCGATGCTCGAGTGGATCCTCGAGGCGCTCGGCGCGGCGGGCTTCGCTCGCGAGGACGTCGTCTACATCTGCGGCTACCGCGCCGAGGTCGTGCGGGCGCGCTACCCGGAGCTCACGTTCGTCCACAACCGCGACTGGGAGAAGAACAACATCCTGGCCTCGCTGATGTGCGCCCGCGAGCACCTTGGCGGCGGCTTCGTCTCCACGTACGCCGACATCGTCTACCGCGGCTCGGCCGTGAAGAAGGCCGTCTCCGCGCCCCACGACAAGGTGCTCGTCTGCGACACCGACTGGCGGCGCCGCTACGTCGACCGGTCGCTCCACCCCGAGAGCGACGCCGAGAAGATGCGCGCCGAGGGGCCGCGCGTCGTCGAGCTGTCGCGCCGCATCGCCTCCGAGGCGGCGAGCGGCGAGTTCATCGGCGTCGCCAAGGTGACCGCGCAGGGGGCGCGCGAGCTCGTCGACGCGTTCGACGAGGCCGGGGCCCGCTGGGCGGGCAAGGCGTGGCGCGAGGGGCGCACCTTCGAGCGCGCCTACCTCATCGATCTGTTCCAGGACATGATCGAGCGCGGCTCCGCGTTCCACCGCGTCGACACGCACGGCGGCTACATGGAGATCGACACACGCGAGGACCTGGCCAGCGCCGACAAGTGGTGGCGCGAGTCCACGCCGGAGTGACGGTGGGCGCGCCGGACGTCCTGCTCGATCGGGTGAGCAAGCGTTTCGCGCCGGCGCGCGGCCGGAGCGCGCCCGCGGCGCTCGACGCCGTGTCGCTCGCCATCGAGCCGGGCGAGATCGTGGTCGTCGTCGGTCCGAGCGGGTGCGGCAAGTCGACGACGCTGCGCATCGTGGCCGGCCTGGAGCAGCCCGACGCCGGCACCGTCTCCATCGCCGGCCGGTCGATGGCGGGCGTCGCGCCGCAGGACCGCGACGTGGCGATGGTCTTCCAGGGCTATGCGCTCTACCCGCAGATGACGGCGCGCGAGATCCTGGAGTTCCCGCTCCGGATGCGCGGCGTGCCGCGCGAGCAGCGGGCGCGCGCCGTCGACGAGGCGGCGGCGATGCTGCGCATCGAGCGGCTGCTCGATCGGCGTCCGGGCGAGATGTCGGGCGGCGAGCGGCAGCGCGTGGCGATGGGGCGCGCCATCGTGCGCAAACCGCGCGTGTTCCTGTTCGACGAGCCGCTGTCGAACCTCGACGCGTCGCTGCGCGGCGACATCCGCCTCGAGATCGGCCAGCTGGTGCGGCGCCTCGGCGCCACCGCGATGTACGTGACGCACGACCACGTCGAGGCGATGACGCTGGCCGACCGCATCGCCGTCATGCGCGCCGGCAAGCTCCTGCAGCTGGCGACGCCGCGCGAGGTCTACGAGCGGCCGGCGACGTCGTTCGTCGGGGCGTTCCTCGGCTCGCCGCGCATGAACGTCCTGCCGGCGCGCGAGGAGGGGGGCGCCGTCGTCGCCGGTCCCTTCCGGCTGCCGCGACCGGAGGGCGCGCTGCCGGCGCGCATCGAGGTGGGCGTGCGGCCCGAGCACGTCGCGCTGGGCGGGGCAGCAGGGGAGCGCGGGGAGATCGTGGCCGTCGAGCCGCTCGGCGCCGAGACGCACCTGGTCGTGCGCGTGGGAGACCACGAGCTTCGCGCGTGCGCGCGCGGCTTCGACGCGCACCGCCGCGGGGACGAGGTGCGCGTGGCGCTCGACGCGGCGCACGTGACGGTGTTCGACGCCGACGGGGAGGGCGAGCGCGTGGCGTGAGCGCGGCGCGGCAGCCGGAAGCCGTCTGCTGCCGCGCGGACTGCGCGCAGAGCTCGAGCTACTCGAGCCAGTCTCCGCCCTGTGGTCCCACGCAGTTCTTCTTGGCGCTGTCCTGGGTGAAGGTGGGCGAATAATAGCTCGTCAGCCAGCCGAACCCGTTGCGGCAAAGCCCAACGAGCTCGTCGGTCGGGCACGCATCGAGGAACGTCGTCGTCTTTGGCACCTTCATGTCCTTTTCGAACTGCGCGATGCCCTTCTTCCGGTCCTTGTTGAAGTCAGCCAGGTCGGCCCCGCTCAGCGGGACGGCCAGGCACATCCCCTTGAACTTCCGATCGGGCGCCTTGAACGCGAAGGCGATGACCTCGCCCGGTTTGAGCCCCTTCCGAGGCTTGGCGTCCGGCCGCGCGCTCGACGATGCAGGCGTCGCCGACGACGAGGGCGCATCCGCCGGCGCCGGGTCCGAGGGAGGCGCGGCTGCCGTCGAGGGATCCGTCGCGCCGGACGAAGGCGCCGTCGAGGCCAAGCCGTTCGACGAGGGGGTTTGCGGAGGGGCGTTCTGATCGGTCTTGCCGCAGGCGGTGATGACGGTGAGGAGGCACAGGAGGTGGGCAGCGACAGCGGTCTTCATGGGGTTTGGTGCGAGATTACGCATCGGCTCTGCGATATCTACCCCGAGAATCGGGGTGGTCGTCGGGTCCGGGAAGACCACGACGCTGCGCGTCCTGCTCGGCCTCGTGCGGCACCGACGCCGGCCACGTGCGCGTGCTCGGCCTCCGCGTCGAGGAGCTGCTGCGCGCGTGCGGGCTGTGGGAGCGCAGGGCCGACCGCGTCGCCGCCTTCTCGAAGGGTATGCGGCAGAAGCTCGCGGTCGCGCGCGCTCTGCTGGGCGTCGTCGGGGTGATGGGCATCCTCACGCCGTACGGTCCGGCGCACGTGTGGCTGTCCGCCCACCCGCTCGCGGTCGGGTACTTCGCTTTTTTCCCCGGCACGCTGGCCGTCACCGTGGCCGCGGACGCGTTCGCCGGCCGAAGCCGATGTCAACGAGCGCGCTCCGGAGGGTCAGCCTCGGACGCAGCCCGTGCAGCGCCGTTCGGTGGGGCGTCGACCGCCTACTTCCGCTGCCGCGCGCCGACCAGGACGGGTTTGTTATCGTTCCTGCCGTGATCGCGCGCCGCGACCTGCTCCGCGCCTGCGCCGGCGCGTCGCTCGCGCTGGCGGCGCCGCTCGGCTGCGCCCCGCGCGCGCGGCCCGAGCACGAGGACGGCCGCGTCGTCGTGACCTTCTGGTACGCATACGGGGACCTCGTCCGCAAGGTGCTGCTCGATCTGGTCGCGCAGTTCAACGACAGCCAGTCGCGCGTGCTGGTGCGCGCCGTGCACCAGGGCGACTACTTCGAGTGCCTCGCCAAGCTGCGCACGGCGATCGCGGCCGGAGCCGCGCCGACGCTCTCGCACGTGGTCTGCGAGATCGTGCCGTACCTGGCGCGCGCCGGCGTGCTCGAGCCGCTCGACGACTACGAGGGGGCCCGCGCGCTGCCGTTCGTGCCCGCGCTCGATCAGCGCGGCGCCTTCGCCGGCGGCGGCGCCGGGGCGCAGCCGCTCGTGGCCATCCCCTTCAACCGCTCGACGCCGATCGCCTTCGCCAACGCGCGCCTCCTCGAGCAGGAGCGCGCCAGCTTCCCGCGCACGTGGGAGGAGCTCGTCGAGGTCGCGCGCCGGCTCACGAAGCGCTCGGCCGACGGCGAGGTGCGCTGGGGCTTCGAGGTCCCCATCTCCTGGTGGTACTGGGTCGCGATGGTGGGGCAGGCGGGCGGCCGCCTCGTCGAGCCGGACGGGCGCATGTCGCTCGGCGGCGAGGCGGGCGAGAAGGCGATCCGCTTCTGGCAGCGGCTCGTTCGCGACGAGCGCGTCATGCGGCCCCCGCCGGGGCGCGACTACCAGGCGTGGCAGTCGAGCAACGAGAGCTTCCTCCAGGGCCGCATCGCGATGATGTGGAGCAGCACCGCGTACGTGCGCTACCTTGAGGACAACGCGCGCTTCCCCGTCGTCGCCGGACCCCTGCCGCGCGACGTGCGCGCGAGCGTCCCCACCGGCGGCACGATGTTCGTGCTGATGCGCTCCGCGCCCGACGAGGAGAAGCGCGCCGCCTGGGAGTTCGTCCGCTGGATGTGCGACGCCGAGCAGACGATCGCGTGGTCGACGCGCACCGGGTACATGCCCGTCACGCGCCCCGCGGTCGAGCGCCTCGCCGAGCGCGGGTGGTACGCGCGCCACCCGAACGATCGCGTCGCCTACGACCAGCTGGCCGACGTCGACCCGTGGCCGTGGGCGCCGGAGCTTTTCCGCATCGAGCGCGACGTCGTCGAGCCGCGCCTCGAGGACGCCGTGCTCACCGGCCGCGACGCGCACGCGCTGATGGACGAGGCGCGCGACGACGCGCGGAGGCCCGCGTGAGACCGCGCACGGGCTGGCACCCCTGGGCCATGCTCGCGCCCACGCTCGCGCTGCTCGTCGTCTTCTTCATCCTGCCCATTGGCGTCGCCGCCTACGAGAGCCTCTTCTCGTGGGACCTCCTCACCCCGGCGCGCTTCGTCGGCGCCGCCAACTACGCCGCGCTCGCCGCGCACGGCGAGCTGCTCCGCATCGCGCTGCGCACGCTCGGCTACAGCACGATCGTCGTGGTCGGGACGATGACGCTCGGCCTCGGCCTCGCGCTGCTGCTCGATCGCCCAGGGCGCCTCTTCGCGTTCGTGCGCGCCAGCGTCTTCAGCGCGTACGTCGTCAGCTGGGTCGCGGTGGCGCTCTTGTGGATGTGGATGCTCGACGGCAACGGCGGCGTCGTGGGGCGGCTCTTGCGCGCGCTCGGCGCGGGCCAGGTGGCGCTGCTCGGCGATCCGCGCTGGGCGCTGCCGGCGCTGGCGGTCGTCGGCGTCTGGAAGCTCACCGGCTACGCGATGATCATCTTCCTGGCCGGGCTGCGCAGCGTGCCGCCCTCGCTGCTCGAGGCCGCGGCGCTCGACGGCGCGGGGGCGTGGGCACGCCTTCGCCACGTGACGATGCCGCTGCTCGCGCCGACGGCGGCCTTCGTCGCGACGACCAGCCTGGTCACGAGCTTCCAGGCCTTCGACGTCGTGCGCATCATGACGCAGGGCGGCCCGGCGCGTGCGACGGAGCTCTTCGTCTACGCCATCTACGAGCAGATCTTCCTCGACCTGAGCGTCGGCAAGGCGAGCGCCCTGACGGTCGTCTTCTTCGTACTGCTGCTGGCCGTGGCGGGGCTTCAGCTTCGCGTGTGGCGCTCGCGCGCGGAGGGCTCGCGATGACGCTGCGCGAGAGCCGCCGCCGCTACGCGCTCGTGCTGCTGCTCGCGTCGGTCGCCGCGGCGGCGTGGCTGCTGCCGTACGCGTGGATGGTCGTCACCTCGTTCAAGACGCTGCCCGAGATCGTCGCGGACCCGACCGCGCCCTTGCCCAAGCAGCTCGACGCGGGCGCGTACCGCGAGGTGTTCGCGACCATCCCGGTGGCCCGGTACATGGGCGTCACCGTCTTCATGGCGGTGACCATCGCCGCGGCGCAGATCGCGCTCGCGCTGCCGGCCGGCTACGCGCTCGCCAAGCTGCGCTTCGTCGGGCGCGGCTTCGCCTTCGGCGTCGTGCTCGCGTGCCTGCTCGTCCCCGCGCAGGCGACCTTCGTGCCCGTGTTCCTGCTCTTCGCCAAGGTGCGCCTGGTCGACACGATGACCGCGCTCGTGGTGCCGTTCGCCGCGAGCGCGCTCGGCACGTTCCTCGTGCGCCAGGCGCTGCTCGGCGTGCCCGACGAGATCATCGAGGCCGCGCGCATGGACGGCGCCGGCGAGTGGACGATCGTCTACCGCATCCTGGCGCCGATGCTGATGCCGACGCTCGTGTCGCTGTTCCTCGTGAGCTTCGTCTTCCACTACAACGACTACTTCTGGCCGCTGGTGATGACGACCGACGAGCGCGTGCGCACCCTGCCGCTCGGGGTGGCGCTGCTGCGCGAGCAGGGGACGGGCGTGCGCTGGCACATCGTCATGGCCGGCAACGTCGTGCTGTCGCTGCCGGTGCTCGCGCTCTTCGCGCTCGCGCAGAAGCACCTGGTGCGCGCCGTGAGCCCCCGGACCTGACCGCGGACGCGAGGCGCCCGGCGGCCTACCGGAAATCGACGACGCCCGACTCGTAGAGGTCGCGCACGACGCGCAGCACCTCCTCGCGCGGCATGCCGGAGACGTCGGCGAGCGTCGCCAGATCGAGCACCCCGTCCATCAGCGACAGCACGAACCCGGCGCGGTGATCGAGCGGCAGGCGCTTGAGCGCCGCGGGCGCCATGACCACCGTGGGCGCGCCGCTGACCGTGCGCGCCCACGCCTCGTCGGTCGTGATCGGGCCCATCTTGGGGCGCGTCACCAGGCGCACCTCCGAGCGCGCGGTCAGATCGGGCACCGCCCCGGCCGGCGGCCCGGGCGCGTCCGGCGTCGTCTCGTCGAGGTCGATCTCGACCTCGCCCTGCACCTCGATCTCGCCATCGAGCTCGCTCGCCGGTGGTGGCGGCTTCGGCGTGACGGCCGTGATCAGCGCGTCCGAGTCCTTGGCGAAGCGGGCGACGTCGAACGACGGCGGCATCGTCGGGCGGTCGCTCCGCTTGGGCACCACCGATCCAGTATACGACCGAACGGCCGGGGCCACACGTGCGCCCCCCGCGACCGACCAAGCGGTCGGAACCGCTACGAGCGCTCGACCGGCAGGCCCTCCGCCTCCCAGGCGAGCAGGCCCCCTTCGAGGAAGGCGGCCGGAAGGCCCTGATCGGCCAGCCGCTCGCTCATTTCCTTCGTCTTGTCGCCGGAGCGGCAATAGAGGACGGGCTGCCCCTGGAGCATCGCCAGCTCGGCCAGGCGCGACTCGAGCTCCTCGAGCGGCAGATTCACGGCGCGCGGCAGGTGCGCGCGCCCGAACGCCGCCGCGTCGCGCGTGTCGACCGGCACCACGGCCCCGCCCTGAAGCAGCTGCGCCACCTCGAGTGCCTTGAGCGCCCCGGCCGCCCGCGGCAGGAAGGGCTCGACGAGCTCCTGCATCTTCTTCTTGCGGATGGCGCCCACGGCCGCGTCCTGGATGCGCCCCTCGGCCACGACCATGAAGGTGGGCACGCTCTGGATGCGAAGCTGCTGAGCGATGACCGGCGCCTTGTCGACGTCGATCTTCACGACCTTGACCTTGCCCTCCATCTCGCGCGCGAACGCCTCGACCTCGGGCGCGATGGCCTTGCAGGGCTGGCACCACTCGGCGGAAAACTCGATGAGCACCGGCAGCTCGCTGCGCAGGACCTGCTGCTCGAACTCGCGCTCGGTCACGTAGGGAATGGCGCCGCCGCCCGCCTTGTTGGCGCCCGCTTCGCCCCCCGGTCCTCTGCCGCCGAACCCACCCAGGATCGTCATGATGCGGGGATCTATACGCACGCGCCGAGCCGCGTCGAGATGCCTGGCACGCTTTTTCCTGAGGCGGTACAACGAACCTGGAGCGTACGGCCAGGAGAGCGCAGGAGAGCGGGACGCCCCATGCCGCGGAACCAATTCGACACGGACCCGTCCACGCCCGGCGCGCTGCGTTCGCCCGACGTGCGCGCGGAGATGGGCGGGGACACCGATCCGACGCCGTCGTCGCCGCGGCCGCCGTCGTCGCCGCCGGCCCCGTGGGCCACGTCGCCTGCGGCCGCGGCTTCGTCGTCGGGGAGCGGGACCGATCCGGGCGTGGGGCCGCCTTCCGGACCGCGATCGGCGCCTCCGAGGCCGGGGGGCCTCGTCGTGCCGGCACCGGGGCATCCCGGGCACGGCGCGCCGGCGGCGAGCGGCCGACCGAACGACTCGGTGGACGTGCTGCTCGAGGGCATCCCCGGCGGCCCGCCGCAAGGGCGCGCGAGGACTGCGCCGCAGAGCGACGGCCAGGCGTCGGCGGCGTACCACGCCCAGCACGCGGTGCGGCCGGCGCAGACGTCGCCCGACGAGCTGCCCAAGGTGCTGGTCGATCGGCCGCAGCCGGGGCCGACGCTGCGGCTCGATCGCGCGAAGCTGATCGAAGAGGCGCCGGAGCTGTTCGGGGGTGCGGCGGGGGACGTGGCGGGGGCCGCGGCGGGCGCGCAGGAGCGCGAGATGGAGCCGACGGTGGTCGCGCCTCCGGCGATGGGCCCGCGCATCGTCGTGGCGATCGCGGCGGGCGTCGTCGTCGTGATGGCGCTGTTCGTCGGGCTGAAGATGATGAGCGCGAAGTCGGGCGGGGAGGCGGAGGAGCCGGGGGTGACGGGGGTCACGGGAGTGACGGGGGTGAGTGGGGTCACGGGGGCGACGCCAGGGCCGACGGCGACAGGGGCGACGATGCGGGCGGCGGGGGCGGTGACGGCGGTGGCGACGTCGGGGGCTACGGCGATGCCGACGGCGGCGAGCGAGCCGCCCGCGGTGGGCGAGCCCTCGGCGGCTTCCACCGCGGCCGGCGCGCCCGCGCAGGGAGCCCCACGTCACGCGCACGCGCGCGCGGCGGCGTCGGCCCACGCCAAGCCGAAGCCCGCATCCGCCGCGGCGCCCGGCGGCAATCTGGGCGAGTTCAAGACGACGTTTTGAGACCCGTCAGCGTCGTGCCGCGCGACGTTTGGGGCGTCTCGAAGGTGCAGCGTCCAGCTCGATCCCGAAGACGCTCTCGAGATCGCTCGCCTCGATGACGTTCGCACCCTGGCGCTTCGCCGCCGGTCGGGCCGCGGTGCTCGCCCCGATCAAATCCACCGGATCGACGCCGCGCAGCACGAACAGCAAATCCGGCTGACGGTCGAGCCGTGCGCCGACGCCGTAGAGCACCGCGGCGATGTGCTTGCACATCGACGCCCAGTCCGGGCAGGTGCACGTCATCTCGATGTGCGCGGGCGCCGGGAACAGCCCGCGGGCCGGATCGGTCACCACCCGCATGACGCCGCTCGACAGCTTGCCCCGAAGCAGCTCGACGACCGAGTCGATCGCGCCCGAGCACGCGGTGACGAGCGCCTTCCACCTCGGCCTGGAAAGTGGTGCGATTCCGACCGTCACCTCGTACAGGCTCGACCCCTGCACCAGCGCTTCGACGCGTCCCTTGCCGATGCCGAGGTGCACGATCGATCCGTTCCGGGCGTACGTGCGCCCGCGCGGCAGGCGGTTGCTGAAATCGCTGTAGCGCTCGAGGTTGTCGCACCAGGCCTTGCCCCAGAACGTTCGCGCAATCGTGCGACCCTCGATGACGACCGGGTCGACCGGCAGCCCTTTCTTGGTGCGCTTTGCGAGCGCGCGCGATGCGTCGCGCCGACGTTCTGCGACGGGCACGTAGCGGCGGTATTCGTGCCAAGCCATCGCGCGCTTTAGGCCTCTTCGCCGATCGCGCTCGCGAGGTCAAGGGACACGAGGCGGATCAGCTCCTCGTTCGACAGCTCGGTGAGCCCGGCGCCGCCGTCGCCCTCGACGATCGCGTCCGAGAGCGTGCGCTTGGAGGAGATGAGCGCGTCGATGCGCTCCTCGACCGTCCCGCGGCACACGAGCTTGTGCACGAGGACGTTCTTCTTCTGGCCGATGCGGAAGGCGCGGTCGGTCGCCTGGTTCTCGACGGCCGGGTTCCACCAGCGATCGAAGTGCACGACGTGCGAGGCCGCGGTGAGGTTCAACCCCGTGCCGCCGGCCTTGAGCGACAGCACGAAGAACGGCGGCCCCGCTTCGCGCTGGAACACCTCGACGAGCGCCGCGCGCTGCTTGACGGGCACGGAGCCGTGCAGCACGAGCCCCTCGCGCCCGAACACCTCTCGCAGGAAGGCCGCCAGCGGCCCGGTGATCTCGCGAAACTGCGTGAAGACGAGCACTTTCTCCTGCCGCTGCGCGATCGGCTCGCACAGCTCGCGCAGGCGAGCGAGCTTGCCGCTCGCCTCCGGAGCCCAGGTGCCGTCGCCGAGGAAGTGCGACGGATGGTTGCAGATCTGCTTGAAGCGCGTCAGGGCGGCGAGGATCGCGCCGCGCCGATCGATGCCCTCGCGCGTCTCGTGCAGCGCACGCTCCAGCTCCTCGACGGCGCGCTGGTAGAGCACGGCCTGCAGCTTGGTGAGCCCGCAGTACGCCGTCACCTCGGTCTTGTCGGGCAGATCGGCGATGATGCGCTTGTCGGTCTTGAGCCGCCGCAGAATGTAAGGGCCGACCAGCCGGCGCAGCGGCGCATACCCGTCGCCGTCGCGTGCGGCCATGCGCTTGGTCGCTTCGGCGAACTGCTTCGCGCCGCCGAGCAACCCGGGCGCGAGAAAGTCGAAGAGAGACCAGAGATCGCCCACGCGGTTCTCGACCGGCGTTCCCGTCAGAGCGAGGCGCGCCCGCGCTCGCAGCGACTTGACGGCGCGCGTCTGCTTGGCGCCCGGGTTCTTGATCGCCTGCGCCTCGTCGAGCACGACCAGCCCCCACTCGCGCTCCCGAAGCCACCCGGTGCGCGCGACCGCGCCGTAGGTCGTCAGCACCGCGTCGGCCGCCTCTGCGTCCCCGCGAGCGGACGCCAGCCGTGCCTGGCCGGCCGAGGCGGCGTGCGCCACGAGCACGCGAAGCGAAGGGCAGAAGCGTTCGAGCTCGGTCTTCCAGTTGGCCACGAGCGACGCCGGCACCACGATCATGGCGGGGTGTCGGGCGCGAGCCCGCTTGCGCAGAAGCAGCAGGGCAATCACCTGCAGCGTCTTGCCGAGCCCCATGTCGTCGGCCAGACAGATGCCGAGGCTCAGCTCGTGGGCCCACCAGAGCCATTGCACGCCGACTCGCTGGTAGGGCCGCAGCGTGGCCCGCAGCTCGTCCCCGGCATCGACGGCGGCCAGCGCCTGCGGCGATCGCAGCCCGTCGAGCACGCGCGCCATCCACGGTCCCGCCTCGACGCGCGACCAGTCGCGCGCGTCGTCCGGGAGGGACGCCGCCCGGTCGCCCTCGACGGCGCTTCCGGCCAGAAGCCGCATCGCCTCGTGAAAAGGCACCCCCTCGCGCCGGGCGGTGCGCTCGACCCGGCTCCAGTGCTCGAGCACCTGGCGAAGCCGCGCTCCGTCCGCCTCGACCCACCGGCCGCGCACCAGCACCAGGCCATCGGTCGCGGCGAGGATCGCGCGCCGCTCCTCTGCCGAGAGCGGCGCGCCGCCGAGGGCCAGGGCCGTGGAGAAATCCAGCACGGCATCGGCGCCCAGCTGCGAGGGGCTCTTGCCGCCGATGGTGACGCTCACCTGCACGCGCGGCGGCGTGCGCGCGCTCCACCAGTCGGGCACGCGAACCACGATGCCCGCGGACTCGAGCGCCGGGACCTCCCGCAAGAAGCCGTGGGCTTGCCGGGGCGTCCACCGCAGCGGATGGTAGATGTCGCCGCCGTCGACCAGGGCGCGAACCAGCGCGCTGCGCTCGGCAGCGCGCTGCACGGGCACGAGCAGCGCGAGCAATCGATGGCGATCCTGCGCGGCGCGCGACTCGGCGAGGGCGTGGCCGAGCGGACGATGCTGGGCCGTGCCCTCGGCCGAGAGCCGCGTCGTGTACGTCGCGAGGAAGGCGAAGGGGAAATCCGGATCGCGCTTGTTCTCGGCCAGGTGAAAGCACACGCGGCCGACGGTCGCCCAGGCGTCGCTCTGCCGCGCCAGCCACTCGGATACGGGGCCGCGCCAGCGGGCGAGGGCGTCGCGGAGCGCTTGCTCGGTCTCGCTCCACACGCGCGCGAGCGTCTCGCCGGTGACGTACTCGGCCCCTTGCATCGGCGGCACGGCCTCGGCCATGCCTTCGAGCCGGTCGACCGGCGCGTCGAGGTGGATGCGATCGCGCAGGGTCTCGAGCTCCGGGTGTGCGCAGGCGCGCGCCACCAGCTCGTGGCCGATCTGCCGAAAGAACGCCATCGGCGGGGGAAGCGCCGTGCGCACCTCCGCAGCACCGAGATGCAGCACGCCGGCTCCCGTCGAGCGCTCGAACGCCTCGACCACGGCGCGCGCCTGATCGGCGGCGAGCCCCTGCTCGCCGCCGTCGACCCGCACCAGGTAGGGCCGTCCGCTCGGTGCGACGGCCAGGGAGGCTGCGGGCTCGGTGGAAGCGGCGGAGGCGACCACGGCGCGAGGCTAGTCCGCCCTGCACCGGTGTCCAGGGCGAGCAACCTGCCGCCCCGGCGGCCGATGGGGGGACAGGAGAGCGCCGAGGCGTCGGACCGTCCGCGACTGGTCGCGGCGAATGCCTGTGCTACACGCGCCCGCCAACGCCATGGGGAACTCGCGGATGGCTCTTGTTCGTACCTTCCTGTTCGCTGCGATGGTGCTGCCGCTCGGCGCGGTGGCCGCGTGCAGCGGGAGCAGCTTCACCGCCAGCGGCGACGACGGGGGGCCCGTCGGCTCGAGCGACGATGCAACCGCCGACGCCGGCGATGACGGGACGATCGTCATCTATCACGACGGCGGGCCCGACGCGCACGACGCGAGCGCCAGCGATGCGCATGGTGGCGTCGGGAGCGACGCCACCGTCGACGCGCCCGAGGACGTGACCAGCGACGGGCCGTCGCAGGACGGAGATGGATGGGCGGGCTGCCCCACGGGCGATCTGACGTGCAACGGCCAGTGCGTCGCGAACGACACGAAGAACTGCGGCTCCTGCGGCCACGACTGCACGAACCTGCCGCACGTCAGCGGCGCCGTGTCGTGCGACACGTCGAGCGGCGCGTGCGCGTTTTCCGCTTCGTCTTGCGCTCCCGGATGGGCCCATTGCAGCACCAACCCGGATGACGGCTGCGAGACGTCGATCTCGAGCTCGCCGAACTGCGGCGGATGCGGCGTGACGTGCGGCGCCACGGATCCGGTATGCCAGGGATCCGGCGGCAGCTACTCGTGCGTTACGGTTTGCTCGGGCAACACGCCCACGCTCTGCAACGGCTCGTGCGTCGACACGAGCACCGATCCCAGCAACTGCGGGGGTTGCAGCAAGTCGTGCATGGGCACGGCCAATGGCCAGCCGACATGCGCCAATGCCACGTGCGGCATCTCGTGCAACACGGGATACACCGACTGCAGCGGCGCTTGCCTCGACACGACGAGCAACGACAACGACTGCGGGCAGTGCGGAAAGGCGTGCACCGGCGGCGAGCACTGCGTCAGCAGCACGTGCCAGTGCACGGGCGGAACCCATCTCTGCTCCGGGACGTGCGTCGCCGACGACGTGAACGCGTGCGGGCCCAATTGCGTCATGTGCACGGCCCCGGCAAACGCGACGCCGAACTGTGACGGCACGGCATGCGGATGGACGTGCAATCCGGGGTACACGGAGTGCAATGGCGCCTGCTACCAGCCGGATACGAACCACGGCGTCTTCGTCGCGCCGCAGGGGGGAACGTCATCGTCGTGCGGGACCGAGGTGTTCCCCTGCGGCACGCTGACGGCGGCGTTGACCGTGGTCAGTCAGTCGGTCGGAGCCAAGACGATCGTCTACATCGATGACACGAGCACGCTCTCCGAGCCGCAGATGGTCAGCGTGCCCGCGGGCGTGACCATCGAGGGCGGCTGGGTCGATTCGGCAGGCGTGTGGACGTACGACTGCAATCCGACCGCGCTTCCGAGCATCCAGCCGGTCAGTGGCTATGCGGCGATCAGCGCGAGCTACAGCGGCAGCTCGACCATCCAGAACCTGAAGCTCCTGACCAAGGCAACCGCCAATGTGGGCGAGTCGCTGTACGGTGTCTACGCGACGGGCGCCGGCACGAGCCTCGCGCTCGACAACGTGCAAATCACCGTGGCGCAAGGCGGCGCGGGATCGACCGGCAGCACGGGTGGCGCCGGCTCCAATGGGTCATCGAGCGGCTGCTCTCCAGCGTCCGACGGGGCTGACGGAGGCGTCGGAGTCCCGGGGGGCGCCGGAACGTCCGGGTACGGTCCGTCGGGGTTCGTCGACACGTCGACGTCCACATCCACCGGTGGGGTCGGACTGACCGGTGACGACGGCACGCTTCAGGCGCCCCAGTGCGGCACCAGCTACGGATGCCACTACAACACCCAGGATCTCATCTGCGAGAGCGGCTCTGGCACCATGGTCTGCGCTCAGGCGGGCACGCCGGGTTGCCCAGGGACCGGTGGCCTGGGCGGAGGCGTCGGCCAGCTCGGTGGCGCCAGCATCGGCGTGTTCGCGTACGCAGCGAACGTGACGATCCAAGGCGTCAGCGTCACGACGGCCGATGGCGGGGCCGGGGGGACCGGCGGCACCGGTGGGCCCGGAGGCAACGGCGCAGCAGGTTTGACGGGAGCGAATGGCGATGTGGCCAGCGGATGCAAAGGCGCGCAGAAGCCGTGCACGTCGTCGCTAACGCCGCTGGCAGGTGGAGTCGGGGGACCCGGCGGCAACGGGGGCAAGGGCGGCCAGGGCGGCGGCGGGGCCGGTGGCGACTCGTATTGCGTCGTTTCCGGCGGTGGGGGCGCCGTCGGCTCCGGCTGGACCTGCACGAATGGCGCTGGGGGAGCCGGCGGCATGCCCAACGGCACGGTCGGCAGGTCGGGCCAGAGCCTCACGTTCTGAGGCGCCTCCGGCGCGCAACTTCGTGTCGACAGCGGCCGATGAAGGGGCATGGCGAACGGGATCTCGGGTTGGGGCGATGAGGAACGGTGGGCGGGCGCGTCGCGGAGCGAGGGCGCGAGCCCTTCACCGGCGGCGGGTCGCGCGTCGGGCGCATCGAGTCCTCGCGAGTCGGTGTCGTCCGACGGCGCGCCCCGCCTTCCGGATGCGCCGCTGCCGCGCCGCTTCGAGGAGCTGGTCGCGACGCGCGGCGTCTCCGAGGTGCGCCGCGACGCGCGCGACGTCGAGATGCAGCGCAAGCTGGAGACGTTTCGAGCCGCGATGGTCCCCGTCTATCGAACGCCGGACGGTGACTTCCCGGCGGCGACGGCGTTCCGCATGAGCACACCGTATCCCGTGCAGGCGCGGTCGCTCGCTCAGCCGAAGACCGTCATGGAGCTACGGGCTGCCGCTGGGCGCGCGCATCTCTCGCCCGGCGCACTGAATCGCATCGAGTCCGGTCGCGCCTCACCGGAGGAGATCCGCGCAATGACCCAGGCGCTCATCGATGAGAGTCCGCGGCCGGCCCGAGGCTGGACGACGGCGGCCATCCGCCAGCTCGCGTTCGATCACGGCGTCGGCATCGATTGCGCCGGTTACGTGCAGCAGGCGTACCTGCGAGCGAGCGGCGAGATGCGAGCGAGCGCGGGGTTCGGGCCCGTGGAGAGAGAGTCCCTGTCGAGCCTCCGAGCGCACGGCTGGTCTCGCGTTCCCGACGTTGCGGACGTGCGCCCCGGAGACGTCGTCGTGCTGGGCCCCCCGAGCTCCGACCAGCCCGGGCATCGCGCCATCGTCTACGATCAGCGCGTCGCGACGGCGGCCGATGTCCGCGACTTGCTCGCGCTGGATGATCCCGACCCGCAGCATCCGCGCGCGCATCAGTTCGCGACGGGCGGTCCGATCCGCATCTTCGAGGTCGACTCGTCCTGGGGATCCGGCGGTCACCCGCAGGTCGGCGGCGTGCGCCGCGACACGTGGTGGCTGAACGAATCGACCCGCCAGTGGGCCTACGTGGTCCATGGCTGGGAACAGGCGACGGGGACCGAGCAGGCGGCTTTCGCGGTCGCTTCGCTTCCCTACGGTCACCCGCTCGAGGGATTCTTCCGCCACACCCAGCCAGTTGCGGCCGACCGGGTCGCCGGGGGCCTGCGATGATCGCGAGCTCTCACGTCTTCCTCGCGATCGCGGTCCTGCTGAGTGCCGCCGCCGACGCCACGACGGGCTGCTCACGATCGGCGCCTGCGCAAGGCGGGGCTCCTCCCGCCATGCCCGTCGAAGCGGCAGCGGAGCCGACGGATGCACGGAGCAGCGCGGTTTCGCCGGCCGAAGTGCTGCACGTGTTCGCGACGGTCAAGCACACCAGCGAGGAGATGCCGCCGGGGCTCCGGCTCTGCGATGTCCACGGCGCGACCCTTCTATGCGGCTCTGCCGCCGTGCTGGCGGTCCGTGGGTCGACCATCGTCCGGGACCGAGCGCTCGAAGCCGGGTTGCCTCGTGAGCCCGACGGCTCGCTGGACGCCAGCGACATCGACGTCGTGGGCTCGTGGCCGGACGACGCGTGGCTCCTCCTGAAGCGCTGGGACGTCCCTCCGCCCACCGAGGTCACCGTGTTTCGCTGGGACGGCAGCCGCTGGGTCGTCGCCCTTCCGAAGGCGAGCGTCGTCGATACGGACATCGCCGTTCGATCCTGGGGACCCGGAGCGGCCCTCCTCGTGCGCGGAGGCACGTTCGACGGATCGGAGTGGCTGCGCGGGATCGGCCGAGGCTCGGGCATCGTGCCGCGCATCGCCACCGCCGGGGGTTGCCGGCCCTCGTTCCCTGGCATCGGTCCCGTCGCGACCTTCGGCGACGGCTCGCTCGCCCTCGTCACGAGCTTCCATTGCAGTGCGGACGACGAAGTGCTCGAGACCTGGTCGCGGCCGGGCGCCCGTGCCGTCGTTCGGCCACTGCCGCACGACGGCGATGCCGGAGTGACGTCGGGGTTTGCATACGGAATCGCCGGTCGGAGCGCGACCGATCTCATCGTCTTCGGCGGTGAGCATCGCTCGGCCGGACCGGATCGCAACTACCTGGGGCGTTTCGACGGCAATGGCTGGGAGCGTCTCGAGCCTCCCGTGGAGGGCAGCGGCATCCTCTCGTATGCGGCGGATCCCTCGGGCGGCGCCTGGGCCGTCGTCGACGCGAAGCGCTCGCTTTGGCATCGTGGCGCCGGGGGCTGGCAGCCAGTGCCGCTGCCGCTGGCAGGCTACGAAGCCGAGCGAGTCACCGTGGCCGACGATGGCACCGTCTGGGTCCGAGCGTCCGGTCCCGTCACGTACGACGACGCCGGCCGCAAGACTGTCGGCTTCGACGTGGCGCTGTTCTCGACGCGAGCGCCGTCGCACGTCGTCGAACTTCCCGCTCCGGGGCCGCAGATCGTGGGGAGCCCGTGACGGTCCGTCCGCATCGTCCTGGCCTGATTTCCGCCTCTCCCCCGCTCGACACGGGTTGGCCTCGCCGCACCAGCCGCGGTACAACGACGCGCGCCGACGAGCGAAGGCGGAGGACGATGCGACGAGCCGTTCGATGGGCGATCGTGGCGGGCGCGCTGGGGGTGGCGGTGCCCGCGTCGTCGCGTGCCGACGACAAGGCGGTGCGCGACGCGCAGGCGCGGTTCGAGGAGGGCCTCGGCCGCGTGAAGGCGGGCGACTTCGAGGGGGCGCGCCTGTCGTTCGCGCAGGCGTACACGGTCCTGCACAAGCCCGACATCCTCTGGAACCTCGCGCTGAGCGAGCAGAAGAGCGGGCACCTGGTCGATGCGCTCGACCACTTCCGCGAGCTCGGTCGCCTCGCGACGAGCGACGCCGACCGCGCGAGCGCCGGGAATCACGTGAGCGAGCTGATGGCGCAGACGGGGCACATCGAGGTGCTCGCGCCCGCGGGCGCGCGGGTGAGCGTGGATGGCGCGGCGGCGGGCGTCGCGCCCCTCGCGCAGCCGGTCGACGTCTTTCCGGGCAAGCACCACGTCGAGGCGCGCACCGCGCAGGGGACGAAGACGGCGGACGCCGAGACGGTCGCGGGGCAGTTGGCGCACGTCAGCTTCATGGTCGCCGATGCGCCCGCGGCGGGTGCGGGCGCGGGTGCGGGGACCCTCGGGGCTGCTGGCAGCTCTCCGGCTCCCGGCGCGAGCGCCGCCTCGTCGGGCGACGCGCCTGCGCCGATGACGCCTCCGCCCGACACGGTGATGCCCGAGAACGCCGGTCGACCGTCGACCGCGCGCATCGTGACGGTCGCCGCCATCGGCGGCCTCGCCGTCGTCGCGGGCGGGATGGGGCTGGGCTTCGGCCTCGCCTCGAACGGCGACGCCGACAAGGCGACGACGCTGCGGCAGCAGAACCCCGATTGCTCGGGATCGTCTTCGGCGGGCTGCCAGCAGCTGAAGGACACGGTCAACGCGCAGCACGACGGCGCGGTGCTGTCGCGCGTCTTCTGGGTGACGGGCGGCGTGCTCGCCGTCGGCGCGGTGGCGACGTGGTTCCTGTGGCCCAAAGCCTCGGCCTCGGTCACCGCCGCCGGCGTGTCCGTCGTGCCGATGATCGGGCCGGGAAGCGCAGGCGCCGCGGCCATGGGAAGCTTCTGAACGTCGGGGGAAAGGGAGGAGACACTTATGCGCGCCAATCACTTGGTCACGTTCGGTCTGTGCATCGGCACCGCGGCGACCGCCGCGTGGTTCGCCGGCTGCGGCACGGACATCGCGGGCACCTGCAGCGACACCAACACGTGCGGACCGGTTCAGGGAGACGCGAGCACCGACCAGGCGAGCGGCGAGGACGCCCCGGACGGCGACGACGGCCCGACGGGCAGCGACGCGACCGACGGGGGCGGTGGAAACGACGGATCCGACGGCGGCGGCATGGACGCGGGGGACGGGAGCGTGCAGTGCGACAGCGGCACGGCGATCGTGTGCAACGGCGTGTGCGTGAGCGCGAGCGATCCTGGTCACTGCGGATCGTGCAGCAACGCGTGCCCGGGCCCCGAGGCGGGCACGGGCATGGCGCAGTGCACGCTGTCGGCGGACGGCGGGGGGGTGTGCAGCGTGCAGTGCGGGGGGACGACGTCGGAGCAGTGCGGGGGCTCGTGCTTCGATCCGCACGATCCGAATCACTGCGGGTCGTGCACGACGGTGTGCCCTGGGCCGAGCAACGGTAACGGGATGGCGACGTGCACGGGGACGACGCCGACGTGCGGGATCGCGTGCAGCTCGGGCTACAACGCGTGCAACGGGCAGTGCCTGCCCAACTCGTCCGACCCGAGCACGGATCCGTGCATCGTGAGCGATACGTTCGGGGTGTTCGTGTCGCCACTGGGTCACGCCGGTGCGGCCGGAACGCAAGCCGACCCGCTCAACACGATCGGGGCGGGGATCGCGCAAGCGGCGATGGGCAGCCAGAAGCGCGTGTTCGTGTGCGCGGGGACCTACGACGAGCAGATCGCCCCGGCGAGCAGCGCCGACGGCGTGAGCGTCTACGGCGGGCTGGATTGCACGAACTGGAGCTACTCGACGAGCAACAAGGTCAAGGTCGCTCCGTCGGCGCAGGGGTATGCGCTGCAGGTGCAGTCGCTGACGACGGGGATGACCTTCGAGGACATCGAGTTCGATGCGCAGGATGCGCCGCAGTCGCCGCCCGCGAGTGGGCCGGGGGCGTCGAGCATTGCGGTGTTCGCGAGCGGAGCGAAGCTGATGCTGACCCGCGTGACTGTCGTCGCCGGCAAAGCGCAGCCGGGCGCAGCGGGCGGGCAGTTCGGGAACTATGCCAATTCCAATGCTCCTGCTGGTTCCAACGGAACGGCGGCAGCTGGCGGTCCAGAGGTAACCAACTCGTGTTTGGATGCCATGTCCTCGTCCACTGGTGGCAAGGGCGGCGATCCTGGTGGCACTCCGAAGGACGGCACGGCGCAGCCGACCGTCGGCATGTCGAATGCCGGAACGAGTGGCACGGGCACCTGCTCGGACGGGAACTCCGGCGCGAACGGTTTCGCTGCCACAACGGCCGCGTCAGGAGGAGCCTCGAGCGGCCAAGTCTCTGGGAGTGGATGGCAGCCTGGCCAAGGTGGTGGCGATGGCGCAGACGGTGACCCGGGGCAGGGCGGAGGCGGCGGGGGTTCGAAGTCTATCTTCGGTGGGGGCTCTGGTGGCGCGGGCGGCTGTGGCGGCGGCCGAGGGCTTGCGGGCCAGACCGGCGGGTCGAGCATTGGGGTTATCGCCTACCAATCGAGTCTTGTTCTGCAGCACACTTTGATTACGGCATCCGCTGGCGGCAGTGGCGGCGCCGGTGGGAACGGCCAGCCGGGCCAAGTGCCCGGTGGCGGCGGCATTGGCGCATGTAACGGCGGGACTGGCGGAGTCGGTGGGGGTGGTAGTGGTGGAGGTGGTGGTGCAGCCGGTCTCTCCGCCGGAATCGTGTGGTCCGGGACGACGCCGCCGAACATTGACGGGACTTCGGAGCCAAGTGCGATGACCCTCCCCGCGGTCATCTCTCTCGGCGCCGCGGGCGCTGCAGGGGCGGGAGGCACTGGCGGACAAGCGAGCGGGGGAATCCAGGGGGCAAACGGTGAGGCCGGCGCAGCCGGCCAGGCGATGGCTGTCGTTCAGCAATGAGGCCAGCTGCCAGAGCACGGATGCAGCGATCTGGCCTCGTTGGCGGCATCGCGCTGCTCGCATCGTCCTTGCTGCGGTGCGGAGGCACAGGCGAGCTTCCGATTGGCGATGACGCAGCAGCAACTGACGGTTCGAGCACGGATGCTCCTGGCGATGTGCCGGTGATCTCATCATCGACGCTCCATCCGGTAGCGACAGCGCGCCGGACGCAGTGACAGGCGACGACGCTGGCGACGGCATGAACGCGGGGGACGGGAGCGTGCAGTGCGACAGCGGCACGGCGATCGTGTGCAACGGCGTGTGCGTGAGCGCGAGCGATCCGGGTCACTGCGGATCGTGCAGCAACGCGTGCCCGGGCCCCGAGGCGGGCACGGGCATGGCGCAGTGCACGCTGTCGGCGGACGGCGGGGGGGTGTGCAGCGTGCAGTGCGGGGAAACGACGTCGGAGCAGTGCGGGGGATCGTGCTTCGATCCGCACGATCCGAATCACTGCGGGTCGTGCACGACGGTGTGCCCGGGGCCGAGCAACGGGAACGGAATGGCGACGTGCACGGGGACGACGCCGACGTGCGGGATCGCGTGCAGCTCGGGGTATCACGTGTGCAACGGGCAGTGCCTGCCCGACTCGGACGATCCGAGCAGCGATCCGTGCGTCATCAGCGACACGTTCGGGGTGTTCGTGTCGCCGGGCGGGAGCGACTCGAACGCGGGGACGATGGCGTCGCCGGTGCAGACGGTGGGTCACGCGATGGATCTCGCGAAGGCCGCGGGCAAGCGCGTGTACGCCTGCGGGAGCGCGGGCAACTATGACGAGCAGCTGGTGGTGGGCAGCTCGCGCGACGGGGTGAGCGTGTACGGGGGGCTGGATTGCTCGAACACGCCGTGGGTGTACGACGCGGGCAAGCCGGCACTGGTGGCGCCGTCGACGCAGGGGTACGCGCTGCAGGTGAGCGGGCTTGCGAGCGGGGTGAAGTTCGAGGACTTCGGGTTCACGGCGCAGAGTGCGAGCGGGCAGGACGGCAGCGGCAATGGCAATTCGAGCATTGCGGCGTTCGTCAGTGGGTCGCCGCTAATCTTCGTCCGTGTCGCACTGACCGCCGGCAATGGTGCGGATGGCTTGCCCGGGACGAACGGGAACACCGCACCGAACTACTCGGGTGGGACCGCGCAGGGCGGTAGTCCAGGGGAGGCGCCCGGAGGGGATGCAGGTAATGGTGGAGGGACCGGCGGTGTCGCCAGCTGCCAGTACGGTCAGTCGCAAGGGGGTGCTGGTGGCGTAGCAGGCTCGGCGACCCAGAAGGGGGGCGATGGGTCGAATGGTCAGTGGACGCCAACGGGCACGATCAGCCCAGGGCTCGATGGCGTCGGGGGCGCCGGCGGGCTGACCTCCTGTATGAACGGAGACTCCGGGTCGAACGGCAGCCCGCAGGGGCCTGGTGCCGCCGCGGCTACGTTCGGATCCCTGTCGGGTTCTGGCTGGACGCCGAGTGCCGGCACTGCCGGCGGTGCAGGCAATCCGGGCCTCGGTGGCGGTGGCGGAGGAGGCAAGGGTACGCCGACCATCGGTGGCAACGGTGGGGGTGCCGGCGGCTGCGGTGGGACTGGCGGTCGTGGCGGCGGAGGGGGAGGGGCAAGCATCGCGCTCGCGAGCGTGAACTCCACGGTCATGCTGACTACATGCGCGCTCACCACGAACGGCGGCGGCAGCGGTGGCAACGGTGGCGCAGGGGAGGATGGCCAGGGTGGAGGAAACCCCGGGACGAACGGCCTCGCATGTGGCGGTGGTCTCGGCGGCAATGGCGCCGGCGGTTCGGGCGGGGGCGGCGGCACGGCCGGGATCTCGGTGGGCATCCTCTACTCGGGTTCGATGCCCACGCCAGACCCCGCAACGACCATCAAACCCGGCTCCGCAGGAGCACCCGGCAACCGCGGTACCGCTGGCCAGGGTGGTGCGAACGCTCTCGGCACGGGGAACTCCGGTAACACTCCGAGCAGTGACGGCAACCCGGGCACCGCAGCGGCCGTTCTTCAGGCGCCGTAGGGTCGTTTGGCGATATTCCCGGGCTCACCCGTACGTCGGCGAGCGTCGCACTACCCCTGCACCCACGTCGCGAACGCGTCGAACAGCGCGGCCGGCATCGGGTGCTCCAGCTCCCAGGTGATTCCGATCGGCCGGTTGCCTTCGTGCGCGAGGTAGCGCGCCGGGCCCAGAAACGCGTACGGTGCGTCCGGGTCTTCGCGCACGAGCAGGTAGAAGGTCCAGGCGTTGCCGGGGCTGTCGAGGTACCTGCGCCCGCTCGGTCGATCGACGGCGGCAGCGCCCTGCGTTTCCCAATGGAAGCGCGTCGGGCTGATCGCGTAGTCGCGGTAGCGCGTCGTGGGCGAGAAGCTGCTCGACGACTTGTCGAGCGTGACGAGCAGGATCTCGCGCCGCGTTTCTTCGAGCTTGAGGATACCCCCCTGCGTGGTTACGATCTTCTTGCCAGGCTCGATGCGGCCGACGGCGGCGAGGATCTACCGCTGCATGTAGCGGCGATGCAGCGCGAGCGGCCAGCCGTCCACCGGGTAGCGGTCTTGCGCGAGGGGAACGCGCTCGCTCAAGTAACCGGCCAGCTCGGTCAGCTCTGCTCGCACGGCGGGTCGCTGCGCCAGATCACGCGCGGTCTCCTCCGCGACGCGCATCACGCCGCGGTACTGGATCTGCCCGTCGAGCATCTGCATCAGCCGTCGCTCGTAGGCGGACATCTCGAAGGCGTCGTTCTCCGCGGCGCGCTCGACGACATGCGTCCACGCGCGCAGCCGGCTCGGCTCGTCGACGTGCAGTAGCCATCCGAGGCGGCGCGCCAGGTCCTCGGTCTCGCCGTCGGTGGCCGAAGCGCGGCCGGCTTGCACCTTGAGCTTCGTCCAGCTCCCGTCGCCCCGGTATACGTCCTCGGCGTCGCGGTTCGTCGCGTCGAGGAATTGGGCGAGCGTGGGCGTTCGCTCGACGCCGAGCTCGCGAAGGTCGCCCACCAGTCGGCTCTTGAGCGTGGCCTTCAGTGACGCGAGCACGCGCTCGCGCGCGACGGCGTCGAGCTGAAAGACGCACCCGCTCGGAAGATACGGAAAGCCCTCTTGCAAGTCCTTGCGGATGCGCGCCCGCGGCACGCCCGTCAGCGCGGAGTAGAGAGAGTCGAAGCGGAACTCGGCGCGGTGCTGGCCGATGAAGTCGAGCACGAGGCAGGACGCCTTCGATTCGTCAGCCGGATCGATGCGAAGCCCGCGGCCGATCTGCTGGAGGAAGACGGTCGCGCTGCTCGTCGGGCGCAGCAGCAGCAGCGTATCCACGAACGGCATGTCGACGCCTTCGTTGTACAGATCGCACGTGCAGAGGACGTTGACCTCGCGATCGCGCAGCCGCCGCGGCGCATCGGCCCTCGCGCCGTCGCCCGTCTGCCCGTGCACGGCCAGCGCCGGGATGCCTCGCCGCGTGAGCGCCGACGCCATGTATTCGGCGTGCTCGACCGAGGCGCAGAAGGCGAGCGCCCGCGTTCGTGTCGGATCCACGACGCGGCGCCGGAGCTGCGCCACCACCAGATCGACGCGCGCGTCGTTGCCCGTGTAGAGCTGCGCCAGCTCGCTCGTCACGTACCCGGAGCGCGTCCAGCGCAGCCGCTGCAGGTCCGTTCCGTCGCTAACGCCGTAGTACTCGAACGGAACGAGGAGCTGCTCGTCGAGCGCATGCCACAAGCGCAGCTCGGCGGCGACGTGCCCGTCGAAATCGGGGAGCAGCGACTTGCCGTCGGTGCGCTCGGGCGTCGCCGTCAGCCCGAGCAGGAGGTGGGCGCAGCTCGGGCACGAGCCGCTGGTACGAATCGGCGGGGGTGTGGTGGCATTCGTCGACGACGACGTACGGGAAGCGTTCGGGCGAAAAGCGCGAGAGAAGCTCGGGAGCCGCGCTCTGGATGGTCGCAAACACGTGCTCCCACCGAGAAGGCAGCGCTCCGTCGGTCCACAGCTCCCCGAAGGCCGCGTCGGCCAGCGCGCTGCGGAAGGTCGCCCGCGCCTGCTCCAGGATCTCCCGCCGGTGCGCGATGAAGAGCAGCGGCGGTCGAGCAGATTGCCGTCGGACCTGACGCAGGTAGTCGAGTGCCGCGATGACGGTCTTGCCCGTCCCGGTCGCGGCAACGACGAGATTGCGCGTGCGGCCGTGCGGCGAACGCTCTGCTTCGAGCCGATCGAGGATTGCCTCTTGAAACGGGTAGGGTCGCTGCGCGAAGAGCGGGCTCGCCGCCGCGCCGTCGGCGGGCGAACGCTCTTGCGACAGCGCGCGTCGCAGTCGATCGCGGTCTTCGGCGGACGCGGTGAACGGCTCGAATTCGGGATCGTTCCAGAGGGAATCGAAGGTGCCGCCGAACTTCTCGATGACGTGTGCGAGGTCGGCGGCGCAGACTTTGACCATCCACTCGTGCCCCGCGCCGAGCGCCGTCTGCGTCAGGTTGGCCGAGCCGACATAGGCCGTGTGGAGCCCACTCGCGCGTCGGAACAGCCATGCCTTGGCATGAAGGCGGGTGCGGCGAACGTCGTAGGAGATCCGAACCTGCGCGCCCGGCAGTCGCGCGAGCGCCTCGATCGCCTCGACCTCGGTCGTGCCCGAGAACGTCGTCGTAAGTACGCGCAGGCGGCCACCTTTGTTCGAGAAAGACTCCAGCGCGTCGCGCAGGGCGCGGAAGCCCCCCACCGTGATGAAGGCCACCAGCGCGTCCACCTCGTCGGCCGCCGCGATCTTGCGCGCAAGCTTCTGGCCGAGCGCAGGCTCGCTCCGGTTGCGCGTCAAGAGCGTGCTTGATGCCAGCGGCGTCGCCGGCCGGACCAGCGTTCGCGGCCCCACCTGCTCCAGGGGGCGCGCCGGCGGTACGATGCGCTCCCCCGCCAGATCCGCCTGCGCCAACTCCTCCGCGCGCGCGAGGAGATCCTTGAGCATTTCGACCTGCCGCGGATCGATCCCGTGGTGTCGCATCGCGACGAGCGCCCGCTCGATCTGCCTCGCGACGTGCCGCAAGAGCACCACGTGGGCGTCCGCGGAATCGAGGTCGCGCACGGAGACCGGCGTTCGCGTCTCGGCGATGGCGTCGGCCAGTGCTTCGGTGACGACGTGCTCGTAGAGGCCTGCGGGAAGCGCGGCGGGCATGGTGTTCGCTCACCCCTCGAGCGCCGGCGAGCCGTCATGTCGGCGATGGGGATGGTCAGCATCGCGAGCAGAGACTACCTCGAGTCGCCCGGTCGAGCGCCATCGACGCCGTCTTTCGGCGGCGCAGCCTTTCGTTCGAGTCGCCCACGCCCGTCGCTCGGGAGCGCATCTCTTCGCTTCCACGGCGCCCCGCTCTCGCCGATAGACGCGTCGTCGCGCCTGGCAGTCGCCCGGTCGTCGCTCGCCGACATGGCCTTTCGACTGGAAGCCATGCGGCTTTTCCTCGCGGGCGCGGCCTCCTGCTTCGAGCGCACGCGGCTCTCGCTCGTCGATGCACAGTTCTCCTTCGATTGCGCATGGTCGTGGCTCGTCCGCGGGCGGACGCCGTTCATCCGCGCGCGGGCGGGCTTCGTCCGCGCACGGCTGTCGCTCAGCCGCTCGTAGGCGAGCTTCATCGGCGCACCGCTGTCGCTCGTCGGCGTGGGGGCGAGGTTCGTCGGTGCACGGCTTTCGCTCAGCGGCGCGCGGACGAGCTTCACCCACGCGCCGCTCTCGTTCATCCGCGCGCGGGCGAGCTTCATGCGCGCACCGCTCTCGCTCTCCCGCACGCGGGCGAGCCTCGCCCATGCACGGCTCTCGCTCGTCGGCACGCGGGCGAGCTTCGCCCGTGCACGGCTCTCGTTCATCCGCGCGCGGGCGAGCTTCATGCGCGCACCGCTCTCGCTCTCCCGCACGCGGGCGAGCCTCGCCGATGCACGGCTCTCGCTCGTCGGCACGCGGGCGAGCCTTGCCCGTGCACGGCTCTCGTTCGCCGGCACGCGGGCGAGCCTCGTCCGTGCACGGCTCTCGCTCTCCCGCACGCGGCCGAGCTTCGCCCGTGCACGGCTCTCGCTCGTCGGCACGCGGGCGAGCCTCGCCCGCGAACGGCTCTCGTTCGTCCGCACGCGGGCGAGCCTCGCCCGTGCACGGCTCTCGCTCTCCCGCACGCGGGCGAGCTTCGCCCGTGCACGGCTCTCGCTCGCCTGCACGCGGGCGAGCCTCACCCGTGCACCGCTCTCGCTCTCCCGCACGCGGGCGAGCCTCACCCGTGCACGGCTCTCGTTCGCCTGCACGCGGCCGAGCCTCGCCCGTGCGCCGCTCTCGTTCGCCCGTGCGCCGCCCACCGAGAGCGCCGCGCGGCCGCCCTCCAACACCGTGCAGACACTGAAGAATCTCCGATCGCGCGCCTGCCCCGCCCTTCCGCCGTCGCTGTACGGCCCGCGCCTGCTGGCCGCAACCGGACCCCCTCCCTCTCTCGCTGCCGCCCTTCGCACGCAACTCGGCCCGCGAAGCGGCCGATGAAGGGGCATGACGCAGCCGATCGACCCGTTTCGACGCGACCGCTGGGATCCCGCCCTGGACGACGATCCCTTCCTTCGCTCGCCGTCCACGACCGCCAGGTCGGCCGAAGGGCCCGCTCGCGAGCTGCCCGCGTTGCCGGACACCGACACCGCGCTGCTCGCGCGCGCGACCGGAAAGAGCAGCCCGGGCGCGAGGGCAGCAGCCGCCTCGAACGTCCGCGCGGACGCCGTCGGCAGCGCCCGCTCGCCCGCGCAGGTGTCTCTCGACGGGCTGCTCGCCGCTTCGACGCTCACGCTGCACACGCCAGAGGGGGACGCGACGGTCAGCGTCGGCTTCTGGATGGGGGTCGATTACGACAAGCTGGCCGGAGGCAGGGCCGCCGACGCGGCGCGCGACGCGGCCGTCGCCGCGGCCCACCTCTCGCCGCAGGACAGGCAATCGATCGCGATCGGCAAAGCGTCCCCCCGCGCCGTCATCCGGGTGGCCGAGGTGCTCATCGCTCGAGGGCGCCTGCCGCCTTCGCGGCCCGGGGTCACGCTGGCCGACCGGGTCAGGCAGATGATGGCCGAGCATCGCCTCGGCATCGATTGCGCCGCGTACGTGCGCGCCGCGCTGGTCGCCATCCATGGCACCGCCTGGGATCGGGCGCACTTTCCACCGGGCAGCGACGAGGCGCTGTCCAACCTGCCGGCGCACGGTTTTCGGCGAATCGTGCCGGGGAAGGAGGAGCTTCGCCCAGGGGACGTCATCTCGCTCGATACGACGAAAGAGGACGTGCGAACGTACGGGCCGGAGGCCGTCGGCCATCGCGGCATCGTCTACGAGCAGCACAGGGCGAGTCCCGAGGAGATGGCCGACCTCGGCCTGGGCGATGATCCGTGGCTGCGGCAGGCCGCCGCCGAAGGGAGCGTGCGCGTTCTCCAGGTCGACTCCTCCTGGGGCGCCAACGGTCTGCCGACCCGCGGGGGCGTCGGGCGGCGCACATGGCTTCACGACGAGAAGAGCGACCGCTGGTACTGGCGAGACGAGGCCGGTGCCTTGCGCACCTCGAGACTCCCGTACGGTCATCCGCTCGATGGCATGTACCGCGCGAGGACGCCATGACGACGACGAAGAACGCGAAGGCGGCGCTTCTCGCGTCGGCGCTTTCGCTTCTGGCCGCGTGCGGCTCCATGCCGCCGATCGCCACGGTGGCCGGCTATCGCTGCCCGGCAGCGGCAGCCCCCGCTGCAGCGACGACGGCATCGCCCGTCGCGGCCCCGCGTTCCTCGGCGCTCGTCGGGCCGCCGCCCGCGCCCGCCACCGCACCCGCTGTCGCTCCCGCTGTCGCTCCCGCTGTGTGCGGCGTCGCATCGCCCGCCGCACCGACCGCTCCTGACGCGCGCGTCCACACCATCTCCATCGCGCCCGGCTTCCAGGACAGTAGCGGCGGCCATCCCGCGATCGACGCCGTCGAGGGTGAAGCTCCGGGTGCGGACGGCTACCAGCCGGCAGGCACCGTGCTCGTGGCCGAGTCCCGTGCCGACCGCGAGCCGCCCGAGACGATCACCGAATACGACCTGGCCAGCGGCCGCGAAGTGCGCGAGGTGTCGCTGCCGATCACCGGGCCGGATCTGCGAATGGCGCGCGCCGGCGACATGGTGCACGTCTTCGCGTGGTCGGACGGCGGCGACCTGCGGTACGCGGCCCTGAGCCTCCCCGAGCTTCGCGTCGTGCGCGTCGAGAGGCTCGCGACGGGCGACTGGACGGGACTCTCCGCGGTCGCCACCGACGGCCGCTCGACGGTCGTGGCCACGACGGGCACGTTTCCGAAGCTCGGCGAGGGGTTCGTGCTCGTCGCCTTCGATCAGCGAGGCCGCCGCATCGGCACGCGGCGCATCGACGTCTGCACGCCGCCCATGTCGGGCGGCGCGTGTCCGAGCGATTTGCAGGACAACGTCGTCGTGGTGGGCGGCCGGCCCTACGTGCTGCTGGAGACCGATGACTTCTCGCCCGCGGGGCGCCGTTACCGGCTGCTGCGACTGCACGCCGACCTGTCCTCCGACAAGGAGTGGGCCTTCGACGCACCTGATTTCCACGCCGCATCCATCCGGCTCGCCGCGTGGCGCAACCTCGTCGCTCTCGACACCAGCGGCGTGCGCTCGCTCGACATCCTCTTCGATCTCTCCCCGCGCGAAGTGACCCGCCAGCCGCGGTGCACCGATCCGCCTCCTCCTCCGCGGCCGAGCGACTCGGGGGTGGGCGATGTCCGCGAGCTGTGGGTGGACCACGTGCACGTCGCGCTCCACGGGCTGGACGCGTCCGGAAAGGCGTACCTCACGTGGGTCCGGGAGGCGGCATCGGGACCGCCGGCGCCGTGCTGGGCGAATCGGGTCGAAGCGGAGGCGCCATGATGGTGAAGAATGTCTTCACGACCGCGCTCGTCGGCTCCGCGATCGCTCTGCCGCTGGCGTGTGCGTCGACGCCGCGAGGCGCTCCGGCGGCGAGCGGTGCGCCCGCGTCGGCCGCGCAGGCGACGGCGACGTCGGTGCCGTCGGCCGCCGCAAGGGCGGCCCCCCGCGCGGGCGCGGACGCGCTGCCGGCGCCATCGACGCCTCCGGCGAATCGGCCCGCGGCACCGTCTTCTTCCGCATCCGCCGCGGCCGCCATCCCCGGCGTGCACATCGTGCCGATCGCGCGCGGCTGGCAAGACAGCGACACGGGCTACATGCCCAACATCGACATGGTCGAAGGCCGCGCGCCCGACGAGCGCCACCCGGCGGGCACGGTGCTCGTCGCCGAGACGCGCGCCGACCGCCAGGAGCCGGCGACCGTCACCGAATGGGATCTGGCCACGGGCCGCGAGCTTCGCGAGGTGCCGCTGTCGGCCGGGGCCGACGTGCGCATGGTGCGCGCCGGAGGCGTCGTGCACGCGATCGTGTGGTCGTACGAGAGCGCGCTGTACTACGTGTGCCTGAGCGTCGCCGACTTTCGCGTCCTGAACGTCGAGCGAATCGGGATGGTGGGCCCCACCGGGCCGGCGGCCATCGCCAGCGACGGCCGCGTCACCATCGTGGCCGCCGAGGGCTCGCTGCCGAACGTCGCGTCGGGCCTCTTCGTCGCCACGTTCGACCAGAACGGCAACCGCATCGCGGCGCGGGGCCTTCAGGCGTGCAAGCAGCCCGATCCCACGTCCGCGTACTGTGGGACCGCCTCCGGTTCGATGCGCGACGACGCGGTGGTGGTCGGCGGCCACCCGTACGTGCTGCTGGCGACCGACGACGAGAACGCCGCCGGGCGGCGCTACCGTCTGCTGCGTTTGCGCGCCGACTCGTCGACCGAGCGCGAATGGTCTTTTCGCTCGTCCAGCTTTCCCGATCAACTGACGCTCGAGAGCTGGCAACGGCAGCTCGCGGTCGACGGCAGTCCATACGGCGCCCCGCCCCAGCAGATCCTCTTCTCCCCCGAGCCGCGCGAGATCGCACGCCACGCGAGCTGCGTGGATGCCCCGCCGCCCGGCGCCACGGGCGGCCACCCCGCGCGTCACGTATGGCTGGGCCGCGTCCACGTCGCCCTCTATGGCCTGAACGCGGGCGGCAAGGCCCACCTCGCCTGGACCGAGGAGGCCGACCCAGGCCCCCGCCCCCCGTGCTGGGCGGCTCTGCCGACGCGACGCGTGGTGGAACGAACATCGGAGCCACGGTAGGATAAAGTTATGGCAACGGAGAAGATCACCGTAGCGCTCGCGCCCGAAGTGGTCCGCCGCGCCAAGAAGGCGGTGAAGCAGGGGCGCGCGAAATCCCTGTCTGCGCTCGTCAACCGCGTGCTCGACGAGCGGCTCCGCCGCGACGAGCTCGACGAGGTTCTCGCGCGCATGGACGACCAGTACGGTCCGGTCGACGAGGAGACTCGCGCGTGGGCGCGCCGCGTCCTCTCGTCCTAGACGCCGGGGCCCTCATCGCGTTCGAGCGCGGCGACCGCCGCTTGCGCGCGCTGTTGGCAGAGGCCAGGCGCATCGTCATCCCGGCGGGCGCTCTGGGGCAGGCGTGGCGCGACGGCCGACGGCAGGTCCCGCTTCGCGCGCTCTGCGACAGCACCAAGGCCGAGGTGGTCCCACTCGATCGGCTGCGCGCGGAGGCTGCGGGCGTCCTCTGCGCCCGCTCCGGAACGAGCGACGTCATCGACGCATCCGTCGTACTCACCGCACGGCAGCAGAAGGATGCCTTGGTGGTCACCAGCGACCCGGACGATCTGCGCAGGCTCGACCCATCGCTTCGCCTCGAGTCGGTCTGAACCAACCGCCCGTGCGCGTCGGCGGTGCACGGCATGACGATGGCGAAGACGACATCGATCGCAGGACATGTCACCGACGTAGGCGGTGAACGTCGACGCGCATCACGTGCTCGGGCGACATGCATTGCCGGGGATGTCGCTTTCCTTCGTGGTCCTCCGTGCAGAACGTGACCGTGATCGGCGACATGTGCAGCGTCGCATGTCGCCAGGCCACCCGAGGTGATCGCGTGATGCTGGCGGTGAAAGGCGACATGCCTCGTGAAGCACGTCGTCTCGTCGGGTGACGATGGGCGACACCCGTGACGATGCGTGTCGCCCGATGCCACGAACGAAGGCGACAGCGTCGCCGGTGCACGTCGCCAAGCGCTCCGAGGTGAGCTGACGAGCGTCGCGGACGACGGCGACAGGGACGATGGCGCATGTCGCCTTCGTTCCGGGCGATCGGCGATCGTCGCGGCCTTGCATGTCGCCTGGTAGCTCGAACGAAGGCGACACGAGCCGCGATGCGTGTCGCCAGGCCATGCGATGAGATCTCGTGATCCTCGTCGTGCATTGACTCCGGCCCCCGCTTCGGCGCATCACCGCTCCTGCGGAAGGAGACACCACGCCATGGCCAAGCCCATCCCCGAAGGTCTGCGCACCATCACCCCCCAGATGACGATCGACGGCTGCGCCGAGGCGATCGAGTTCTACAAGAAGGCGTTCGGCGCCGTGGAGGTGATGCGCGCGCCCGATCCCAGCGGGAAGAAGATCTGGCACGCGACGATCCGCATCGGCGATTCCAGCATCTTCGTCAACGACGCGTTCCCCGAGATGGGCGGCGGCGCGAGCACGACGAGCCTGTGGATCTACACCGACTCGGTCGACGCCGCGTTCAAGCGCGCGGTCGACGCGGGCGCGAAGGTCATGATGCCGCTCGCCGACATGTTCTGGGGGGACCGCATGGGTGCGGTCACCGACCGCTGGGGCAACCGCTGGACGATCGCGCAGCACACGAGCGACATGTCGCCCGAAGAGATGAAGCGCGCGCAGGACGAGGCCGCCGCGCAGTGGAAGGCGGGCCCGAAGCACTAGCGCGAGCCGCTGGTCGCCCTCTTGCCTCGCCCCGTGGGCATGAAGAAGTCGACCGCAGCGCAGCTCTACCCCATCGACCAGTACATGACGCCGTCGCCGCACACGGTGCGGGCCGACGCGAGCATCGCGGACGCGCAGCGGCTGATGCGCGACGGCGGCATCCGTCACCTGCCGGTCATCGATCCGGAGACGCACAAGCTCGTGGGGATCACCACCGAGCGCGACCTCCTCATGGTCCAGGCGCTCAGGACGGTCGACCTCGATCGCACACGGGTCGACCGCGCCATGCAGACGGACGTCTACGGAGTCGATCGCGACACGCCGCTCGACGAGGTCGCCGCGACCATGGCCTCGCACCGCTACGGATCGGCCGTCGTCTGGAGCGGCGGGGAGATCGTCGGCATCTTCACGAACGTCGACGCCAACCGGACGCTGTCGGGGCTGGTGCGCAAGCACAAGAGCTGACGCGAAGGGCTGACGCGTCCGTCGCGGGCCCCGGGGGGGGCGGACCGACGCAACCGGCGCCGCCGCATGGCCGATGGGAGGGCAGGCGATGCTCCCTGCCCACGCGTGCTGGCTGCTCTACGGCCCCTCGACCACGGGCGTGGACCCTCGCCCCGCGCGCGCGGCCGACGTCTTCGACGCGCTCTTCCCCGGCGAGCGCCTCGCGCACGCGCTGCGCGCCGACGCGAGGACCGAGCGCGTGCGCGACCGCGAGAGCTGGCTCGCCGGCGCGCTCGCCACCTCCGACCACGTGCGCCTGAACAACGGGCGCGACGACGCCGCGCGCTTCGTGCAGCTCGCCTGGTCGCGATGGCCCGCGGCGGCATCGCCCGGACGGCTCGCGCGCGTCGTGCTGCGGCTCGACGTGCCGGCGCGCGGCGAGGTGCTCGAGCTCGCGCCCCTGCTCACCGCGCGCCTGGCGGAGGCGATGCTCCCCTGGCACGGCGTCGTGCTGACGTGCGGCTACGCGAGCGCGCTCGAGGGCTACGGGGCCGATCTCGAGCGCCACAACCCGCTGCTGCCCCGCCGCTTCGGGTGGCTGAACGTCTGGTCGCCGGCCACGTGCGCCATCCTCGGCCTGCGCCGCGCCGACGAGCGCCTCTTCGCCTCGGCGCTCCGCACGCGCGACGGCGCGCGCCTGCTGACGCTCACGCGCGCGCCGCTCGATCCGGACGCCGACCCCGCCCACCGCGACGCGCTTCGCGCCGTCGCGCTTCGCTTTCCGAGGATCGGCGCGTCGTGACGCGCGTCGTGACCCCCATCGTGATCCGCATCCCGACCCGCCGGCCTCGCCTCACGCCCCCGGCACCGTCGGCCCCGACGCGCCGAGCCGCGGATCGAGCGCGTCGCGCGCCGCCTCGCCGACGAGGTTCAGCGCCACCAGCGTCGCCAGCAGCGCCAGCCCCGGAAACACCACCAGCCACCACGCCCCCGCGTGCAGCCGCGCCTCGCCCATCGCCTCGCCCCAGGAGGCCATCGTGTCGGGCGAGCCCACGCGCAGGAAGTCCACCGCCGCCTCGACCAGCACGACCGACGCGATCCCGAACGCCGCCGCGACGATCGCCGGGCCGATCGCGTTGGGCAGCACGTGCCTCCAGAGCACGCGCGGCGGCGAGGCCCCGAGCGCGCGCGCCGCCGTGACGTAGTCGTTGCCGAGCGCCAGCAGCACCTCGGCCCGCACCAGGCGCGCGAGCTCGGTCCAGCGCGTGAGCGCGATCGTCCACAGCAGCGTCGCGGTCGTCGGGTGCGGCACGAGCGCCTCGACGACGAGCACGAGGACGAGCGTCGGGATGGCCGTCAGCGCCTCGACGGCGCGCGCCACCAGCGCGTCGACCGCGCCACCGACGAACCCCGCCAGGCCGCCGAGCACGACCCCGATGAGCACGAGCACCGCCGACGCCCCGAGGCCGACGACGAACGCCGTGCGCGCCCCGTGCACGACCCGCGCGAACACGTCGCGCCCCTGCGCGTCGGTCCCGAGGGGGTGGCCCGCGTGCAGCGGCGCGACGAGCGCTTCGCCTTCGGCGGGCGACCGCGGTCCGTGCGCGACGAGCGGCGGGATCACCCAGTCGCCGGGCTCCTCCTCGCGGCGCATGCGCGCGACGTCGAGGCCGCGCAGCGCGGGCGGCTGCGTGACGTTCGGCATGAGGTAGACGACGCCGTCCCAGCGGCACGCCACGGGCCGATCGCTCGCGAGCACGTCGGCGAAGACGGCGAGCAGCATCAGGCACGCGAGCACCAGCGCCCCGGCGCGCGCCAGGCGGTCGCGCGCCAGCCGCGCGAAGGCGATGCGCGTCATCGTCAGGTACGGCGCGGCCGCGCGCTGCGCCTGCCGCAGCGACTCCACGACGACGCTCCCCGCCTCGGACGGCTCGCGCGCGGGCGGCGGCGGGTTCGGCCCCTCCTTGCGTCGCGCGAGGTCGATCGTCTCGCTCGCGTCGGGATCGTAGGGCGGTTCGCCGCTCACGCCGCGGGCCTCCCTTGCCGCCGGACGAGCTCCTCGCGCACGCGCGGGTCGAGCACGCCGTAGAGCAGATCGCTCGCCACCAGGCCCGCCGTCACGGCCACCGCGCACGCGAGGATGACGGCCATCAGCCACGCCGTGTCGTGCCCCTCGATGGCGCGCAGCGTCTCGAAGCCCACGCCGTGCAGCCCGAACACCTCCTCGACGACGAACGCGCCGCCGAGCAGCACCGGCAGGTGCATCCCCGCCAGGGTCACCGTCGGCATCAGGGCGTTGCGCAGCGCGTGCACGAGGGCCACGCGCCAGGCCGGGAGGCCCTTGGCGTGCGCGGTGCGCACGAAGTCCTGCCCGACGACGTCGAGCATCGCGGCGCGCTGCCAGCGCGACAGCGTCGCGAGCGATCCGGCGGCCAGCGCCGCCACCGCCAGCGCCATCCGCGCGCCGGCCACGGCGTGCCCCGCGGTCGTGCGCCGCAGCGCCTCGGCGATCGTGAAGGTGGGCGTCGCGTACAGCACGAACAGCACCGCGGAGCTCGCGAGGTCGAACCTCCGCCCGTGCCACCACGCGCCGAGCGCGCCGATCGGCACGGCCAGCGCCCAGCTCGCGAGCATCGCCAGCGCGCAGACCGTCAGGGTCACCGGCGCGCGCGCGCGCAGCTTGTCGGCGATCGGCTCGCCGTCGATGGCGCTCACCCCGAGCTCGCCGCTCGCCGCGCGCCGCAGCCACTTGCCGTAGCGCGTCTCGGTCACCATCGCGACGGCGCGCTCGGGGCCGTCGAGCGCGACGAAGTCGGTGGCGTGCACGAACCACCACTCCTTCCAGTCGGCCACGGCGCGGCGCACCCGGGCGGGGCTCGCGTCGGGCCGCAGCACCGGGCCGCGCCCGGCGGCGTGGTTGGCCAGGCGCGTCAGGCGCTCGAGCGCCACGCCGTCGGTCGTCGTCGACATCGCGGCGACGAGCTCGGGCAGCGCGTACGTGTCGAGCGCGACGAGATCGCTCTCGCGCAGATCGCTGCCGTGCTCCACCAGCCGCTGCACGGCGCGCTCGACGCCCGTCCGCGTGAAATCGAGCGCGCGGTCGTCCCAGAAGTGGGTCCAGAAGAGCACCGCGGCGTCGGGCCGCGACAGCGATTGCGCGTCGCGCAGGCCCATCCGCTGCGCGACCGGCGCCAGCGCGACCGCCACCCGCCCCCGCTCGTCGGGCGGCAGCGCCTCGAGCGTGGGGAGCACGTACGGCAGCGCCGCGCCCCCGAGGCGGTCGAGCTCGCGCGCCCCCTCCTCGTGCCACGCGTCCCCGGAGGCGACGTGCGCCACCGCCGCCGCGACGCGCGAGCGCACGTCCTGCGGATCGGTGTTGAAGAGCCGCGGCAGGTCGAGGAATCGCGCGCGGCGCGCCTCGTCGACCGGCGCTCCGCCGTCGCCGCGGGTGGCAGGATCCGGCGCCAGCGTCGTGACGAGGAAGAGCACCAGGCTCGTCGCGAGCAGCGTCGGGATCGCCCAGAGGACGCGGCGGAGCGCGTAGCGGAGCACGCCCCGTTGTATCGCACGGAGGCGCGGTCTACTGCGAGCAGGAGTACGTGCAGGTGCCCTGGCAGCACACCACGTCCGAGCAGCACGTGGCGCCGCCGGTGCAGCTGCCACTCACCTCGCTGCACGATCCGCCGTCGGCGCCCGGCGGCGGACCGCTCTGCACCTTGCCCACCCACTGCGCCGAGTGGTTGTGCGCGGTGACGTCCTGGAAGGGGAGCCAGAAGGCGGGGTAGGAGCGGTCGCCCGAGTCGAGCGACCGATCGGGGTCGACGACGATGGCTGCCATCCAGATCTGCGGCGCCGCGAAGTTGTCGAAGGTGATGCCCTGCTTGGTCGACGGCTGCGGCTGGTCGTACGTCGGCGACTCGGGCGGGTAGTAGTTGTCGAAGTTCGTCGAGTCCTGCGGGTAGCCGTTGGCGGTGTTCTTCAGGTGCAGGCCGTAGTCGCGGTTGGACGAGAAGGTCACCCACAGGATGGAGTGGCCCTTGTACGAGGTCACCGCCGGGCTCCAGCGCGGCCACGAGTTGCTGAGGCCATCGGCCACGTTGAGCTTCGGCAGGTCGATCGGCCCGTCCCCCTGCTGCGGCGGGAAGTGCATGATCTTCACGCGCGACTTGCGGCTGTAGAAGCAGTCGCCGTCGTTGTTCGCCGCCGACGTGTCGTCGTTCTCGTTGAAGACGACCCAGTTTCCGTCCACCGACTGGTCCGGGTAGTAGAAGCTCTGCGTGCCGCTGGCCGTGAGGAACGCCGCGTAGCCGGACAGGGCGCCGGAGGTGGGATCGAACGCCGCCTTCCACAGCGATCCGCCGAGGAAGTGGTCGTCGCCGCCGGCGCCCCCGGCCGTGCTGACCGCGTTCGTGGCGATCGAGCCGTAGGTCGGGGACACGAAGACGAGCGTCTTGTCGTCCCACGACAGGTTGGGCTGCGTGCCCTGCACGTTGCTGGGGAGGGCGTCCGTCGTGATCTGGGTCGTGCCGTCGCCGTTCCAGACGGCGAAGGCGGTGTCGGGCGTCATGCCGCCCATGCCGCCCGGCCCCGGCATGCCGGCCTTGAATACCGTCGCGATCATCGTCTTGTGATCGTGCGTGAACGTCTGGAAGCCCGGCGACATGTTCTTGCCGCCGAGGACCGTGCGGCTGGCGACGTCCATCACGTGCGTCCTCACGTCGCCGTACTCGTCGTCGGCGTCCGGATCGTCGGTCATGAGCGACATGCGCGCGCCGTCCTTCGACAGCGTGTGGCAGCCGACGCAGGTGCCGGTGCCGCCCGACGTGTAGAAGGGCGTGGGCGTCGGGCTGAAGGAGCCGAAGTCGTGGTAGTAGATGCCGCCCGTCTTGCCGGCGGTGCCGCCGTAGGTGGCCGACTGCCAGTAGTAGATGCCGCCGGTGAGATCGTCCTTGGCGAAGGCGACGTTCACCTTCTGCGGCGAGCTCGTCACGCACTGCTGCATCGGCGGCACCGCGCGCACGGTGACCTTGACCGGATCGCCGTCGCGGTTCGTGTTGGCGATGTCGTTCCACTGCTGCTGCGAGAGCGTCAGCCCGCAGCCGACGTTCGCCGCGCCGCGCACGCTCGTGATCGAGTTGCACGCCGTCTCGACGCGCACGTCCGTGACCGAGTTCTCGAAGTCGACCTCGAAGAGCGCCGCGCCGGCGGGCGGGACCCACTGCACCTCGAGGACGTTCATGTTGGGGGGCAGCAGCACGCCGTCGGGCGGGTAGACGAGCGTCGGCGGCCCGAGGACCATCGGCGTGCACTGCGGCGCGCCCAGGGGCGGGAAGGGCGCGCAGCCATCGCACATGAAGTCCGCGTCGCCGGTCGACCCGTCGGTCAGGCCATTGCCGTCGGCCGTGGCGTCGCCCGATCCGCCGTCGCCCGATCCGGGTCCGCCGTTGCCGCTGGTGCCGCCGTTGCTCCCGCAGGCGGCAACCACGCTGACCAGGCTGAGGGCTCCAAACAGCAGCGCCGTGAGGCCGAACGGGCTTCGCGCTCGCTTCATCATCGCGATACTCCTCGGGGCCGCGCCCCAATCCAGCCACCTCGGGGATCCGCCGCACCACTGCGCGCACCCCAGGCGAGCCCATTAGGCACGTCCCGTTCCAGCGCAGCAAGATTTCAGCACGGGTGCGCCTGCTTGCGTGCGGACGTGCGTCCGATGCATACGGCGTAGGCAATGGACCTCGCCGAGCTGCGCGAACGCGCCGAGCGCTGGATGGCCGACGACCCCGATCCGGGCACCCGCGAGGAGCTCCGCGCGCTGCTCGCGCAGCCCGATCTCGCCGCGACCGATCTGGCCGACCGCTTCGCCGGCGCGCTCGAGTTCGGCACGGCGGGGCTGCGCGGCGTGCTGGCGGCCGGACCGAACCGGATGAACCGCGCCGTCGTGGCGCGCGCCACCTGGGGCCTCGCGCAGGAGATCCTGGCGAGCGTCCCGCGCGCGGCCGAGCGCGGCGTGGTGGTCGGCGGCGACGCGCGGCGCCTCAGCCGCGAGCTGTCCGAGGACACGGCCGCGATCCTCGCGGCGGCGGGCATCCGCGTCGTCCTGTTCCGCGAGCCGGTGCCGACGCCGCTCGTCGGCTTCGCGGTCAAGCGCCTGGGCGCCGCGGGCGGCGTCGTCGTCACCGCGAGCCACAACCCGCCCGAGTACAACGGCTACAAGGTCTACTGGGAGAACGCGGCGCAGATCGTCCCGCCCATCGACGCGCGCATCGCCGCCGCCATCGCGCGCGCCCCCGCCGCGCGCGAGGTGCCCCGACCCGACCTCGACGAGCTGCGCTCGCGCGCCCTCGTGGCCGACGCGCCGGCCGACGTGCGGCGCGCGTACCTCGACGCGGTGCGCGCGCTCGCCGTGCACCCGGGGCGCGGCGACCGCTCCATCCGCATCGTCTACACGCCGATGCACGGCGTGGGCGACGCGCTCGTTCGCGAAGCGCTCGCCGAGGCGGGCTTCGCGAACGTGCAGAGCGTCCCCGAGCAGCAGAAGCCCGACGGCGCGTTCCCGACCGTCGCCTTCCCCAACCCGGAGGAGCCGGGCGCGATGGACCTCGCCTTCGCGCTCGCCCGCCGCACGAGCGCCGATCTCGTGCTCGCCAACGATCCGGACGCCGACCGCCTCGCCGTCGCCGTGCCGGCCGCCGGCGGCGGCTACGATCAGCTCACCGGCAACCAGGTCGGCGTGCTGCTCGGGCACTACCTGCTCACCGAGAGGGCGCCGGGCGCGCGCCCGCGCGCGGTCATCGCCTCCATCGTGTCCTCGCCCCTGCTCGGCCGAATCGCCGCCACGCTCGGCGTCCGCTACGAGGAGACGCTGACGGGCTTCAAGTGGATCGCCAACCGCGCGATGGAGCTCGAGGGCGAGGGCCACGAGTTCGTGTTCGGCTACGAGGAGGCGCTCGGCTACTCGGCCGGCGACGTCGTGCGCGACAAGGACGGCATCTCGGCGGCGGCCCTCGTGGCCGAGATGGTCGCCGTGCTGCGCGAGCGCGGGCGCAGCGTGCACGACGAGCTCGAGGCGATCGCGCGCCGCTGGGGCGTGTTCACCAGCGCGCAGGTCAACGTCACGCGCAAGGGGGCGAGCGGCATCGCGGCCATCCGCGCGATGATGGATCGCCTCCGCGCCGCGCCGCCGCGGCGCATCGGCGCGGACGAGGTGGTGGCCGTGTCCGACTACGACGCGCGCACGCGCACCGATCTGCGCACCGGCGCCTCGAGCGCGCTCTCGCTGCCGCGCAGCAACGTGCTCGCCTACGAGCTCGCGTCGGGCAGCCGCGTCATCGCCCGCCCGAGCGGCACCGAGCCGAAGGCGAAGTTCTACTTCGACGTGCGCGAGGAGGTGCAGACGGGCGAGCCGATCGCGCGCGCCGTCGAGCGCGCCGGGGCGACGACCAGGCGGCTGTCGGAGGCGTTCGTGGCCCTCGCGGGGGCGTGAGGCGGGCGAAGCGCGGGCGAGAGGAGCGCCTGCCGTCAGCGCGAGTACGCGAACACCGCCTCGTCGCGCAGGCGCGCGACGCGCTCGCCGCAGCACGCCTTCACCTTCTTGCCGCTTGCGCACGGACACGGATCGTTGCGCCCGATCTTCTCGGGCCGCACCGCGGCGAGCGTCGCCGCGGGCGGGTAGGGGCGCGGGCGCGTCGCCCTCCCGCGCGACGCCGCCTCGTCGATCCCCGCCGCGACGCGCGCGAGGTGGTCGCCGTCGGCGAACCAGTCGCGCGCCTCCTGCTCGAGCGCGCGCGCGCGTGCGATGTAGCGCGCGTGGTGGTGCTCCGCGTCGAGGTGCGCGACGGCCCGGTATCCGCGCGGCACCTGCACCAGCGCGTTGCCGCCCGTGAAGCAGTACGTCCCCCAGTCGCGCGCGTTGAGCGCCGGCCAGTCGATCCCGAAGCGCGCCGGGCCCACGATCCCCACGCCGACGAACGCGCGCGCCTCGGCGACGTTGAACGGCGCGAGGTAGCTCTCCTCGTCGCGCTCGGGGATCTCCTCGGGGACGCCGTACGGCAGCCCGAACGGCACGCCGTAGTTGGCCCGGCTCGTGTCGCCGAACGACGCGTGCAGCGCCTCGTGCAGCATCGCGCCGAGCAGCCGCCGGTAGATGCACTCGCCGAAGCGCACCGCCACGCCGCGGTAGGCCGGGTCGCCCCGCTGCTGCGCCTCCTTCCAGAGCAGGTCGCCGTGGATGTCGTAGATCGGGGTGTATCCCCAGCCGCGCAGCGCGTCGTCGAGGTGGACGATCGCCTCGATGGCCTTCGTGCGCTGCGCGAGCGTCAGCGTGCGATGGCAGTCGCCGTAGCAGGGGTGCTGGCGCTCGAGCGCGTCGAGCAGGGCGAGCATGGCGCCGAGGAAGAGGATAGCAGGATGGACGCGGCTACGCGCCCCTGCGCCCGGCCATGGCGGCGTCGACGAGCGTGTCGATGCGGTCGAAGACGCGCGGGTCGTCGAGATGCTTGGCCACCGGCACGGGCGGCATCGCCTGCAGGCGCGCGACGATCGCGTCCGCGCGCCCCGCGAGCACGCGATCGCACTCGGCGTACGCCCCGCCCTCGCCCTCCTCGAGCGGATCGTGCAGGGCGAGCAGCTCGCGCAGCCGGCCGAGCAGCGTCGGCGTCGGGCTCGGTACGAGCATCGCCCCGATGGCCGAGTGGTCGAGCCGCAGCTGACGCGCGACGGGCAGCGGCTCGCCGCCGCGGGCCCGCGCCGCCTCGAGCAGCAGCACCTTCTCCTCCATCGCGACGTGCCGCAGCAGCCCCTCGCGGAACGCGACGTACGCGTCCGCGTCGTGCGGCGCCCGGTCGAGCAGCGCGCTCAGCCGCTCGTGATCGGCGCGCATCCAGCGCGCGATCACCACGCCGCCCCCCGCACGAGCGCGACCGCGAGCAGCACGACGCCCACCGAGAGCACGAGCGCCGCCCGTCCGAGCCACGACGTCAGCCGCCGCCGCTCGGGCGAGCCGGAGAGGGCGTCGTGGCCGACGGTCACCACGACGACGAGCCCCACGAGCGCCAGCTTGTGCGCGAGCGTCCGGCCGAAGCCCGTCGCCCAGAACTCCCCCGCGAGCAGCGTGGAGGTGTCGATCCCGCGCAGCCACAGGTTCGTGACGCCCGTGACCACGAGCACGGCCAGGCACGCCCACGCGACCCAGCGGAAGCGCTTCCCGATGGCGCGGACCATCGGCAGCACCGCCTCGCGGTTCTCCGCGCCGCGCAGCGCCGGCACGACGGCGATGGCGAAGAAGGCCATCGATCCGATCCACACGGCCGCGGCCAGGATGTGGACCCAGACCGAGAGCAGGTACAGCACGGTCATGCGCTCATGCCTCCGGCGGCGGGGAGCATAGCCCGCGTTCGCCCGCCGTCCGGCGCCTCGACCGATTCACGCCGCCTCCGTGGCGCGGACCCGCCCGGAGCGCTCGCGCACGAGCGCCTCCAGCTCGGCGCGCTCGAGCGTCTCCCTGGCCAGCAGCTCGGCGCCGATCGCGTCGAGCGTCGCGCGGCGCTCGCGCAGCACCCGGACCGCGCGCTCGTGCGCCTCCTCGAGGATGCGCCGCACCTCGCCGTCGATCGTGCGCGCGGTCTCCTCGCTGAAGTCGCGCTCGACGGCGCCGTCGCCGCCGAGCTGCAGGAAGCGCAGCGACGCCGGCCGACCCCAGGTGGCCGCGCCGAGCGCGTCGCTCATCCCGAAGCGGCACACCATCTGGCGCGCCAGCTCGGTCGCGTGCTCGAGGTCGTCCTGCGCGCCGGTCGACGGGGCGCCGCACGCGATCTCCTCGGCCGAGCGCCCCCCGAGAAGGACGCAGAGGCGGTCGCGCAGCTCGTCGCGCGTCATCAGGTAGCGCTCCTCGGTCGGCAGCTGGAGCGTCGCTCCGAGCGCGCCGATCGACCGCGGGATGATCGTCACGCGGTGCACCGGGTCGGCGTGCTCCACCGACAGCGCGACCAGCGCGTGGCCCGCCTCGTGGAAGGCGACGCGTCGCTTCTCGTCGTCGGTCATGACGCGCCCCTCCTTCTTCAGCCCGAGCTGGAGGCGGTCGATCGCCTCCTCGAAGTCGGCCATCGACGCGACGCTCGCCCCGCGGCGCACGCTCGCCAGGGCGGCCTCGTTGACGACGTTGGCGAGGTCGGCGCCCACCATCCCCGGCGTCCGCCGTGCGACGACGGCCAGGTCGACGTCCGGCGCGAGCTGCACCTTGCGCGCGTGCACCTTCAGGATCGCCTCGCGGCCGCGCACGTCGGGGCGGTCGACGAGCACCTGCCGATCGAACCGCCCGGCGCGCAGCAGCGCGCGGTCGAGGATCTCCGGTCGGTTCGTGGCCGCCATGATGACGAGGCCCGAGCCGGGCTCGAAGCCGTCCATCTCGACGAGCAGCTGGTTGAGCGTCTGCTCGCGCTCCTCGTTGGCCGCGAAGCCGGCCGCCCCGGCGCGCGCCTTGCCGACCGCGTCCAGCTCGTCGATGAAGATGATGCACGGCGCGCGCTCCTTGGCCTGCTCGAACAGGTCGCGCACGCGGCTCGCGCCGACGCCCACGAACATCTCGACGAACTCCGAGCCGCTCATCGCGAAGAACGGCACGCCCGACTCGCCGGCCACCGCGCGCGCGAGCAGCGTCTTGCCGGTGCCGGGCCCGCCGACCAGGAGCACCCCCTTGGGCACGTGCGCGCCGACCGCGGCGTACTTCTGCGGCTCGCGCAGGAAGCGCACGACCTCGAGCAGCTCGGCCTTGGCCTCGTCGACGCCCGCGACGTCCGCGAACGTGACGGCCTGCTCCGCGCTCCGATCGTAGAGCTTGGCCTTGCTGCGGCCGAAGGTCATCGGCTTGCGCCGCGCTCCGGCGCTCGCGGCGCCCGCGAGGCCCCAGAACACCAGCGGCAGCGCGAGCAGCGGCAGCACCGACCAGAGGATCGGCCCCCACACCGAGGAGTGATCCTCCCGGCCGTTGACGACGACGTGGTGCTGCACGAGGGCCTCGAGCAGCGCCCGCTCGTCCATGTTGGGGATCCGGTCGACCGCGAGCCGCTCGCCCGCCTTGCCCGGCTCGGCCTCGAGCACCGCGACGATGGAGTCGGCCCCGATCTTCGCCTCGGCGACCTTGCCCGCGGCCACGTCGGCGAGCAGCTCGGTGTAGGCCACGTGACGAGGGCTCGGGCGGCCGGCGGCGGTGCGTGCGATCCACACGGCCGCCAGGAGCAGCGACAGGAGCACGACCGGAACGAGGAAGCGGCGGGCGGGCGAACGGCGGGGCTCGGCCATGGTCGCTCTCGAAAGCAGCCGGCGCGCCATCGGGCTCCGTGCGCCGCGATCGTGGTCCGCCTGCCCTGCTGCGCCGAAACTCCTGCACCGCCGGGGGTCGTCCGCTCGGCCTTGCCGCGCGCAACTCGCGCGTTGCGGCGCAGGACGTGCGCGCCGCCACGAGGACGGTCTACGATGCCGCTCGAGGAGCCGATGAAGACGCGCCGCGACCGCCAGGGCGATCTGCTCGAGGTGCGCGCGTTCTACTCGGTCCCGGCGCTCGCGCAGATCGCGAACGTCTCGGCGGACATGATGCGGCGGCTGCTCCGGACCAACCGCCTCGAGCTCCTGCGCGTGGGGCGGGTGCTGCTCGTGCCGCTGTCGGAGATCCGGAAGAAGGTGCCCCCGCTCTGGGACAGCCTGCGGGCGGCCGAGGAGCTCCGTCAGGCCCGGCCCTGCCCCCGATGCGGCTGGATTCCGCCGGATCGGCCGGCGCGATACCCCTCGTCTCGCGCGTCTCGCGCGCGGACCGCCCAAGGGTAGGAGGGCAACGAACGAGCCACGCGGCGCCGACCCACGGCGGCGAGCGCTCGACGAAGGGCCATGGAGCGGCCGTGTGACGACAGGCTGCGCCGGTGTGTCGACAGAGAGCGTCTTCTCGTCGACGGAACGGCGCTGCCTGTCGAGACGAAGCCGCCGTGAGTCGACGAATCGCCGCAGCCTGTCGACTCACGGCGCCCTCGTCTCGACGCATCGCCGCTCCATCGCGACGAATCGCCTCATCGTCTCGCCGCATCGCCGATCCATGTCGACACACTGCGCCTTCCTGTCGACACACGGACGCTCCATCTCGACTCACAGCCGAAGCCCGCGAACATCGGTCGAACGAAGTGCCACCTGCCCGAAAGGAAACCCGAGCCATGGTCCCCAATAGCCCCCATCGCATCGTCGCCTCGCTCAAGTTGCCGCTCAACGTGTCCGCCCTGGTCACGGTCGCCCGGAACATCGTCGAGGGCATGACCGGCAACCCCGCCTTCCCGAACCCCGCGCCCACGCTCGCCCAGGTGAGCGCGTCCATCACGGCGCTCGGCACCGCCGAGACGGCGACGCTCACCCGCGTCAAAGGCTCCGTGGCCACGCGCAACACGGCGCGGGCGACGCTCCGCACCCAGCTCGAGCAGCTCAAGAGCTACGTGCAGACCGTCGCCGACGCCGATCCCGAGCACGCCGCCGCCCTCATCCAGGGCGCCGGAATGGCCGTTCGCAAGACGCCGGTGCGCCCGCCGCGCGTCTTCGACGCGACGCCCGGCCCGGTCGCCGGATCGGTGAAGCTCGTCGCCGGCGCGGCCGCCCGCCGCGCCGCCTACGAGTGGGAGTTCAGCACCGATGGAGGCAAGACCTGGGTCGCCGCGCCGCCGACGCTCCAGGCCAAGACCATCGTGACGGGCCTGCCGTCCGGGGTCATTGTCCAGTTCCGGCACCGCGCGGTGATCAAGGCGGGCGCCCAGGACTGGAGCACGGTGGTCGCGGTGGCCGTGAAGTAACGGTCGCGCTACCCCGCTGCCCTGCCCGAGTCTGAGGAGGCGGGGCGCGCTCGAGCGCCCACGCGCGAACGGGAGCCCGCTTGACAATCCGCGGGTTTCCCTTCATCTTGCGCGCCCCGCTTCCGGCGGGCTCTACGAACCGTCGAGCCGGCGCTTCCTGCCGGCCGTCGGCCCGACCGGAGCAGGCAGCGAGGATGGCGTCATGCCGAAGATGAAGACCAACAAGGCCGCGGCCAAGCGCTTCCGCGTCAGCGGGAAGGGCCGCGTGCGTCGCCCCAAGGCGGGCGGCAACCACGGGATGCAGGAGAAGTCGCGCAAGCGCCTTCGCCGCCTGCGCAAGAACGACATGGTCGACAAGACCATGGAAAAGCACGTCAAGCGTCTGCTCCCGTACAGCTGAGGTCCTGCCATGCCCCGCGCCAAACGAGGTTTCAAGGCTCGCCGCCGCCGCAACCGCATCCTGAAGGAGGCCAAGGGCTTCCACAGCGCCCGCTCGCGCCTGTTCGCGTACGCGAAAGAAGTCGTGATGAAGGCGTGGGTGTACGCCTACGCCCATCGCAAGCTCCGCAAGCGCGACTTCCGCCGCCTCTGGATCGCCCGCATCAACGCGGCCGCGCGCCAGAACGGCACGACGTACTCGCGCCTGATGCACTCGCTCAAGAAGGCCAACGTCGGCCTCGATCGCAAGATCCTCGCGGATCTGGCCGTGAGCGACGCCAAGGCGTTCGGCGAGATCGTCAGCGCCACGAAGTAGTCGCGGTCGTCGCGCGCACGCGACGCCGCCGCCGTCGCCGGCACACGCCCGTCAGTTCCAGCGCAGCCGCTCGGACGCGAGCTGCCGGAGCGGACGCGCGGCCGGCGTGGTGCGCGGGGCCAGGGGCTGCCCGCCGAGGCGCTGCGCGATCCGCTCGCGCGCGCCGACCAGCAGCGACCACCCGACGAAGAAGGTCAGCCCAAGCAGCGAAGGCAGCAGCGAACCGCGCATCCGATCGACCCTCCTTCCAGTGATGCTGGGGCCGACGGGCGCGTTGCGCACGCGGGCTCGCCCGTCGCCCGCCGTGCCGCGGCGCGTCCCGCACATCGCCGCCGCCCGTGTGCTATCGACCTTCACCCGCATGGCCACCACGGTCGACGCCGCCTCCTCCATCGAACGATCCCTCTCGGCGCTGCGCACCACGTTCCGCGCGCGCTTCGAGGCGGCCGCGACCGAGCAGGCGCTGCGCGACGAGAACGCCAAGATCCTCGGCAAGAAGGGGGAGCTGACCGCCATCCTCAAGCAGATGGGGCAGGTCCCGGCCGACGCGCGCAAGTCGATCGGCGAGCTCGTGAACGCCCTCAGGGACGACGTCGAGCGCGCCTTCGCCGAGCGCCTCCGCGCCCTCGCCCGCGCCGAGCGCGACGCGGAGCTGAACGCGCCGCCGTTCGATCTCACGCTGCCCGGCCGCCCGCTCGCGCCCGTCGGCCACGCGCACCCCATCTCGATCGTGCGCGACGAGATCATCGACGTGCTGGTGAGCCTCGGCTTCGCCGTGCACGACGGCCCCGAGGTCGAGACCGAGGAGAACAACTTCACCAAGCTCGGTTTCCCGCCCGACCACCCGGCGACCGACATGCAGGACAGCTTCTGGACGACGGGCGGGCGGCTGCTGCGCACGCACACGAGCAACATCCAGATCCGCGCGATGACGACGCACGAGCCGCCGATGGCGTTCATCGCGCCCGGCGTCGTGTACCGCCGCGACGACGACGCGACGCACTCGCCGATGTTCCACCAGATCGAGTGCTTCCTCGTCGACCGCGACGTGACGATGGCGCACCTCAAGGGCGTGCTCGCCGAGTTCGCCGAGCGCTTCTTCGGCCGGGGGACGCCCGTGCGCCTGCGGCCGAGCTACTTCCCGTTCGTCGAGCCCGGGGCGGAGGTCGACGTCGGCTGCCCCTTCTGCAAGCGCGCCGACGGCACGCGCGCCGGCTGCAGCGTGTGCAAGCGCAGCGGCTGGATCGAGATCCTCGGCTGCGGGATGATCCACCCGGTCGTCTTCGAGAGCTGCGGCATCGACCCGGAGAAGTGGACGGGCTTCGCCTTCGGCATGGGCGTCGATCGCGTCGCCATCGTCAAGTACGGCATCCCCGACATCCGCACGATGTTCGAGAACGATCCGCGTTTTCTCGCCCATTTCTAGGCATTCGGGCCCCCCCGGGGGGGAGCGTTGCGCGCCCAACTTTTCACGGCCGCCGGGCGCTCGTAGCATGGAGGCATGACCTGCTTTCTTCGCCGGGCGTCCGCCCACCCGGGACGAACCATCGTGGCCGCCGCCGCCGGAGTCGCGGCGCTCGTCGCGGGAGGCCACCGGGCCTTCGCGCAGCAGCCCTCCGTGTGCAGCGCGATCCCCGGCCACATGAAGGACACGGTGATCGTCTTCCAGCCCCCGTCGACGTTCACCATCTGCCGCGACGGCTCCGTCCAGGACGACGTGGTCACCGGGCGGCGCGTGTACTTCGAGCTGGTGCCCACGCCCGGCTCGCGCATGTTCAACTTCCGGATCCACGGGCAGGCGAGCGAGTGGACGCCGACGGGGCTCGCCACCTGGCAGGAGCTCGCGTTCCGCATCGCCGGCGGACTGCACGATCTCGAGTACTCGAGCGAGCCGCTCTCCAGCCTGGCCATCCCGGCGCAGGCGGCCTCGGGGTCGCCCGCGCCGCTGCAGGCGCTGGCCGCCGCCCGAGCGCGCTACCTCGGCGTGGTCACGCCCCACTACGTCGACGTGCTGCAGGGCGTGCGCACCGACAGCCGCGAGCTGCCCGTCATCGCCGGCGTCGTGCGCCAGTGGTGCGGCGAGCTCGGGTTCGACGCCCCCGCGTCGCTGGCGGTCGGCGCCGAGCTGCGGGCGCGCTGCGCCGGGCCCGAGCTCGGCGAGAAGGGCATCTCCGGCGACGTCGCGACGTTCGAGGCCGCCGCCAAGAAGTTCGACGTGGCGCGCCTCCACGCTCGCGATCTCACGGTCGACGCCCTGGCACACCCCGACGACCAGGCGGCGGTCCAGAACGCCGTCCACGCGATCGAAGACGCGCGCCGCGCCGCGTCCACCCTCGTCACGCAGGCCGGGGCGCTGCGCGACTCGAGCCGGGCGCTCGGCCACGATCTCGCCACGCTCCGCAGCGCCATCCGCTCGATCGACGCCATCCGCCCCGGCGTTCCGATGTACCTGTCCACGTACTCCACGCCGGGCAACGCGGAGCTCGAGATCGACGCGACGCCGGTCGACATCGGCGTCGCGGGCGACGCCGCCGAGCAGAAGACCGCCGGCAAGACGACCGCGCGCTTCCCCGTCGTCGGCCGGCACTACCTCGACCTCGAGCTTGGGCTCGGCATCACGGGAGGGCTGCCCGGCATCCCCAGCGTGAATAACCAGACGAGCAGCTCCGTCATCCAGAGCAGACCCGTCGACGAGTTCGTCGGGCTCGGTCTCGTGGAGCTCGAGCCCGCGCGGTTCCTGTGGCCCGACAAGCCGCTGGCCGGCGTCCTGCGACTGCCGGTGCTGGGCATCCCCTTCACGCGCGATCCGACGCAGAACTTCTTCGTCGGCGCGGGGCTCGGCTGGACGGGCGTGGGCTCGCTGGTGGCGGGACCATACCTTTTGCGCGAGCTGACCTTGAACAACGGATACTCGGTGGGGCAGACGTTCCCGACCAGCATGTCGGTCGACACCGTCGCGGAACCCAAGCTCCAGGTCGGCTACTTCGTGTCGGCGAGCGTCGACGTCCTCGGGCTCTTCCACCTGTTCGTCCCGCAGCACACGGCCGCCATCGACGCGGCGACCGGCAAAGAGAAGAAGTAGGGCAGTGCACAGATGTCCCGTCTCGTCGTCGTCGTACCTCGGTCGCGAGCATACTGTGGGCGTGCCGTGCTGCTCGGAGCGGGCGGCGAGGCGCTCGCCGGGCCGGTCCGCGTGCTGGCGACGGCCAGCCGCCGCGTCGCGCGGCGCCACGGCAACCTGAGCTGCGATCCGCTCCTGCCCTTCGGCCATCCGCCGGCGGGGACGTACGCCGTCGCGACCAGCCTGCCTCCCGGGTTCGTGCACCCGCGCCGTCCCCGGCGCTTCGGCGACGTCGGGGCGCTGCTGCTCGCGCCGCGAGGCGGCGACGCGCTGACCGCGCTGAAGAACGGCCGCAGCGTCTTCGCGCTGCACGGCGGTCCCGTCGACACCGCCAACCGCCTGCGCCCCACGCGCGGAGGCCTGCGCGTGGCCGACGCCGACATGCTCTCGCTGATGCGCGCGGTCAACGCCGCGTGGGCGAAGGGCGACGCGCTCGCGGCGATCGAGGTCATCGAGATCCCCGACGTGGACATCCGCACCGTCCCGCCGCTCGACCTGAGGGGCGCGCGGCGCGCGCTCGGGCTTTCGCGCAAGAAGCGCTCGGGGCTGGTCCCGCCCGCCAACGCGACCTCCAAGGGGATGCTGCTGCTGCTGCTCGGCGCCGGCGCCGCGCGAGGCGCGGGCGACCGCGAGGTGGACCGTCGCGAGATGCTGCAGGCGGCGCTGCTGCTGGTCGGCGGTCTGGTGGCCACCGCCTGCAATCAGGCGAGCCCGTGCACGCCGCTGGCCTGCGATCCGACCGAGCCGGCCCGGCACCGGGGGCACGTGTTCGCCGAGGGCGGAGCCGGCGACGGAGGCGATGGCGGCGGAGGCGACGGAGCCGCGGCCGACGGGGGCGAAGCCGGCGCCTCCGACGCGGGCGCGGACGGATCGGCCGACGCGTCGGACGGTGCCGCGCAACCGGACGCCGGCGAGCCGTTCGACGCCGGCCAGCCCCCGTTCGAGGCCGGCGAGCCGTTCGACGCGGGCGGCCCCTCGCCCGGCGGTGGTGGTGCGCCGCCGCCGGCAGGCAACCCGTGCCCGCCGAGCGGCTACGTGTGCCAGGACGAGGGCACCGATTACGTCGCGGGCGGGGGAGTCGGCTGATGGGCGGCGTCGTCGGGTGCGCCGGCGTGCCGGTCGCGCGCGCCCGGGAGCTGATGGACCGCATGCTCGGCGCCGACGTCGCGCTGGGTCGGCCTGCTCGCACGGCGGGCTCGATGGCCTCGTTCGGCGAGCTGGACGTCGACATCGCCGCCGAGGGCGACGACGCGCTGGCCATCGCCGGCTACGTCCGGCGCGGCGACGACGCGCTGGGGGCTCGCGAGCTCCTCGCGCTGTGGAGGCGGCGAGGCGCGGACCTGCTGCCGTCGCTCGACGGCGAGCACGCGATCGCCGTCCGCGTCGGCGGGACGACGACCGTCGTCCGCGATCGCTACGGCCGGCGGCCTCTGTACGTCGCCGAGCTGCCCCGCGGCGGCGCGGCGTTCTCGACGGCGATCGGACCGCTGCTGCGGGCGGGGGCGGCGGTGCACGTCGACCGCGACGCCGTCGTGCGCAGCCTCGTGCTCGGGTACGTGCCGGCGCCGGCCACGGCGGTCTCCGGCGTGCAGCAGGTCCCGGCGGGCGAGGCGTGGACGCTGTCGCCGCACAGCCGCCGCACGCGCTGGTACACGCCGCGCGAACGCGTCGATCTGCGCCGCCCGCTCGGGCGCGCCGCTCGCGCGCTCGACGCGGCGATCACGCGCGCGGTCGAGCGCGCATTGCCGCCCTCCGGCCGCATCGGCGCGTTCCTCTCGGGCGGGATCGACTCCTCGCTCGTGCTCGCGCGCGTGCACGAGGCCGGCCGCGAGGTCGACGCGTTCACGCTGCACTTCGGCGACACGCTGCCGGGCGAGCTGCGCTACGCGCGCGCCGTCGCCGAGCACCTGGGCGTACGGCACCACGTGCTCGAGCTCGACGCCCGCCGCTTCGTCGACGGCATCGAGCCGGCCCTGACCCACCTCGAAGACCTGCTGTCCGAGCCGATCGCCGTCCCCAATTTCCTGCTGGCTCGCGAGGCGTCGCGCACGTGCGACGTCCTGTTCACCGGCGAGGGCGGCGATCCGTCGTTCGGCGGCCCGAAGAACATCGGGATGGTGCTGGCGCTCGCCTACGGTCGCCGCCCGCTCGCGCCGTCGCTCGAGCAGGCGTACATGACGTCGCACCACCACCTCGCCGACGATCTCGACGAGGCGCTCGCGCCCGCGTGGCGGCGCGCCTTCGACGACGAGGCGATGGCCGAGATGCTGCGCGCGAACGTCGAGCGTTCGCCCGGGCGCGGCACGACCTTCGTCGGGGGGCTGATGCGCGCCAACGTCGCGCTCAAGGGGGCGAGCAACATCCTCGTCAAGGTGGCGAAGATGGTCGGCGCCCACGACGTCGCGCTCCGCTCGCCGCTGTTCGACGCCGAGGTCGTCGAGCTGGCGCTGACGATCCCGCCCTGGCAGAAGCTCTGGGGCACCGACGAGAAGACCGTGCTCAAGCGGGCGGTCGCCCGATCGCTGCCGCGCGCCGTGGTCGATCGGTCCAAGCGCGGCATGGCCGTGCCGCTGCGTGCCTGGTTCGGCGGCCCGCTGGGCGAGCTGGCGCGCGACACGCTGACGCAGCGCTCGGTCCGCGAGCGCGGCATCTTCCGGTGGGAGTACGTCGAGCGGCTCTTGCGGCTCGAGCGGCTGCCGACCGACCTGGCTCGCTCGCGCACCGCCGACAAGCTGTGGCTGGTGCTCGTGACCGAGCTGCACCAGCGCGCCCTCGAGCGGCTCGCCCCGAAGCGGAGGGCGGCATGAGCGAGGCTCTCGATCGCGCGCTCGTCGAGTCGCTCGCCGCCGAGCTGCGGGCGACGTCTCGCGCCTTCACGGGCGGGAACGTCTATCACGCGCTGATGCGTGCGCGCCCCGAGCTGGGCCCCCGCTGGAGCCAGCAGCGCTTCGAGCGCGCCCTCGAGCGCCTCGTCGATCGCCGCCCGATCGCGGGGCTGTTGCCGATGCGCGCGGCCGCTCGCACGGGCCGGTGGCCGGTCGCCCCGCGCGAGTGGGACGCGTACTTCCCGGCGGCGATCCTGGTCGTCGACCGGCCGGCCATCGTCGACCTGTTCGCCGCGTCCGGGGTCATCGTTCAGTCGCGCATCGCCGTGATCTGCGTCGACGGCACGCCGCGGCACGTCGTGCGCTGGTTGCAGCGCGCCGTCCGCCGCGGACACCGCGCGCCCGTCGGCTACCTGCACGACCAGGACACCGTCCTCTATCCCTTCCTGTTCGAGCCGCTCGCCACGCTCATCGAGCGCTCGCGGCGCGCGCCGGTCGCGTACCGCGATCTCGGCATCGGTCCGGGACGCCGCCTGCGCGACCCGCTCGGGTACGCGGGCGGTCGTGCGGCGAAGGCGCGGCGCCTCGAGGAGGTCCCTCCGTCTTGCCTGGTGGCCTACGCTGTCCAGGAGGTCCTCCGCATGGCGCCCGGCGATCCGATGCTCGCGCCGATCCGCCCGCAGGAGAGCAGCTCATGATCGTTCCGCGTCCGGGGGAGCTCACGATCGGAGGCGTGGACGCGCGCTCGCTGGCCGAGTGCTTCGGGACGCCGCTCTTCGTCTACGACGCCGGCGTGGTCCGCGACACGTGGCGATCCATCCGCGCGTGCTTCGATTACCAGCCGTCGGTCCTGCACTACGCGGCCGTGTGCAACCCCAACCTCCATCTGCTCCGGCTGCTGCGCGACGAAGGGGCCGGCGTGCACGCCAACACGCCGGGCGACGTGTACTGCGCGCTGCGCGCCGGCTTCGACCCGGGCCAGATCGTGCTCTCGGGCAGCAACCTCGGCGAGGAAGACCTGGCCTACGTCGGCGGGCAGGGCGTGCACGTGAACGTCGACTCGCTCGACGATCTGGCCCGCCTCTGCGCCGTGCTGTCGCCGCGCGCCGTGGGGCTGCGCGTCCACCTGGACGACGTGCTGCCGGAGAGCCGCGTCGGGCTGCGCGAGGACGAGATCGACAGGGCGGTCGACCTGGCCTGCTCGCGCGGCTTCCGCGTGACGGCGCTGCACGTCTACTGCGGCACGCACGGGCGCAACGTCGAGCGCTATTGCTCGGCCGTCGAGCGGCTCGGACGGATCGCCGCCGCGCTGCCCGACGTCGACTGCCTCAACGTCGGCGGCGGCTTCGGGTTCGACTACCACGAGCCCGACGCCAATCCCTTCCCGTTCTCCGCGCTGGGCGCCGCGGCCGGCCGGGCCGCGAGCGAGCTGTCGCGCCGGCGAGGCCGCGCCGTCACGCTGCGGGTGGAGCCGGGCCGCGCCGTCGTCGCGGGCGCCGGCGTGCTGCTGACGCGCGTTCGGTCGGTCAAGCACGCGGCCACGCGTCGTTACGTCGGCGTCGACACGACGACGGCGAACTTCACGAGCCCCGTCGTGCACGGCGCGCACCGCCGCGTCGTCGCCGTCGACCCGCGGGAGCCGGACGCCACGCCGGCCGACGTGTGCGGGTGCACGACGTACTCGCGCGACGTCGTGGCGCAGGGCTCGCCGCTCCCCGCCGTGCGCGTGGGGGACCTGCTGGCCATCCTGGACACCGGCGCGTACGGCTACTGCATGTCGAGCCACTTCCTGAACCGGCCTCGCCCCGCCGAGGTGTTCGTGCAGGACGGCGACGTCCGGCTGGTCGCGCGGCGCGAGACCTTCGAGGACCTGGTCCGACCTCAGGTCGACGTCCGCGACGGCGAGTGACGGCCCGGAGGTCGTCGCCCCGCCCCGCCTCAGCGCGCCGCATCGGTACCCGCGTCGGTGGCCGGCGTCAGTCGCTTGACCCCGGCGCACTCGGTCGCGAGGGCGTCCTTGTCGAGCCACCGCAGCGCGGACAGCTCGCAGCGGAGGTCCTGCACGGCGTAGACGTCCGGGTACGCGTCGAACAGCGGCTTCGCGGCGTCGTAGGCGCCTGCCACGTCGCCCGACCGAAACATCTGCTGCGCGCGCGCGAAGCGGTCGCGGTCATCGCCGCCGCGGATCGCGGCCGGCACGTCGGGGGCGGCGGGCGCGGACGGCGCGACGACCGCCGCCGAGGAGGCGACCGCCGGCGCCGCCGACTTCGCCGAGCGGGAGAGAATCTGCTCGAGGTAGGTGATCTCCCGGTCGCGCTCCGCGGGGATCCACGCGACCTGCTTCGCCCCGCGCAAGAGCTCGAGCTGCGCACGCGCCACGGTCGCCGGATCGGGCCCATCGAGCGCCAGCCGCATCAGCGCGACGGCGCCGGAGCCGTAGTCCGCCATGCGCGTGTCGTAGCGCGGGTTCATCAGACTGCGCGCATCCTGCTCGTGCAGGGCGCCCAGCGTGTGACCCAGCTCGTGGAGGAAGACCGCGAGCGCGCGGTGTCGCTTCCGCTGGCGCACGATGCGTGCCCGGTCGTCGTCGCCGAGCGCGCCGAACGCCGTGTCCAGCTCGTCCTGCTCGTCGAACCGGCTGGCCGCACGCACGACCATGTGCCGGCCGAGCATCGGCGCCATGCCCAGCTCGTGGAGCGAGTCGGTCGGGCGCGGAAGAGCGCCGATCATGCCGACCACCAGATCGACGTCCTGCCCGGGATCGTCGGCCTGCAGCGCGCGCAGCGCCCTTGCCAGGTCCTCGTCCTGGTCGGAGGACCAGGGCTGGACGCGTTGCAGCTCGACGTGCAGGCCGAGCGTCGGCTCGAGCACCCGGTTCGCATCCTCGAGCAGGTCGGCGATCTGCTTGGGGGCATCGACGGTCTGGGTGAGAAAGCGCCCCGTCGTCCGCGCGCGGATCCGGTACGTGCGCCGGGCCGTCTCCGGAGCACCGCGCTCGTCGTCGGAGGCCGTGATGCTCGCCGGCGCCGACGCCTGGGCGGCGCGCTGCTGGCTGCGCTTCGTTTCGCCCCAGCCCGAGTTGTAACCGAACAAGCACGCGCTCAGACCCACGGCGATGGAGGCGGCGGCGAGACCACGTCGGAGAGCGCGCACGAACCGCGATGCTAGCCGGAGTCGAGCCGCGTGAACGGTGCCGCAATCTGCCGGAGCGTCCGACACGCGGCGGCGGAGGCTCCCCGCGTCAGCGCTCGGGCGACGTACGCGGCCCGCTCGGCGTCGGCGGCTCGGGCGGCGTCGGCGGCTCGGGCACCGGCGCGACGACGCTGCCCATGAGCGTCTGGACGGGTATCGGGGCGATGGGCGCCCGCGGCGCCGGCGCGCCCATCGTCGCGGTGCCCGGGCTCGACAGGCCCGCCACCAGGAGGCCGCTGCCGAAGGCAGCCGCGACCACCGCCCGGCGACGACGCCGGCGCTTCACGCCCACCGGGCAGTCGGCCGTCAGCACCGTCCCGTCCGCACGGCGGTAGAGGCGCACGCACATCTGCCCCTCCTTCTCGGCGAGCAGCGCCTCGGCCTCCTCCCGCGGCATGGCCGACAGGTTGTAGACGTTCTTCTCACACTGCCCGCAGAAGCGCACGCGGTCGTCGCCGGTCATCTCGTCCCAGCTCGCGCGGCACGGCGCGGCGATGCGCACGTTCTCCAGGACCGGCAGCGCACGCGGGCCGGCCAGCTTGCGCAGCAGCGCCTCGGTCTCGGCGAGCTCCTTCTCGAGGGCGTCCACCTTCACGGCCGAGCGCTTCGCTTCGGACAGCTCGGCGGCGATGCGGTCGCGGTGGGCGCGCAGGGACTCGGCGGTGTCGCGATAGCTCATGGCAGGATGGACGCCCGGGAAGGCCGAAAGTTCTCCCGCCGGCCCGCACGGCCGCCGCGCCCGGTCGCGCACTGGTCCCGCGCGGCCGGGTGAGCTAGTTCATCGCGTCCCGATGAAGGCCTCGGTCCGCTGGCTCCGCGAGCTTTGCCCGCAGCTCCCCGATGATCCGAACGCCATCGCCGCGCGGCTGACCGCCGCCGGCCTGGAGGTCGAGGGCTCGCACGCCTTCGGGCTCGGGGCGGAGGCGTGCCTGGTCGCGAGCGTCGTCTCGACGCGCCCGCACCCGTCGCGATCGGGGCTGCGCCTGGTCACGATCGACCGCGGCGGCGCCCAGCAGGAGGTGGTGTGCGGCGCCCCCAACGTGCCGGAGCCCGGGGGCCTCGTCGTGCTCGCCCCGCTCGGAGCGCACCTGCCCGCCAAGGGGATGACGATCGAGAAGCGCACCATCGCGGGGGTGCCGAGCGAGGGGATGCTCTGCAGCGAGGCGGAGCTCGGCCTGAGCGACGACGCGGGGGGCATCCTCGTGCTGCCCGCGGGCCTCGCATCGCCGGGCGCGCCGCTCGTGCAGGCGCTGCCGGCCGCGCGCGACACGATCCTCGAGATCGGCCTGACGCCCAACCGGCCCGACGGTCTGGGCCACGTCGGCCTGGCGCGCGAGGCGGCGGCGCTCTTCGAGGTGCCGTTCGCCGTGCCCGCGCCGGAGCCCCCGGCCGCGCGCCGCGACGAGCCGCTCTCGAAGCACGTGTCGGTCACGATCGAGGACGGCGAGCGCTGCCCCCATTACGGCGCCGCCGTGCTCGTCGACGCCGGCGTCGGGCCCTCGCCGCTCGAGGTGCGCTGGCGCCTCGCGTCGCTCGGCGTGCGCCCCATCTCGAACGTCGTCGACGTCACCAACCTCGTGATGCTCGAGACCGGCCACCCGATGCACGCGTTCGACCTCGACAAGGTGCGCGGGCGCGCCATCGTCGTGCGCCGGGCGCGCCCCGGCGAGAAGCTCGTCACGCTCGACGGCGTCGAGCGCGCGCTCTCCGAGGACGATCTGGTCATCTGCGACGGCGAGGGCCCGGTGGCGCTCGCCGGGGTGATGGGCGGGGGCAACAGCGAGATCCAGGCCTCGACCGCGCGCGTGCTGCTCGAGTGCGCGTACTTCGAGCCGCGCGGGGTGCGCCGCGCCGCGCGCCGCCATGCGCTGCACACCGAGTCGAGCCACCGCTTCGAGCGCGGGGTCGACTGGGGCGACACGTCGATGGCGCTCGCGCGGGCGGTGTCGCTCGTGGCCGAGCTGTCGGGTGCCGCCGCCGCCGTCGAGCCGCGCATCGTCGAGGCGCGCGCGCTGGCGCGCCGCACGGTGACGCTGCGCCACGCGCGCGTCGGCGGGCTGCTCGGCGTCGAGGTGAGCCGCGAGGAGACGCAGTCCGTCCTTAGGCGCCTCGGGTTCGCAGCGCGAGCCTCGCAGCCGACCGAGGACGTGTGGGAGGTGCCGAGCTACCGTCCCGACGTCGCGCGCGAGGTCGACCTCGTCGAGGAGGTCGCGCGCGTGCGCGGCATCGACGCGATCCCCACGACGCTGCCCGCCGTGCGCGCCTCGCGCGACGAGGGGCCGCGCGAAGCGCTGGCGCGCCGCGCGCGCCGCGCAGCGACCGCGATGGGGCTGAGCGAGGCGGTGACCTTCGCGTTCGTCTCGCCCAGGGAGCTCGAGGCCGTCGGCGCGCCCGCGCCCAGCGTCGTCTTGCGCAACCCGCTCAACGAGCAGCAGACGGTGATGCGCACCAGCCTCCTGCCCGGGCTGCTGCGCGTGCTCGGGCACTCGCGCCGCCACGGCGAGCGCGACGTGCGCGTGTTCACGGTGGGCGCGCTCTTCCTCGGGGCGGACGCGGCGCACGTCGACGAGCGGCTCGGGTTCGCCGCGCTGCTCGCGGGCGAGCGCCCGACGTGGCTCAGCAAGCCGCAGCGCGTCGACGTGTGGGACGCCAAGGGCCTCGCCGAGGGGGCCGTGCAGCGGCTGCTCCGCCGCGACGCCGACGTGAGGCTCGTCTCCGGCGACGAGCGGCCGCGCCACCTGCACCCGCGCGGCGCGTCGTGGATCGAGGTCGAGGGCAAGCGCGTCGGATCGCTCGGACCCCTCCACCCGGACGTGCTCGACGCGTTCGATCTCGACGAGGAGGCGATCGTCGTCGAGCTCGACCTGCAGGCGCTCGACGTGGTCGGCGTGCGCCCGGTGCGCTTCACGTCCATCCCGCGCTTCCCGGCGAGCATGCGCGACCTCGCGGTCGTCGTGCGCGAGGACGTCCCCGCCGGCGAGGTCGAGCGTGCCGTGCGCGCCGCCGCGGGCGACCTGGGCGAGCGCGTCGCGCTGTTCGACCGCTTCGTCGGAGGCAGCGTCCCGGCCGGCCACGCCAGCCTGGCGCTCCACGTCGTCTACCGCGCCGCCGACCGGACGCTGACCGACGCCGAGGTCGACCAGCGCCACGCCCACGTCGTGGCCGAGGTCCAGAAGCGCTTCGGGGCGCAGCTACGGTCCTAGGCTACGCTGGGGGCAATGGCGACCGGGGCGGGCACCGCGCAGACGCTGGCCGGCGCGGTCCTGTCGCGCCGGTGGCGGCTCGTCCACAAGCTGGGCGAGGGCGGCATGGGAGAGGTGTACGCGGCCGATCCGGTCGAGGGCGGCCCGCGCGTCGCCATCAAGATGCTGCGCCCCGAGTTCGCCTCCGATCCGCAGGTGCTGTCGCGCTTCCTCGAGGAGGGGCGCACCTGCCTGGGGCTCGTGCACCCGAACATCGTCCGCGTCATCGACTGCGCCTCGGCCGAGGACGGGACGCCGTACCTGGTCATGGAGCTGCTCGAGGGCGTGCCGCTCGGCGCGTACACGCAGAACGGCGGTCGCGTTCCGGTGGCGCAGGCCGTGCCCATCCTCAACGGCATCCTGGCGGGGCTCGCCGCCGCGCACGCCCGAGGCATCGTGCACCGCGACCTCAAGCCGGACAACGTCTTCCTGACGCGCGGCGAGGGGGGCGTGTTCGTCGTGAAGCTGCTCGACTTCGGCGTCGCCAAGGTGATGGACGCCGCCGGCGGGATGGGCAGCCGCACGCGCACCGGCATGATCCTCGGCACGCCCGCCTACATGAGCCCCGAGCAGGTCTCGAGCGCGCGCGACGTCGACCAGCGCGCCGATCTCTGGAGCGCGGGCGTGCTGTTCTACGAGATGCTGACCGGCCGCCCTCCGTTCCCGGCCCCGACCGAGTACGCGCGGCTCGCCGCGGTGCTGACGACCGAGCCGGAGCCCATCGAGCGCGTCGACCCGTCGCTCGCGCCGTTCGCCGCGTTCGTGGCGCGCGCGCTGCGCAAGAACCGCGACGAGCGCTTCGCGGCCGCGATCGACATGGCGCGCGCGCTCGCGGCGTGCGGCGCGGCGGCCGGCGTCGGTGCGGTCGCCGACTCGATGGCGATCCCCTCCACCGCGCGGGTCGAGGACGTCGCGGCCGCGGCGCGCAGGACCGGGGGCACGCTGGCCAGCGCCGCACCCTCGCGGGCCGTCGTCGAGCACGCGCCGCCGGTGGTGGTCGTCGCGTCGCCGGCGGTCGGGGAGACGCTGCCGTCCAAGGGGCTGCCGCTGCTGGTCGGTGGGGCGCGCGGCGTTCGGCCGGTGGTCGTCGTCGTGCTGGTCGTGGGGGCGCTCGTGGCGGGGTTTCTGCTCGGCTGGGCGTTCGCGCGGGCATCGTGAGGGCCGGCGGCGTGCGCGTGCTGCTCGTCTTCATCGACGGCGTCGGCGTGGGGCGGCCGGGGGCGCACAACCCGTTCGACGGCGCGCCGCTGCGCCTCCTCGCGCCTCTGGCCGGCGGCCCGCCCGACGATCGCGTCGCCTTCACGGCCATCGACGCCACCCTCGGCCACCCCGGCCTGCCGCAGAGCGCGACGGGTCAGGGCGCGCTCTTCACCGGCGAGGACGCCGTCGCCGTCGCCGGCGGCCACCGCGAGGGCTACCCGACGCGCGCCGTCGGCGAGCTGCTCCTGCGCTCGAGCTTCCTCGCCCGCGCCCGCGCGGCCGGCAAGCGCGCCGCGTTCCTCAACGCCTTCGACGGGCAGCGCGCCGCGCTCGTCCGAGACGCTTCCAGGCTTTGGGGGAGATCACAGGAAGGCGGGAAGGCGGGAAGAACGGAGGGGGAGGAAAGCGCACCCGACCAAACCTTCCCGCCTTCCCGTCTTCCTGTTCAATCCAACAAAGCGCGACGGGTGCGCGCTTCGGCGAGCGCGCTGGCCGCGCTGGCGGGCGGGGGGGAGCTCCGCACGATCGACGACGCGCGCGCCGGTCGGGCGGTCACCTTCGACTTCACGGGCGAGGTGTTGCGCGCGTACGGCATCGACGCGCCCGCGCGATCGCTCGAGGGCGCCGCCCGCACCCTCGCCGGCGCCGCGTCCGAGCTCGATCTGGCCCTCTTCGAGACGTTCCTCACGGACAAGGCCGGGCACGCGCAGGACGTCGGCTGGGCGCGTCACGAGATCGCGCGCGTCGAGCGGTTCCTCGCAGCGCTGGTCGACGCGGTCGACCCGCGCGAGCAGCTCGTCGTCGTCACGAGCGACCACGGCAACCTCGAGGACCTCTCGACGCGCTCCCACACGCGCGCCCCCGTCCCGCTGATGGCCTTCGGCGCGGGCGCGCACGAATTCGCGCGAGGCGCCCGCTCGCTCCTCGACGTCGCCCCGCGCGCACTCTCCGCGATCGGCGCCGCCCCGCCCGACACGGCTTGAGGCCACCGCCGCGGCCTTGGTACCGTTCCTGGCTCGGAGCCCCCCATGAGCGACGCCATCGACCCGCGCTACCTCGAAGTCTTCCCGCAGTGGCTGCGCAGCCTCGGCGAGGACGCCGCCGCGATCGGCGACGCGCTCGGCGCCCACGCGGCCGACGACGACGCGACCCGCGCGCTCGTCGCGGGCCTCAACTACATCTTCAAGTCGCTCGATCTCATCCCCGACGGCATCGACGACCTCGGCTACCTCGACGACTGCTTCGTGCTGCGCGTCGCGTGCGCGCACGCGGCGGCGGCGCGCCCCGACGTCGGCCAGGGCGCCGTCCAGCGCCTGAGCGACGACGCGCGCGCGGTGCAGGAGTTCCTCGGCGGCGACTACGCCCGGCTCGAGACGTACGTGCGCGGCCTTCGCAGGGGCGCCGCGCGCGGCCGCACCGTCGAGGACGTCGTCGGCGACGGGGCGACGCGCACCGAGTTCCTGCAGGAGGTGCGCGCGTGGTCGGGCGCCTACCAGGCCCCGAGCTTCACGCGCGACCAGAAGACGCTCGTGAAGCTCAAGGCGTTCCTCAACGCGAAGCTGCCGTAGCCGAGCCGCCGTCTCACATCGGCGGCGGCGGCGCGATGAGCGAGAGGTCGAGGCCGCCCGGGTACTGGTAGCTCGTGTACGAGCCGTAGCCCATGACCTGGATGCCGACCGCCTGCGACGCGCTGAGCACGTGGGCGCCATTCTGCCCCTGACCGAGCTTCAGGCGCCAGATGGCGTAGCCGCCCGAGCCGACCGGCGTTGGCGAGCCGCTCGCCGGCGACCCGTCGAGGGTGATAACCGTCCCCTGCGGGCCGATGACGACGACGTAGTTGTTCTCGTAGTCGGTCGGCGCGAGGAACACGTACTTGTCGCGGTACTGCTCGACGGCCGTCGCGAAGCTCTCGTCGGGATCGCCCTGCTGGTTGGGCGGCTGCGTGTTCGGGTCCACGACGGACGCGCCCTGCGTGAAGACGCCGACGCCGAAGGAGTGATCCCCCTTCACCTCGAAGTCCTGCGCGACCGCGGTCTGCCCGCCGCCGCAGTCGACGACCTGTCCGGCGTTGATCGTCGTCGGGCACCCGGCCGGCGTCGACGGCGAGTAGGTGAGCTGCGTGCCGTCGAAGTTGCCGTAGATGCGCACGATCTGGCCGACGGGGTTGCCGAGCGGACCGGTGGGCTGCGCGACGATGTAGTCCTTGCCGAGCGTCTCGGCGGGGAAGTTCGACTCCTCGACGTGGTCGCACGCCTGCGCCATGTCGGGCACGTCCAGGCACGGCAGCCCCGTGATGACCTGCACCGGCGCGCTCGCCTGCACGAGCGAGCCGCTGAGGTCCGAGGTGTCCGGGGTCCCACCGACCAGCTCCGCGACGTCGCCGGCGTTCATCGTCAGCGTCAGGGTGCCTCCGGCGCCGGTCGCGGCGATGCCGCCGCCTGCCATCACCTGCCCGGTGCTCGACACCTTGAAGTTCACGTTCGTGTTGTTCTGCGTCGCCGTGACGACCGCGTACGCGCCGATGTTCGCGAGCCCCCAGCCGCCGTGCCCCATCACGCGGTAGTTGCCCGTCATCGCCGTGCTCGGGAGCAGCAGCGACGCGTCGTTCGAGAACGAGTAGCAGCCGACTGCCTGGCCGTAGCTGGGGCAGATGGTGTTGCCCGGGCACGAGCTCCAGTTCTTGCCCGGCGCCCCGCCCTGACCCGCGTACTCGAGCGCGTTGAACTGGTAGACGGTGACCGGGACGCTGGCGACGAGGTGATAGGCCGCGCTGCGCGCGAGCACGCTCTGCGTGAGCGGCGTCGCCGTGCCGCAGTTGTCCGTGTCGGGCCCCTTCAGCGGCGCGACCCACGGCAGGTAGATCGTCGTCAGCGCCCCGGGCGCCACCGTCGCCATCTGGTTCGTGTTCCCCGGGCCCGTGACGGTGATGTTCGCGGTGCTCATCCCCGCGTTGGCGACGACCACCGCGTAGTCGAAGATCGACCAGACGTTGTTCGCGGTCACCGTCGGCCAGTAGTCGCAGCCGATGTACGAGTGCGCCTGCGCCGCCTGGTCGCACGTCACCGGATCGCCCACGAAGCCGCCGTCGCCGCCGCCGCTGCCGGAGCTGAGCCCCGAGCTGCTGCCGCCACTGCTGCCGCCGCTGCTGCTGCTGCTGGCGCCGCCGTCGTCGCCGCCGTTCTGGAAGCCGTTCGACCGACTGCTCGATCCGCACGCGGCCACCACCGCCGCGCACGCGAACCCCCAGGAAAGAAGCGTCCAAGGCCCTCGCATGAGCGAAAGCGTGACACGACGATTGGCGCGTCGTCTAGACGGGTGCGTTCTTTTCCACCGACGTTGGACGCGCGCGCTCGCCCCGAGCTTCACGCGCGAACGGAGACGCTCGTGAAACCCGGGGCCCTTCGCGCGTCGCGAAGCGGCCGTGGCCGCCGGTCACATCGGCGGCGGCGGAGGCGGCGGCGGCGGCGCGATCCGAACCAGGTCGAGGCCGCCGGGGTACGTGTAGCTGGTGTAGGAGCCGTAGCCCATGACCTGGATGCCGACCGGCTGCGACGCCTGGAGCACGTGCGCGCCGTCCTTTCCGGTCGACAGCTTCACGCGCATGACGCCGTAGCCGCTCGAGCCCACCGGCGTGGGGCTCGCGGTCACCGCCTGCCCGTCGAGCGTCACCATCGCCCCCATCGGCGCGACGATCACGACGTAGTTGTTCGTGTAATCGGTCGGCGCGAGAAAGACGTACTTGGTGCGAAACTGCGCGGTCGTCACGGCCATGGTCTGGTCGGGATCGCCCGCCTGGTTGGGCGGCATGTCGTTCCCGTCGACGAGCGAGGCCCCCATGCTGAAGCTCGCGACGGCGAACGGCTGGTCGCCCTTGACCTCGAAGTCCTGCGTCACGATGTTCCCGGCTCCGCACGACGCGCCGGGCGCACCGGTCGGATCCGTGCAAACCGACCCGAGCGGCGCGCCGCAGTCGACCACCTGTCCTGCGTTGATCGTCGTCGGGCAGTTGGGCGGCGCCGACGGCACGTACGTGAGGTGCGTGCCGTCGAAGTTGCCGTAGATGCGGACCTCGTGGCCGACGGCGTTGCCGTTGGGCGCGGCCGGCTGCGCGACGACGTAGTCCTTGCCCAGCGTCTCGGCGGGCAGGTTCGACTCCTCGATGTGATCGCACGCGGGCGCCTGGTCGGGGATGTCCACGCACGGCATGCCCGTGATGACCTGCACCGGCGCGCTCGCCTGCACGAGCGAGCCGCTCAGGTCGGACGAGTCGTCGCTGCCGCCGACCAGCTCCGCCACGTCACCGGCGTTCATCGTCAGCGACACGGTCCCGTTGGCGCCGGTCGCCCCGATGCCGCTCCCGCTGCCGCCGGCGATCACCTGGCCGGTGCTCGAGACGTGGAAGGAGAGGTTGGTGTCGTTCTGCGTCGCGGTGATCGTGACGTAGGCCGGAATGCCGGGCTGGCCGCCCCAGCCGCCGTGCCCCGTGACGCGGTAGTTGCCCGTCATCGCCGTGCTGGGCAGGAGCAGCGAGGCGTCGTTGGTGAACGAGTAGCAGCCGATGGGCTGGGGCGGGAACGAGTCCTGGCACCCGGTGTTGCCCGGGCACGAGCTCCAGTCCTTGCCCGGCGGGCCTCCCTGGCCCGCGTACTCGAGGGCGTTGAACTGATAGACCGTCACCGGCACGCTCGAGACCAGGTGGTAGGCCCCGTGCTGCGAGAGCACGCTGTTCGAGATGGGCGCCGCGGCGCCGCAGTTGTCCAGATCGGGGCCCTTGAGGTCGGGGACCCACGGCAGGTACATCGTCGTCAGCGAGCCGGGGGCCACCGTCCCGGTCTGGTTGGTGTCGTTCGGGCCCGTCACCGTGACGTTCGCCGTGGTCGTGCCGGCGTTGGCGACGACGACCGCGAAGTCGAAGATCGACCAGACGTTGTTGGCGGTCACCGTCGGCCAGTAGTCGCAGCCGATGTACGAGTGCGCCTTCGCGGCGTCGGCGCACGTCACCGGATCGCCGAGCGGGGTCCCGGCCTCGGCTGGGGCGGGGGCGCTGCCGCCGTCGCTGGACAGGCTGCCGCCGCCACCGCCGCCACCGCCGCCGCTCCCGCCGGCTCCGCTGCTCCCGCCGAGCCCACCGCTGCTGCTCGGGCCTCCCCCGTCGCCGCCGGTGTCACCGACGGTGCCGGCGAAGCCGTTGCCGCGCCTGCTCGATCCACACGCGGCCAGGACGACCGCGCACGCAAGCCCCCACGATGAAAGTACTGCCGATGCTCGCATTCCCGGAGCCTACAAAACCGAACCCCGGGATGTCGCATCCTTGTATGGTACAGCTAGGAGTCCGGCGGCCCGTCGGAGCCCCGGAGCTGAATCTGGGTTCGTCGCGAACCCAGATTCAGGGCGTGCGGCTCTCCGGCTTGGGCGCGTTGTAGGTCTGCCCGTGCATCGCCGCGATGAGCTCCTGCAGCAGATCGCGCGCCTCCGGCTTGGCCTTGAGGTGATTGAGCAGCAGCGTCGAGACGTCGCTGAACGCCTTCTCGTACGCCAGCCCCTCGCGCGTGCGCGCCGCCACCTTCTCGCGCCCGCTCGACAGGTCCTCCTCGAGCGCCTCGGCGTAGCGGGCGAGCTGCGCGCGCAGCTCCTCGATCTGGCGCCGCAGGTCACGCGCCTGCGCGTCCTTGGCCGCCGCTTTCTGCTCGTGCTCGCGCAGCTGCTCGCGCTTGGCCTCGACGATCGCCGTCGCCGCGCCGGCGCGCTCGAACGTCGCCCGCAGACCCGCCGACCCCGCGCCCGCCTGATCGGCCGCCTGCTTGGCCTGCGCCGCGGCGCGCTCGGCCTGCTGCAGCGCCTCGCGCAGGCGCGCCACCTCGGCCTGCTCGGCCGACAGCTCGCGCAGCGCGCGCGACTCCTCGTGGGCCAGCTCCTCGACCTTGCGGCCGATCTCGGCGCGCAGCGCGCGCCCGCGCCGCTCGAGCGCCTCGAGCTTGCGGGTGTGGCTGGCCACCTCGCCTTCGAGCCGCGTGGCGCGCGCCGCCAGGTCCCACGCCTGCGACACCGCGCTCTGCACCTCCGGCGGCGCGTTGGCCGCCGGGTACGCGCGCGAGACCATGCGCGAGAAGAGCGCCGCGCGGCTCGCCCACTCGATGACCCCCTCGCTCTGCGGCGGCGGGGGAGGGGGCGGCGCGGCGTTCTCGCCCGTGGCCCCCACCTCCCACGGGGTGTTCGGCAGGCTGCGCTGCAGCGACTTGAGCTCCTCGTGCAGGTGGTGGGCGTCCTGGAAGCGCTTGCGCCGGTCCTTCTCGAGCAGCTTGACGACGATCGCCTCGGCGGTGGGCAGGACGTCCGGCTTGATCGACCGGGGCCGCGGGGCCACGGCCGTGCGCTGCATCTCGAGGAGCGTCTCGCGGTCGTCGCTGCGGAAGGGCAGCTGCCCGGTGAGCATCTCGAAGAACAGGACGCCGAGCGCGTAGAGGTCGCTCTGCGCCGTCGCCTCCTCGCCGCGCGCCTGCTCGGGCGCCATGTACTCGGGCGTGCCGAAGACCGCCCCCTTGGGCGCCAGGCGCGGGTCCATCGCCAGGTGCGCGAGGCCGAAGTCGAGGATCTTGACGAAGTCTTTGCGGCCGCCGCGCGTCGTCAGCAGGATGTTGTCGCTCTTGAGATCGCGGTGCACGACGCCGAGGTCGTGGGCGCGCGCGAGCGCGGCGCACATCTGCTCGAGGATGTCGACGCTGCGCGCCAGGGGCGTCGACCCGCGCGCCAGCTCGCTCGAGAGCGAGGTGCCGACCAGGTACTCCATCACCAGATAGAGCTCGCCCTCCTCGGTCTCGCCGATGTCGTGGATGTCGATGATGTGCGCGTGATCGACGCGGTTGGCGGCGCGCGCCTCGCGCAGCATCCACGCGCGAAGGTGCGTCTCGCCGCGCAGATCGGGGCGGATGAGCTTCACCGCGACGATGCGGTCGATGAGCACGTGGCGCGCGCGGTACACCACGCCCATGCCGCCCTCGCCGATGCGGGCCTCGAGACGATAGCGGCCCGCGATGACGCGGCCGAGCATCGGATCCGTCGGTTTGGACGGTTGGGGAAGTCGCTGTGCCATTCGCTCCGCTCCGCTCGAGGCCCTCGGCCTGCGGCTTCAACGCAAGGATGCTACCAGCGCGGCCGGGGCATCGGGAACGGGGAAAGTCGTCAGAAGGTGACGTGCAGCACCGGCATACGGACTTCGGTCTCCTGCCTCATGCCGTACTGGCGCTGCTCGGCGAGCGAGAAGACGGGGAGCACGCCGGGCACCGGGACGCCGAGGCGGAACGCCCCCTCGTGGACGTCGAGGAGCGACTGGGGGGGCGGCGTGGGCGCGGGCGTCGTCGTCCCGGGTTTGTCCGACGGGGCCCCGGCCCCACCGGGCGTCGCGGGCGTCGTGGGCGTCGGCCCGCCTGCGGGGGCTGCGGCGGGCGCGCCCGTGATGCTTCCGCCGGGGGCTCCCGGCTCGGCGGGCGGCCCGGCGGGGTTGACGTCCTCGGTCGCACCCGCTTCGGGCTGCCAGCGCGTGGCGTTGAGCGTCAGCACGATGGCCGGAATGACCAGGGCCAGACCGCCCGCCAGCATGTACATGGGCGCGCGCCCGTCGCTGGAGTTCTGCTCGACGAAGTACCCGCCGACCGCGCCGCCGCCGGCGCCGACCACCCCTCCGATGATGTACGCCCAGGGCGATTTCACCCCGGCGATCGACTCGACCATCGTGACGACCTCGGCACCGAGCAGGCCGCCGCCGACCATGCCCTTCCCGGTGGGGGACACGTCGTCGGCGCGCGCCTCGCGCTGCGGCACCGCGATCGCCGTCAGCCCGAAGAGGGCGGCGGTCGCGAGGATGGCGGGGCGATGCGTACGGGAAACCGGCATTGGGTCTACCTCGTCCGTTGGTAGCCGCACCGTACCATGGCGTTCACCAGGCTTCACCGGGGTTTTCGGGGTAGCCTCGACCCCGTGCACTGGCCCTTCTACTGGCCGTCGGTCCCGACGGCCCTCGTCGCGCTTCACGTGCTCGCCAACGTCGTGTGGATCGGCGCGCTGCTGGCCGTCGCCGTCCTGACCGCCCGCGCCCCGTTCATGGCCGACCCCTCCGAGGTCGGCGCGCTCGCGCGGCGGGTGCACCTGCGCCTGGCCGTGCCGGCGTTCCTGGCGAGCCTCGGCGCCGGGGTGGCGCGCATCGCCTTCGCGCCCCGGGTGTACGCGCACCTGCCGTGGATGCACGTCAAGCTCACGCTGGCCCTCGCCGTCATCGTCCTGCACCACGTCATCGGCGCGCGGGCGCGCCGGGTCGCCAAAGGGAACACCGACGCGGCTCGAGCCGTGGGGGTGCTCGGGTGGGTGACGTTCCTCTGCGCGGCGGGCGCGGTGCTGCTCGGGGTGGCCAAGTCGCTGCCCTGAACCTACCCTCCCGGCCTCCCCGCGTGCGCACGCTCGACTTCTGGTTCGACTACTCGTGCCCCTACGCGTACCTGGCCTCGACGCAGGTCGAGGCGCTCGCCGCGCGCGCCGGGGCGCGCCTCGCGTGGAGGCCGATGCTGCTCGGCGGCGTCTTCGCGGCGAACGGCACGCCGCAGAAGCTCTTCGCGACGCTGTCGCCGCAGAAGGCCGCGCACAACGCGCGCGACATGGACCGCTGGGCGGAGCTCTTCGGCGTGGAGCTGCGCATGCCGAACGCGCACCCGATGCGCACGGTCGAGGCGCTGCGCGCGACGATCGTCGTCGAGTGCGATCCGCGCGTCGTGCACGGCCTGTACCGCGCCTACTGGATCGAGGGGCGCCCGCCGAGCGACGAGGCGACGCTGCGCGACGTGCTCTCGGGCGCGGGGCACGACGCGGCGTCGGTGCTCGCGCGCATCGCGGGCGACGACGTGAAGGCGGAGCTGCGCCGCCGCACCGAGGAGGCCATCGCGCTCGGCATCTTCGGCGCGCCGTCGTACGTCGTCGACGGCGAGCGGCTGTACTGGGGGCAGGACCGGATGCACTTCGTCGAGCGCGATCTGCGCGGGTGAAGGAGAGGAGAGCTGGCATGGCGCACACGCTGGAGATCTACTGGGACTTCTCGTCGCCCTTCGCGTACCTCGGCAGCACGCAGGCCGAGAGGCTCGCGGCGCGCACGGGGGCCGCGCTCGTGTGGCGGCCGATGCTGCTCGGGGGCCTGTTCAAGTCGATCGGGCAGGTGGAGGTGCCCCTCTTCACCTGGAGCGACGCCAAGAAGCGCTACTACTTCCAGGACATGACGCGCTGGGCGGAGTACTGGGGCGTGCCCTTCCGCTTCCCCACGCGCTTCCCGATGCACTCGCTCAAGGCGCTGCGCACCTACCTCGCGCTGCCCGAGGAGCGGCGCGGCGCCTTCCGCGAGAAGACGTTCCGCGCGTACTGGGCCGAGGACCGCGACATCGCCGACGACGCGACGCTGCGCGAGCTCGTCGGCGACGGGGCCGACGAGGTGCTCGCGCGCACGCAGTCGCCGGAGGTGAAGAAGGCGCTCGTCGACGCGACCCAGCGCGCGGTCGACGCGGGGGTGTTCGGCGCGCCGACGTGGGTGGTCGACGGCACGGAGCTGTTCTGGGGGCAGGACCGCATCCCGCTCGTCGAGCGCTGCCTGCGAGCCTGAGCGCGCGGCCCGGGGCCCGGAGCCGGGCGCTCAGAGCCGCAGGTTGTAGACGGCCAGCACCAGCTCGCCCGGGTCGACCGGCTTGGGCAGGTGCGTCTGGAAGCCCGCCGCCAGCGCGCGCACGCGGTCCTTCGGGCGCGCGAGCGCGGTCAGCGCGATGGCCGGCGTCCGGCGCAGC
>Ga0080006_1174994_pt1 | contig 96395 bp, 82 predicted proteins | sample RS3BMetagenome_FD_69209 | JGI IMG/M metagenome (GOLD analysis project Ga0080006, IMG submission 69209) | Ferric oxide microbial mat and aquatic microbial communities from Rainbow Spring, Yellowstone National Park, USA - RS3B (SPADES... ... | reverse complement strand
CCACCCCCGGGGGGCGGCCCAGGAACCCCAAGCCTCAGCCCCGAGCCCCGGAACCCCGGAGCCTGTTCACCTGGGGATTTTCACTCTGTTGAACCTGGGGACTTTCATTCTGATGTTGACAATAGCCCGCAGCCCGACCGGAACAGCGGCGTCCAACAGCGGTGCGAGGTCGCTGAGAAATGCCTCGATCTCGTCTGGCGTGTACTTGCGGCGGCTGCCGCCCAGGCCCTTCACAATAGTCTCCGCGATGAATTCGGCCAACACCGCCTGGGAGACGATCGGGGTAAAGAAAAGCCCGGAGTTGGCAAGCAGCAGGCACTGCATGTTGCCACCGCCGGGCTTGACCAGGGCGCCGCAGAATACGGTCGTGTCGAAGAGGACGCGCAGTTTGTCACTCGTAGTCGTCGATCTCCTCGCCCTGGAAGCGGCTGTTGATCCGCGTCACCGTGTTGAGCAGCTTCCGAACCTCTGCCGGTCCGGCAGCGAACTGCGAGCGCAGGATCCGCCACTCGCCGCGCGGTCCTACGCGCGTGGCCTTGACATAGCCGGCCTCGCACCACTTGCGCACCACGCGATCCGTGACCCTGTACATCTGCGCAACTTCAGCGGTGGTCAGGAAGTCATCCACGACCGCAGGAAGCAGGACGATCTCGCCACCCGTCTCGCCGATACCCTGGACAATCTCGGCCACCAGGCCGGCTATCGTCGGCGTCTGCTTTGCAGCGGTCTCCAGTTCGCTGGTTATGGTCCGCACCCTTGACGGCTGCAGTGCGATCACGTCGCCCACCTCCTCGTTCACCCCCATCATACGCAGATTCCGCATTTGCCGTAAGTTCCGCGAGTTCCGCATTCAGTCCGGTGCTCGCCAGAACATTCGCACGGCATGCACCGGCGCCGCGAGGTGGCTGTGCTGCTGCTTCGTGTTAGGTGCGCGTGTTTCCCCAATTCGGGATCACTTATTAGCCGTAATGCACTTGCACTAACGATGAAAGTGCGTGCGTTGGCACCTGGACCGGTGGCGGGGCTGGCAGGGACTGGTGGAGCGATGCGGAACTGTGCATCGGAGGCGAGTCCCCGGTGCGGGATATCTTCATCGCAGTTGGTACGGCCGCACCGGGAGCAGCTCGTTTGCCTTGAACAGTAGCCGGGTAACGGGGGAGGCGGCGGATGCGGCGGATGCGGCGGTTACGAGTGGTCACGCTCTTGATTGCGGCGGCTCTCGCGAGTTCGGCCTGCGGAACCGTGGCAAGTGGGCCGAAGGTGCCACGCGTGGTGTCCACGGTGACGGCCCGCCTGCAGAGTGATCTCCTCACCGAAGGTCCGGGAGCGATGCAATTCGTTGATCCTCGGGTGGGATACGTCCTCCGGCCGGCTGTCAACTACCAGGCTGGTGGTGGCGTTCTTGAGCGCACCGAGGATTCAGGGCAATCGTGGCAAGACATCTTCCTGCGCACGGGCCTGGACTACGTAGGGGTGCGATTTTTCGGCCCCGATGACGGAATTCTCACTGCAACGACTCCGGCGTGCGACCTCGCCCAATCGGGATGCGAAGGCGTTGTGCTCAGCACCGAGGACGGAGGGCGTACGTTCCACACAGTGCTGCGCATCAAGAACACGACCTTCGGCGTGAGCACAGCCTGGAGCCCGACCTCGGGCTGGCTCACGGCCTCCACCGTGTGCTTCTCCGCGGGATGCATCATCGACAGTCTCTATGCGACCTCCGACGGAGGCCGCACCTGGTCGAGAATCTGGAGCGGGAAGGCTACCACCCCTATCGGCGCGCTCTCGACGGCTGACGGACAGAGCGGTTACGCCGTGGCCGGGGGACACATCCTGAGAACCTTGGACGGAGGGCACTCTTTTCAGACTCTGGGGGCTCTTCAAAGCCATTTCGGATCGCTGATCTACGCTGCGGGGGGGTCGCTTCAGCAGTTGCCTGACGGAACCCTCTATGTGAGCACCTGCGATGGGGCTGCTGCCGGCAACGGAGGATGCGAGAACTACCTCTACCGCTCCACCGACGGGGGCGCGTCCTTCCAAACCATCTGGTCACAATACTGCACCGACTCGACGGCCGTGCACATGCAGACCGCCCAGTCGGGCGTCCTCATCCTGATGGGCTCCCCCGCATGCCAGGGCGTGACGCAGATGACAAACGTCGTACTGTCTACGACCAATGGCTTTCGCACAACTCGTGTTGCCTACGCGTTCAGCGGCGTGAGCATCGGATCGGTCCAGTTCACCAGGGACCAAGTCGGGTGGGCGGATGGAACGGGCCTCTTTTGCGGCGATGGTGCGTCCTGTCCGACTGTGGTCTATCGCACGGACGATGGCGGCTATCAATGGAAGATGACGGCCAAACCCTTACAGCCAAACGGAACCCTTGCAGGGGTACCCGGTGGAGGCTATTACGCAATCGGGACGCCCCTGGATCCGACAGCGGTGCTCGTCAGCAGCAACGGGCGCACATGGCGCATCGTCGGCCACCTGCCACCCCAGGCTTCGCCATACGTATCCCTCGGGAGCCTCCAGATGGTGTCCCGCTCGACTGGTTATGTTCTTCTGGCCGGGAGCGCATGGCGGATGACGGACGGCGGCAGGAAGTTCACGCCGATCGCCACGCCGAGTGGCCAGACCATCATCGCGCTTTCCTTCCTCACGCCAAGGTACGGGTACCTTGAGACGCAAGCCGGATCCGACTGCCCGGAAGGGGAGCAGTGCCACGACGCCCTTTGGGTAACCAGAGACGGCGGGCGGACGTTCTCGGCCGTAGAGCAAGGGTTGCACGGCCTCCATCTGGGCTCCATCGCGTTCGTGAGCAAGGAGAACGGCTATGGCGTCGCCATCTGTCCTCTAAAGAAATGCGGCCCTTATGTCGACCTCTATCAAACGACCGACGGGGGCGCGACGTGGCGTCACATCTCCACACGGCTCGGTCTCACGGGCCTTGGCCCCGTGCTCTCCGCCCCTGCCGGATATTCGGTGGTGGTCAGCGAGGAAGGCTTCGCGGTGTTGGTACCGGGCGCCGGGTGGAAGGTCGTCCGCTTCGGGCTCCAAGGAGCGCCGTCTGGGTATCAGTTGGCGCTGACTGGCCTTGGGGGCATCGCCCCTGGTCGTTCGAGAGCACTCGTCCTGATATCAGGTGTCGGCACCCTATTTGCCCCCTACGACGGGACCAGTTGGCATGCACCTTGAAGGAGTTGGGGTTGAGGTTGCAGACGGGTGCCCAGAAAGGCCCGGCGGGAGATCGCCAGGGTGCACGGGATCTCGCGAACCTACGTCTCCCGCATCGAGAAGAGGGTCGTGACCAGGCTGGAAACGAAGGACCTGCGGTAGGGGCTGCCCGAAGTCGCTCCCGAAGGAGTGCCCGTACTTCGTGTTAACTGCGCGTACTTCCCAGAGCCAGGGACGCTTACGATACGCAAATGCAGATGGACGAAAGTTGGGATAAGCGGCGGCACCACATCGGACTTGAACCTCACGACCTGCGCTCAACGCACGCCGTTATGGCGGGTAGGCAGACGCTCATGGGACGTCCCCGCCGGTCCCGGGGACCTGCCCATCCTGCCTCAGACCCACAGGTCCCAAGCAGGCGTTCTTGCGTGGGCTGAGGCATGGGGCGACGGGAGGGAGAAGTTCACCTTTGGGAGCCGGCTACCACCTGGCGCCAGTGGTGACCGCCATCGGCAGTGCGGAGGAGATGCCCGTCGCCTGACCAGATGTACGCCAGATTCGCGTTCACCGGATCGATGCCGGCGAGTCCGGGTGCGCTCTGCGGCCAGGTCCAGACCCGAACTGCGCGCCCGCCTGAGCCCAGCACGTAGATGCGCAGCGACGGCGAGGTGGAAGGGAAGAGCGTGATCCAGAGGCTGCCGCCGCCGTCATCGGCTGACGTGAGCATGTAGGCGGGAAGTTTGCCCTTCTCTCCGCGCGTTGGCGGGGCCAGTCGCGTGATCAGGTCGCTGGCCAGCCTGCCGAGCTGCGGGTCGGCGAGGCTTTCCGCGCAGACTGCGGCGGGCATGCCCTGCTGGGCGGCGGCGTGCCAGGTCATGCCGTCGTCGCGGGTGGCGTAGTCCCGCTGGCCGCCCGCCGTGCTGACCGAGGCGCAGCCGAGGCTGGCCGACGCGAAGCTGACACCGCTCACGCCGTATCCTTCGCTCGGGAGACGAACAGCTCGCCATGTGCGGCCACCGGCACGTGAGGTGTACAGGGCTTGATGCTGGTCGTAAGGCTCGTCTGCAGCGACCAGGAACAGAACGCCGCTGCGCGGCACCGCCAGCGGGTCGTAGGTGGCGGCGGGGGCCAGGCCCGGCGGCAGGTTGCCGACCGCCTGCCAGCTGACGCCGCCGTCCCGTGTCACCAGCACCTCCCGTGCGTCACCGGGCCATCCGATGCCGTAACCGGAGTACTCGCTCGTGAAGTGCACCACATATGGCGTCGCGGGTCCAAAAAGGTGCACTTTACGCCAAGTCCGGCCGCCGTCGGACGACACCTCCACCTGGGACTGGTTGCCGGCAGCCGCGCCGACGGGCGTCATGGGTGCGAAAAACAGCCAGAGCAGGCCGAGGTTCGGCATGCTTAGGGTCAAGTCGGTCGGGGTGGCGTAAGGAATCGCGGATGAAATCCGCTGCCAGGTGCGACCGCCGTCGCTGGTGCTGTCCAGAAGGACCATGCCGTCCCCGCACGCCCAGCAGGTGCCCAGCATGACCGCGTGATCCTTGTCGGTGGCGGCCAGCGGTCCCGGACCCAGGCCGGGTCCTGCTGTGACGCCAATTGGGTTGCCCGGCGCGGGACCTCCCCCGGCAGTCGGGCGGGCGAGCACGGGTGCCCAACTGCGGCCGAAGTCCCCGCTGCGCAGCACCGAGTAGGACGCTTGGCTCATGCCGACGCCGCCGACGGCGACGAGCCAGGCACCGCCGTCCGGGGTGCAGGTGAGCCCGGCGCCGTAGCCTCCGGGCACAGACGCCGCACTGGACCAGGTGCGCCCCCCGTCCGCGGTGTAAGAAAGATGGAGGCCGCTTGAGGAACGCAGGGCTGACACGCCCCGGTGCGGGCTGAAGAAGCAGGCGGCCAGCACCGGCTTCCCCGGCTCTTGCTGCCATGTGCGGCCACCGTCCGCCGTCCGCAGGATGCGGAGGCCCTTCGGCGTGGCGCCGTTCGGCCCCGTGGGAGGTAGATTGCCGGCGGGGCGCAGGGCGACGCCGACTTGTGGCATGAAGAACTGCACGGACTGGAGCGGTGTGCGGTCCACGAAGTGCCAGTTGGAGCCGTCGCTCGTCGCGAGGAGACCCTTGTTCGTAGCGGCGAAGCCCTGCCGGGCGGACAGCATGGAGAACCCTTCGACGGTGGCGCTGCCCAGGTATGCGGTGCGCCATGTGCGGCCCCCGTCAGAGCTGGCGAGCAGAACGCCCTGGCCGCCGACCCAGCCGTGCCTTGGGTCCGCGAAGGCGATCGCTCCGAGCTGTGGCGGCAACCCCGGCAGGGTCGAGACTTGTGCTGTTCGCGGTTTCAGTTTCAAGATGCTCTTGAGGTCGAGAGCGGCACCTTGGTTCGAGCGTGGTACGCCGCAAGCGCCAAGCGCAAGGGCGAGCAGCAGGCCACCGGCCAGCGCGACCCGCGTTCGCCAACCTGCTCCGCATGAAATGTCCGAAGCGCCTGGCGTCACGGGGCCACCTCCTACAGCGGGTTTGATTCCAGGCTGTGGTGCCCTTGTGGTCTACAGGGTGGGGCTACATCCGATTTGCGACCCCGGACAAAGCGATTGTGCCGAGCAAGAAACGAGCCCCTTCACGGGCCGTGGCGACACGAGACGGCAGGAGTGCGTCGTTCCAACGGTCGACAACCCGGGGTATTCTTCAACGTCCGTGGCCATCCTCCCGGCGCATGGAACTCGGTCGCGGCAGCACTGTGCGGACCTCCCACGGCCTGCGCACATGACGCAAGTTCTGGAGTTGGTCTGCCAGCGACATTTCACCCTGGACAGAGTGCCTGCGAGTCAGCGGAGAAGGCAGCCCCACTACAGTGACCGGACGCTGAGCCAATCCTCAGCTCGCGGTGCTGTCAGATGGCACGGTTCTGCGCTGGACGTACATCGCGCTCGCGACGCCGCTCGCCAACATGGACTTCACATCTGCGCCGCACGGTTTCGCCGAGCAGGCGGAGGTGTCGTGCGGACGGAGGATGGCCGTGTCACGTATAGTCCTGCCAAATGGCACCTGGCCGCCGGTGATGCACTACCCTCGCCACTTGCTGGCAATAACAGTCCAGTTCATCTCACCGAGCGACTCCCACCGCCGTGGGAGTCGCTCGCTACGTTCTTGCGAAAAGGGGTCCGGGGCGCCGCGCGCCTGGTCAGGGCCATAGGGGTACTCCCCTGGAGGTAACAAGGTCGTGCCCGTCGATCGCCTCGCCGACGAGGGGCACCTGTCGCCGACGGAGTGTACATGCCGCGTTGGGGCCGGGCGCGGCATAGGATCCCCGGTGGGAATGGGGGTAGCGCGTTCATGGCAAAGATAGACCCAGACAACTTGCCCGACGTTGAGTCGGAGCAGGCATTCGAGGTCATCATCAGCCAGTCGCGTATCCGCCTTGAGATGCCGCAACTAATGGCGAGGGTGCTGGACTGTAACCCGGAGCTAGTCCATCGAGCCATCCGTGAGTGGGCGAACCACAGTCGACCGCTCTCAGACATTGCAGATGACCTCCGGAGGACTTTGGGGGAGGGGTAGTACATGCGGGTGGCACTGTACTGCCGAATCTCTACGGATGAGGACCTGCAACGATACTCGTTGGTGAACCAGGAGGCGTCGTTGCGCCGCTACGCCGAAGAACGGGGCTGGGAGATCTCCGGCGTCTTTGTGGACCGGATCAGTGGCAGCAAGGACAAGCGTCCCGGCCTGAGCCGCCTTCTCGACTCCCTGGCGATCGGGGACGCCGACGCGGTAGTGGTAACGGAACAGGATCGACTGAGCCGTCTGGACGAGATCCCATGGGCCCTCCTGAAGCAAACCTTCCGGGATTCCGGGGCGAGGTTCTTTACCCTATCGGGCGAAGTAGACTTCCACAACGAGGACGACGAGTTTTCCGCCGACATCATGGCGTTGATCGACCGCCGGCGGCGCAAGACCATCGTGCGGCAGATGGTTCGCGGACGGGCGGGAGCGGCGAAAAGAGGGGAGTGGCTGGGGCGCCTTCCTTTCGGATACCGCAGGAGTCCCGATACAAAGCATCTTGAGCCATGTCCGGCCGAGGCCCAGCTCGTTCGACAGATCTTCCAGCTCTTCAGCCAAGGCAAGATGGGCAGCATGCGCCTGGCTGCCCTGATGCAGGACCTCATTCCGACAAGACGTGTGGACCAGGGCTTTATCATTCATGTGTTGCGCAATCCCGTATACGTGGGCGACGTGGTGATGGAGGTCGGTGGCGAAAGCATATGTGTCGAGGGGGCACATGAACCGATCGTCAGCCGTGACCTCTGGGAGACGTGCAACCGGTTGCTGAACAGGAGGAGTGCTGAGAACAAGAAGTCCAGGATCGAGAGCACGGTTGGGCTCGTTGCAGGAATGGTCTACTGTGCCGATTGCGGGCAGTTGCTATCACCTACGACGGCAACGAAACGGGTCGGAGATCGGGAGCTGCGCTACCACTACTACAGGCATGTTCGCCAGCACCGGGACGGGGAGTTGCCCGACGGCCGCTCTTGCCGTGCGGCGCATCGGACGGAGAAGGTCGACGCGGACGCGCGAGCGCAGCTGACCCACATCGCTACCTCGCCAGCCGCGAGGCGCCAGCTCGTCCGCCGCCTGGGGGACAAGAAGGCGGCGGAGCAGATTGAGGCGACCCAGAGGGAACTCACCGAGCAGCTTGCGTCCCTGAGCCGCAAGCAGGAGCGACTCCTGCAGCTCTTCCTCTCTGGAGACTGGGATCGGAGCCGTCTCAATGCGGAGAAGAGACACCTCGACCGAAGCGTCGCGACCCTCGTAAACGAACTGCGCGAGTTGCAGGCGAGGTTGCGGCTCGTCAGGTCGGACTCCTTCAGTGTCGATCTGATCGCGGAGACGTTCGCGGTCGCGGCAGACCTGGAAAGTTTGCCGTTCAGCGACCAGCAAACGGTCATGCGCGGGCTCGTCGAACGTGTGGAGATCCACGGCGACGGGCGAGTGAAGGTGATCGCCAAGGTGTCAGTCGCCGCGCCCGAGATGACTGCGACGCAGTTTGCACACCATCGGACTGGAGCAGGATAATCCGAGCGTCAAACCGAACTCGGTGGCCGCCGATCTCAGCCGCGTGGCGGACACCGTCGTCGCGGCCCTTGAGCGTCGACAATTGCAGCCGCTTCTGGTCGGACGCTGACTTGGACGGAGGATCGCCTTGCAAAGCGCTAATGTCGTGATCGTCGGTGCTGCCGGCCTGGTGGGACAGGAGATCGCCGCGGTCCTCGCAGAGCATCACAACACGCTGCCCGTGGGGGAGATCCGCCTTGTTGCGAGTGACCGTTCGGCGGGACACGAGCTCACGGTGCTGGGCCGTCGCCTGACCGTCGAGGCCATTTCCCCAGGGAGCTTCCGCGGCATGGACTTCGCGTTCTTCGCCGCACCGAACGACGTGTCGGCGGCCTATGCCCCGATTGCCGCCACGGCCGGCACGATCGCCATCGACAAGTCGAGCCACTTCCGCATGCAAGACGCCATCCCGCTGGTGGTGCCAGAGGTGAACCTGCACCACATCGGTGCGGGGGATCGCATCATCGCAAGCCCGAACTGCTCCACCATCCAACTCGTCATGGCGCTTGGACCGCTGGAACGGGCCTTCGGTATCCGCCGCGTCGTCGTCAGCACCTACCAGTCGGTCTCAGGGAGCGGGCGGGAGGCCTTGGAAGGCCTTGACGCCGAATCGCGGGACTGGGCCGCAGGCCGCGAGCCCAAGCCGAGCGCCTACCCTGAACCGATCGCGTTCAACGTCCTGGCGCAGTGCGACGCCTTCCAACCCGACGGATTCACCAAGGAAGAGCTGAAGCTGCGGCAGGAGACGCGCAAGATCCTGGGCAGGCCAGATCTGGCACTGGCCGCAACGGCCGTGCGCGTGCCGGTGCGCATCGGCCACGCGGAGGCCGTCACGGTGGAGTTCTCAAGCAGCGTCACCGCCGACGAGGCGCGCCACGTGCTCCGGGGACAGCCCGGCGTGCGCGTGGTCGACGATCCCGAGGCAGGTCTCTACCCGACACCGCTCGCGGCCGCGGGCCAGGACGACGTGCTCGTCGGCAGGGTCCGCCAGGATCCGGACCGTTCGGACACCTTGCATCTCTTCGTCGTTGCAGACAACCTGCGCAAGGGCGCGGCGACGAACGCCGTGCAGATTGCCGAGGCGTTATGGCAGAGCGGGAACTGATCGTCCAGAAGTTCGGCGGCACCTCCGTAGCCGATTTCGAGCGCCGCGCGCGCGTGTCGCAGATCGTGCAGTCCGCCCTGCAGGAGGGCTTTCGCAACGTCGTCGTCGTCTCTGCCCCGGGCAGGCTCGGGGATGCCTATGCCACCGACACGCTCTTGCAGCTCGCGGCCAACGAGGGCGCGAAGGTTCCGGCGCGGGAAAGCGACCTGCTGCTCAGCTGCGGCGAGATCATCTCGGCCGTCGTCATGGCTGCCCATCTGCGCAAGGACGGCGTGCCCGCCAGGGCACTGACGGGGCCGCAGGCGGGCATCGAGACCGACGGCCGTTTCGGGGATGCCAAGATCCTGCGCGTCGATCCGGGACCGATCGGCGCCGTGCTCGATGAGGGGCTGGTGCCAGTGGTGGCTGGATTTCAGGGCAAGACGCCGCAGGGCGACATCGCGACCCTCGGCCGCGGCGGCTCGGACACTTCGGCCGCGGCGATCGGCGCGGCACTCGGGGCGAGCTACGTCGACATCTACACGGACGTCGACGGCGTCAAGACCGCCGACCCCCGCATCGTGCCGGAGGCGCGCACCATCAGCGCGCTCGACTACGACGAGCTCTTCCAGATGGCGCAGGCGGGTGCGAAGGTGGTGCATCCGCGCGCCGTGGAGGTAGCCCGCCAGGCGCGCGTACCGCTGCGGGTGCGCTCCACGCTGGGCGACGAGGCCGGCACGCTGGTCGGCGGCCCGCGCCTGCAGGACCTCTGGCACGCCCGCCGACCCGAGAACACCGTCGTCGGAGTCACCGACCGTTCGGATATCGGCGAGGTCATCGTCACGACGCCGAAGGGGCCAGACCGCACCGAGATCGAGGCGAAGATCTTCCAGGTGCTCGCGTCGCACGGCATCTCCGCCGACATGATCTCGGTGTCGCCCGGCAGGGTGGCCTTCATCGTCGGCAAGGCGCGCCTCGCGGAAGCCGGCAGGCTGGTGGGCGAGCTCCGGCTGCCCGTCGAGACGCGGGACGACGTGGCGAAGGTCGCGATCATCGGCTCCGCGATCGCGGGGCTGCCGGGCGTCATGGCCACGCTCATGTCGGGACTGGTCGCGGCGGGCGTCGAGATCCTCGAGACGTCGGACTCCCACTCCTCGATCGCCTGTCTCGTTCCGGAGGGGCGCCGGGTCGACGCTGTGCGCACCCTGCATCGCCAGTTCCACCTCTCGTAGCCCCTCGCGGAAGGAGGCAGAAGGATGCCGACAGGAAGACTCTTGACGGCGATGGCCACGCCCTTCGACCCGGAGCTCGAACTGGACCTGCGCAAGGCGAAGGCGCTCGCCCTGCAGCTCGTCGAGGACGCCTCGGACGGCATCGTGGTCGCAGGCACCACCGGCGAGTCGCCCACCCTGAGCGAGCGGGAGAAGCTCGACCTCTGCGGAGCGGTCGTCGATGCGGTAGGCGACCGGGCGGACGTCTGGGCGAACACCGGCAACTACGACACGCGCGCCTCCGTCGCCCTCAGCCGCCAGGCGGAGAAGATCGGCGTGCACGGCGTCATGCTGGTCGTGCCGTACTACAACAAGCCGTCGCAGGAAGGGCTCTACCGGCACTTCCGCGCGGTCGCCGACGCAATCCAGCTGCCGGTGATGCTGTACAACGTGCCGTCGCGCACGGCGCAGAACATGACGGCAGAGACGGTACTGCGCCTGCAGCAGGACTGCCCGAACATCGTCGCGGTCAAGGAGGCGTCGGGCAACTTCGAGCAGGCGGCGGAGATCGTCGCCGGATCACGCCAGGGGTTCGCGCTCTACTCTGGCGACGACAAGTCCACCCTGCCGCTTCTCGCGATCGGGGGGGAGGGCGTCGTGTCGGTTGCGTCGCACCTTGTCGGGCCGCGCATCCGCCGCATGCTCGACGCCTTCCTCACAGGCCAGGTGAGAGTGGCGCAGGAGCTGCACCATGCCCTGCTGCCGCTCTTTACCGGTCTCTTCATCACGTCGAACCCGGTGCCGCTGAAGTGGGCGATGAAGGCGGTCGGACGCGACATCGGCGGGGTACGGCCACCGCTCTGCCCGCCGAGCGCATCCGAGGACGCCGTCTTGCGCAGCCTTCTCCATGACCAGGGACTCAGCTGAACCAGGCTGCCGCCGCTACTTCGGTTGCGGCGGCTCCGTCCAGCGGCTATACTGAGTGCCAGATACTTGTGTACGGACCTGCGCTGAGGGCAAGCGAAGCTGCCGCGGGGTCGCCGGGACGTCGGGCGACAAGCCGGGGGAGCGGGGCGTCAATGTGCGCCCTTGTTTGCCGTAGGCGCGTGCATCGGCCGCGCTGTAGAGCGCGTGCCCAGGGCCTGCGCACGTGGGAGGGTAAATCAGTTTGACGGGACCCGCTAGGCGCGCACCGACGAGGTCGCGCGTTGCAGAGAAGGGCAAGCTCCACGTCATCCCGCTAGGCGGGATCGGCGAGATCGGCAAGAACATGTACGCCTACGAGTACCAGGGCGACATCATCGTGATCGACTGCGGCCTGATGTTCCCTGAGGACGAGATGTACGGCGTCGATCTCGTCATCCCGGACATCAGCTTTCTTCTGGAACACCGCGAGCAGGTGCGTGGGATCTTCCTCACGCACGGCCACGAGGACCACATCGGCGGCCTGCCGTTCGTCCTGAAGCAGCTCCAGGTGCCGATCTTCGCGACCAAGCTGACCCTCGGCATGATCCGCGGCAAGCTTGAGGAGCACGGCATGGTGGCCCACGAGCAGTCGCGGGAGATCCAGCCCGGCGACACGCTCCACCTCGGCGCGTTCCACGTCGAGGCGTTCCGTGTCAACCACTCGATCCCCGACGCGGTCGGCTTCGCCATCCACACGCCGATCGGCACGGTCGTGCACACGGGCGACTTCAAGTTCGACCAGACGCCGGTGGACGGTGAGGTCGCGGACTTCCACCGCCTTGCGCAGCTTGGCCACCAGGGCGTCCTGGCGCTCTTCTCCGACTCGACGAACGCGGAGCGGCCGGGCTACACCGGCTCCGAGCGCCAGGTCGGCAAGGCGCTCGACGAGGTCATCGCGGCGGCGAAGCAGCGCGTGCTCGTGGCGTCGTTCGCGAGCAACGTGCACCGCATCCAGCAGGTGATGAACGCGGCGGAGAAGAACGGGCGCAAGCTCGCGGTCGTCGGCCGGAGCATGGAGAACGTGGTGCGCATCGCGCTCGAGCTCGGTTACCTCAAGGCGTCCGAGGGCACCTTGATCGAGATCGACGACATCAGCCGCTTCCCGGCGAACCAGATCGTCATCATGACGACGGGTTCCCAGGGCGAGCCGATGGCGGCGCTTTCGCGCATGGCGGCCTCAGAGCACAAGAAGGTCGAGATTTTGCCTGGCGACACGGTGATCATCGCCGCGACGCCGGTGCCTGGCAACGAGAAGTCGGTCAGCCGGACGATCAACAACCTCTACCGCCGCGGCGCGGAGGTCGTGTACTCGTCGCACATGGGCGTGCACGTGTCGGGCCATGCGAGCCAGGAAGAGCTCAAGCTGATGATCACGCTCGTGCAACCGCGCTTCTTCTGCCCGATGCACGGCGAGTACCGCATGCTGATCACCAACGCCCGCCTCGCCGAGGCGGTGGGCGTGCCAAAGCCGAACATCCTGATCGGCGAGATCGGCTCCGTCTACGAGTTCACGGAGGGGACGGCCGCCATCGTCGGCAAGGTCAACTCGGGTTCGGTGTTCGTCGACGGCCTCGGCGTCGGGGACGTGGGGAACATCGTGCTGCGCGACCGCAAGCTGCTCGCGGAGGACGGCGTGATCGTCGTCGTCGTCGCGATCGACCGCGAGTCCCAGGCCGTGATCTCGGGACCTGACATCGTCTCGCGCGGCTTCGTCTACGTGCGCGAATCGGACCAGCTGATCGAGGACGCCAAGCAGAGGATCCGCGAAGCCCTCGAGACGGCCGACAGCCGGCGCATGGGCGACTGGTCGGCGATCAAGTCCCTGGTGCGCGACACCCTTGGCCGCTTCGTCTTCGAGCGCACCCGACGCAGGCCGATGATCCTGCCCATCGTCATGGAGATCTGAGTGTGAGCCGGCGTGCGCAGGCTGGCCTGGCCGTCCTGTTCGCGAACCTCGTCTGGTCCACCACGTACCCGGTCTCGCAACTCGCGCTGTCGATCGGCGCAGGACGGCTTGCCGCCCTGCGCTTTCTCATCTCCGGCATCATCGCCCTGCCGCTCCTCTGGGGGCAGCGCTTCCCGCGGGGCCGCCTGCTGCTCGCGGCGATCGGCCTCGGCCTGCTCGGCTTCAGCGTCGCCTTCCTGCTGCAGCTCGAAGGCATTCGCCTGGCAGGAGCATCGCTCGCCGCGCTCTCGATCGCGCTCGAACCGCTGGCCACGGCGATCGTCGCCCGGCTCTGGCTCAAGGAGCATCTGCCGCGGCTCGCGCCGTTCGGCTTCCTGCTGGCGATCATCGGCACGTGGCTCCTGGCGGGCGCTCCACGGCCGGGCCACGACGCGAACCTGCCCGGCATCCTGCTGCTCGTCGCGGCGGCCGCCAGCTTCGGCTTCTACAACGTGTTCTCGAAGCCGGTCACGGAGCGCGTGGGAGAGGTGCCCTTGACCGTCGTGGGCGCGCTGGCCGCGGGCATCTCGTTCCTGCCCTGGCTCTGGTTCGGCCCGCCGCTCCGGACCCTGCCGCGTCCCGACGTGCTCTGGGCGCTCTATCTGGCGATCGGACCGACGCTCCTCGGCTACTTCCTCTGGTTTTACGCCGTGCGTCGCGCCGACGTCGGCTTCGCCGCCTTCTTCCTCTACATCCAGCCGGTCGTCGGCGCAGTCCTTAGCTGGATCTGGCTTGGAGAAGGATTGACGTCACTCGAGATCGGCGGCGGCCTCCTGGTGCTCGCGGCCGTCTATCTCGGCGTGCGGCCGGACCGCAGCATCGAGCGCGCCTGAGAGGCAAGCGGGCATGCTAGGGCGGGGGAGGGACGCCCAGGTGACGAAGTCCGCCGATGACTCCGAGGAGGCGCAGGAAGCCGGTCGCACCGCGGAGTCCATCACGTCGCTCGGCACGTCCACGGTGCCCAAGGGACGCAGCCCGATCCACTGCCTGACCGTGATCGGCCAGGTCGAGGGGCACATCCTGCTGCCGAGCCAGAACAAGACGACCAAGTACGAACACGTCATCCCGCAACTCGTGGCGATCCAGGAGGACGAGGACGTCAAGGGGCTGCTCGTCGTGCTGAACACGGTGGGCGGCGACGTCGAGGCGGGTCTGGCGATCGCCGAGTTGATCGCTGGCCTCAGCAAGCCCACCGTGAGCCTGGTGCTCGGCGGGGGCCACTCGATCGGCGTGCCGATCGCCGTCGCCGCGGACTGTGCCTTCATCGCGCCCACCGCGACGATGACCATCCACCCGCTGCGCCTGAACGGCCAGGTGGTCGGGGTGCCGCAGACCTACGAGTACATCGATCGCATGCAGGATCGGGTCATCCGCTTCATTGCGGGACACTCGCGCATCCGTGAGGCACGGCTCAAGGAGCTGATGCTGCGCACGGGCGAGCTGGCGCGTGACGTCGGGACGGTGCTGGTGGGATCGGAGGCGGTGCGCGAGGGCATCATCGACCGGGTCGGTACCTTGCAGGATGCCATGGCGGAAGTGCACCGCCGGGTGTGGCAGGAAGAAGGAGGTGGCCGCGGTGATGTGGACGATCGTGCCGCCAGAGATCATCTGGCAGCAGCAGTCGGAGGAGGGGCTGACGGTGCGCAGGCACCTTCAGGGCTTCGTCGTCGTCCGCGCCGGTCGCGATGGTAGCCAGACGCTCGAGCGCCTGATCTCCACAGACCCGGCACTCTACCTGGACCCTCGGTTCCAGCCCGGTAAGCCCGCGCCGGTGTCCTGACGGCAGGAACAGGGCAGGCCCTCCGGAATGTCTCGTCCGGGGGAGGATGGGCATGCTGGACGTGCACCGTGTCGCTCTGTCCCTGCCGGACGGGCGTGAGCTTGAAGTCCTCGAGGCCGGCGAGAGGCATTGGCCTCTTGTCGTGATCCACAACGGCACGCCGATGGGTGCCGGTTTCCTTGCGCAGCACCTGATCGACGCCGAGCAGCGCCGCCTGCGGCTCGTGAGCTATAGCCGACCCGGCTATGGCGGTTCGACGCGCCTTCCCGGGCGCGATGTCGCGCAGGCTGCGTCCGACGCGGCGGCGATCTGTGATCATCTCGGAGCGGAGCGCTTTGCCACGTGGGGCATCTCGGGCGGCGGACCGCACGCGCTGGCATGCGCTGCCCTCCTGCCGCGTCGGGTGGTCGCCGCGGCGTCGCTGGCCGCCGTCGCCCCCTATGAGCTCATGGCCACGCAGTTCATGGCGGGGATGGGCGAGGACAATGTCGCCGAGTTCTCCGCGGCCCTGGCGGGGCGGGAGACCCTTGCGGCGTTCATGGCCCCTGCGGCGAAGCGCTTCGCACAGGCCGACGTGGCGGAGAGCGTCGACGCCATGCGCACGCTTCTGAGCCCGCAGGATGTTGAGGTCTTCACGGGCGCGTTCGGCGAGGACATGGTGCGGGCGATGCAAGACGGCCTCAGGTCGGGCTTCTACGGCTGGTTCGACGACGACCTCGCGTTCACGCGCCCCTGGGGATTTGCGCTCACGGATATCGAAGTGCCGGTGCAGATCTGGCAGGGCAGGCACGACCTGATGGTCCCTTACGCGCACGGGCTGTGCATCGCGGATGCGATCCCGGGTGCTCAGCGCCGCCTGTCGGACACGGACGGCCACCTGACGCTCTATGCGCGGCGCGTGCCCGAGGTGCACGACTGGATGGCCCAGCAATTCCGAGCCGCCCCTTGACGCCTCTCTGGCAGGAACCGCACCCCTACGCCACGAAGGCGCACGTGTTCTGAGTCAGGGAGGCGTGTTGCGTGGCGAAGAGGCCGGTGAGCGCGCAGGACATCCTGCGCATCCGCCTGGGCTCGAACGTCCAGATCTCTCCTCAGGGGGACCTCTTGGCCTTCGAGGAGATCCGCCAGGACGAGGAGACGAACGAGACCAGGAGCCGCATCCGAGGGCTGAGGCCGGGCCGGGAGCCGTGGGATCTCACATCGGGCGAGCGCGATCGCCAGCCGCGCTTCTCCCCGGACGGGGACAGGCTCGCCTTCCTGCGCAAAGGCAAGCAGGAGGCGCAGATCTGGATCCTGCCGCTCTCGGGGGGCGAGGCGTGGCAGCTGACGCACGTCGCAGGCGGTGTCTCCGAATTCTGCTGGGATCCAAACGGGCGCGTGCTCGCGTTCACGACGCCCGTCGACGAGAAGGGCGTCCTTGGCGAGCCCAGGCCAGAGGAGAAGGAGCCCAGCCGCCGCTTCACGGCGGACGTCAAGGTGATCGCGGAGCTTGCCCACAAGCTGGACGGCGAGGGCTACTTCAAGGACCCGCCCTGTCTGTGCGCGATCGAGGCGCAGGAAGGTGCGTCCCCGCGCCAGCTGACATTCCCGCCCTATCGCGTGCACGACATCGGCTTCGCTGCGGATGGCGAGGCCATCTACTTCCTCTCGCGCCGCGGCGACGACTACGACCGCGAGCTCTTCGACCTGCGCCTCTACCGCATCGGCCTCGACGGCGGCGACGCGACGGAGATCGCGCCGGCGGGCTGCGAGGGTTTCGTTGCCGGCTCACGTCACCTCGCGATCGCGATGAGCGACCCGAAGGAGATGGGCTACGACAACACCCGGCTCTACCTCGCGGGGCTCGACGGAGACGGCAGGCATGCGCTCGCCCCCGCGTTCGACCGCACTCTCGGCAACGCCGCGATCACCGATGTGCCGGCGTCCGGCTTCACGGGGCTCACGTGGACGCCGGACGGGGAAGGGGTCTACGGCATCTACAGCGACGAGGGCACGTGCCAGCTCGGCCTCTTCCATCTGGACGGGCGCCTCGAGCCCCTGACGGAGGGCCGCCATGTCGTCTACGGCTACAGCGTGGCGCGTGGCGGCGGGCGCATCGCCCTGCTCATCTCGTCGCTGCAGGATCCGGGCAACGTCTACCTGCTGGAGAACGGTCGGCTCGAGCGTCTCACCGACCTGAACCGGGAGTTCTTTGCGGAATGCGACCACGTGGAGACCGAGTTCTTCCAGGCCGAGGGGCCGGACGGGCAGCGGGTCGACACGTGGGTGACGGTGCCGCGCACTGCGGAGCAGGGCGAGAAGGTGCCGACGGTACTGATGATCCATGGCGGGCCGATGAGCATGTACGCCCACACCTACTTCTTCGAGTTCCAGCTGCTCGCCGCGCAAGGCTTCTCGGTCGTCTACACGAACCCGCGCGGCAGCCAGGGCTACGGCTTCGACTTCTGTCGCGCGATCCAGCGCGAGTGGGGCAACCTCGACCTCCAGGACATCTACCTGGGCCTCGACGCCGCAATCGCCCGCCACCCCTTCATCGACCAGGGGCGCCTGGGCGTCGGCGGCGGCTCGTACGGCGGCTACATGACGAACTGGATCATCGGCCACACGGACCGCTTCAAGGCCGCCGTGAGCGGCCGCTCGGTCGTGGATTGGCGTGCCATGGCGGGTACCGGCGACGGCGGCTGGGGATGGGTCGACCGGGCAGACGGGGTGCCGCCGTGGCGTGATGACGGCTGGTACCGCCAGCAGAGCCCGATCACCTACGTCGACAACATCGTCACACCGCTCCTGATCGAGAACCAGGAGGGCGACCTGCGCTGCCCGATCGAGCAGGGCATGATGCTCTATACGGCCGTGAAGTGGCTTGGCAAGGCCCCGGTGCGCTTCGTGCGCTATCCGGACGAGTTCCACGGCATGAACCGCGGCGGCAAGCCCTGGCACAGGGTGCACCGCCTGCAGGAGATCGTGCGCTGGTACAGGCGGTACCTGATTCCAGAGCCTGAAGAGGTACGTCGCATCTGAATCGCGCGCTTCCCACACATCACGGAGGATTTTCAAGGACCGCGCGCCACCTGCCGCAGGCGGCGCGCGGTCCTGCATGCCAAACACCTGCCCCACCGCGCGTGAAACCGTAACCCGACCTTCGCCGCACCATAACAGGCTCCCCCTAGCCTGCAAGAGGTACCAGTTGGCGATGAGGGGGGCGCTTTCCAGGCATGAGATCGAGGTACGTGGCCACGCTCGGTGCTGCGGCGGGGCTTGCGCTTGTGGTCGCCACCGCGCTGACCGGCGAGATCGCCCACGCGGGTTCGCCCGAGACCCTGGTCTTCTACTCGGCGCAGGGCTACGACCAGGCCGAGGCGACGGCGTTCCAGAAGGCGACGGGCATCAAGGTGGAGCTCAGCGACATGTCGACGGGACCGCTGCTCTCCAAGGTGGCCGCCGAGGCGCAGAACCCGCAGTGGGACGTGATCTGGTTCGACGGCAACGGGCCGATGTCCACCCTGAACCGCCAAGGGGCCCTTCTGACGGGCTTCACCCCGGCCAGTGCCGCGAACTACACCGCCCTTGGCCGCTCGCTGCTGCCGGGAAACCACGGCTACTTCCCGACCGGCGTCACGGCGGCCGGCGCCCTGATCTACAACACGAAGCTCGTCCCGGCCAAGGACGCGCCGCACACCTGGCAGGACCTCCTGAAGCCGCTGTTCAAGAACGCGGTGGGCATGGACAACCCGGCCATCTCCGGCCCGACCTACCCGCTGGTCGCAGGCATCTTCCAGGGGATGGGCGTCAACCGTGGCATGCAGTACTTCCAGGCCCTCAAGCGCAACGGCCTCAAGATCTTCCCGACGAACGGGAACACGTTGCAGGCACTGCTCGACGGCTCGATCAAGGTGGCCATGTTCCAGGACTCGGCGGAGATCAACGCAAAGCTCAGCCGTGACCCGGTCCAGGTGGTCTACCCGACGACCGGCGTCACGATGCTGCCGAGCGACATCGCGATCAACGCGAAGGCGCCGGACATGGCAGCCGCCAAGGAGTTCGTGAACTTCGTGCTCAGCGCCCAGGGCCAGAAGGTGATGCAGGACATCTCGGCGGCCGGCTCGGACTCCCTCTTCCAGCCGGTCATCCACGGCGTGAAGCCTCTCTACGTCCGCAGCGGCGTCAAGTGGAACGTGGTGAGCCCGGTTTGGGCCGGCACGCACGAGGCCGCCTGGGTGCGCTGGTTCACAGACAACGTGGTCCGCTGATCGATGCGCGCGGACATGACGCGCGGTGCCGCGGCCGCTCCGGGGGGCAACCCGGGGCGGCCTCGACCCGCCCTCGCCGCCGGTATCGGCTTCCGCACGCTGTCGCTCGGGGCGGCCGCGGCGGTCGTCGTGCTGGTCGCGCTGCCGCTCGTGGCCCTGCTCGCGCAGGCCGTGCTGCCGGACCTCTTCGCTTCCGCGCCCAGCCTCAGGCCGTCCCTCGCCGGCCTTTCGAGCCTGGCGAGCGATCCCTACATGCTCGCCTCAGGCGTCAACTCGCTGCTGCTCTCCGCTGCCACGGCCGTCGCGGCCTCCGCCCTCGGCATCGGCGTCGCCTACCTGCTCGTGCTGACCGACATGCCCGCGCGCCGCGCCGTGTGGGGACTCGTCTGGCTGATCCTCATCTCGCCATCGTTTCTCGTCGCGCAAGGTTGGGAGCTGCTGCTCGCGCCCGGTGGTCTGACGAACAACGTCCTGGGCGGCGCGTTGACGAACACCCTGCTCTCGCCGCTCGGCGTCGTCATCGTCCTGAGCCTGAAGCTCTTCCCGTACTCCACCATCGCCGTGGCGGCAGGGCTTGAGGGCCTTGGGCAGGACGTCGTGCACGCCGCACGCCTCGGCGGGGCGCCGATGACCGCCGTCTGGCGGCGCGTCCTGCTCCCGCTCCTGTTGCCGGCGGCGATCTCCGGCGCCCTGATCGTGTTCGCGGAAGTCCTGAGCGACTTCGGTATCGCCTCGACGCTGGCGCAGACCGCGAACTTCCCCCTGACCACGTTCGCCATCTACAGCGCCCTGGAACAGTTCCCGGTCAACTTCCCCGAAGCCGCCGCGGCGTCGCTCGTCCTGGTCGGCGCGGTGGCGCTGGCGCAGTGGGCACAGGCGGCGACCATGGGCCGCCGATCCTACACCACGCGTTGGGGAGGCAACCGCACCTTGGCCCCGGTCTCGCTTGGCAGACATCGCGGGTTGTACCTCGCCGCGATGCTGCTCTTGATGCTGCTCGCCTTCGGCGTGCCTGCCGCGACGACCGTCGCGGCCAGCTTCATGCCCGGCGGTGCGGGCGGCCTCGTCATGGGCGGCCACCTCACCTTCGCGAACTACCTGCAGGCGGTGCGGATCCCCTACGGGCTGGGGTCGTTCGCGACGTCCCTCGGCTATGCGATCGCCGCTGCGTCGCTCGGCGTGCTTCTCGGTCTGGTGGTGGCGCTTGCCTGGCGCCGCCGCAGAGGATGGCTCACAGGGCTCCTGCAGGGCTTCCTCACGACGGCCATCGCCGTTCCCGGCATCGTGCTCGGGGCAGGCTACATCTTTCTCTGGGACCAGCCGGTGCTGAAGGACGTCGGTCTTCTGCTCTACGGCACGCCGGCGGCGCTCCTCCTCGCCTACATCGCGGGGGGGCTGCCGTATTCGGTGCGGGTGGCCGCAGGCGGCATGGCGCAGATCCCGGCGAGCGCCATCACCGCCGCGCGCGCGTCGGGCGCCGGACTCGCGACCGTCGTCCGCCGCATCATCCTGCCCATGATGGGCAGCACCTGGATCCGCATCTGGCTGATGCTGTTCGCGGGCGTCGTCTTCGAGCTGCCGGTCTCGCAGCTTCTCTACCCGCCGGGCGCGCCGACCCTCGCCGTGTCCATCATCCACCAGTTCCACGCGACCGATTTCGGCACCGGAGCCGCCCTGACCGTCATGTCGACAGCCACGGTGGGTGTACTTGCCCTGATCTTCAACTGGCTCGGCGGCAGGATCGCGGGGCGCCCGCAGCCCAAGGCCGCCTTCACGGCGGACGATGGAGCGGGGGCGCCGGTGCGGCCCGATGTGCACGGCCTGAAGGGAGCGAGAGCATGAGCCTCGAGGTGCACGCCTTGGGCCACCGCTACGGCAGCGTCACCGCACTGCAGGAGCTTTCGCTGCGCATCGAGGACGGCGAGATCCTGGCCGTCCTGGGCCCGTCCGGCAGCGGCAAGACCACCCTGCTCGAGATCCTGGCCGGGCTGCTCCCACCCGCGGAGGGGGAGGTGCTGCTGGACGGACAGGTCATCTCCCGCGCGGGGTGGGCCCTGCCGCCTGAGCGCCGCAACATCGGCTTCGTCTTCCAGGACTTCGCCCTCTGGCCGCACATGACCGTCGAAGAGACGATCGCGTTCCCGCTGGCGATGCGCCACCTGCCGGCGGCTGAGCGCCGGGAGCGGGTCGCGCAGGTGCTCGAGCTGGTGCAGCTCGAGGGCTACGGCCGGCGCTATCCGCACGAGCTGTCCGGCGGCCAGCGGCAGCGGGTCGCCATCGCGCGTGCCCTCGCGCCCCACCCCGGCATGGTACTCCTGGACGAACCGATGTCCAATCTCGACGCGCGCCTGCGTGAGCGCATGCGGGCGCAGATCGCCCAGGCCCTGCGGCATGAGGGCGTGACAGCGGTCTATGTGACCCACGATCGGGTGGAGGCCCTCGCGGTCGCGGACCGGATCGCCATTTTGAACGCCGGCCGCCTTGTGCAGGTCGGCTCGCCGGAGGAACTCTACCTGCGGCCCCGCACGGCGTTCACCGCGACCTTCCTCGGACCAGCGGCGCTCGTGCCCGCGCAGGTGGTCGCCCGGTCCGGGTCCGGCAGGGTGGAGATCGAGACGAGCACCGGCGTGACGGCGGTGGCCCTGGCGCCGGATGCGTGCTCCGTCGGCCAGGCGGGCACGTGGCTGCTGCGTCCCGAGCACGTGCGCCTGGCGGCAGACGGCGGCCTGCACGAGGGCGAGGTGCCCTTGGAGGCCGTCGTGGCGAGCGCCGCCTATCTCGGCAGCCATTGGCAGCTCGACCTGCAGATTGCGGGCCGTCCCGAACTGGACCTCGTCTGCCACCACGCGGAGCGCGTGGCGCCGGGCAGCGGGGTGCGGCTATCGGTCGACCCGGAAGGCACCTGGTTCATGCCGTAACGAAGCGGCGGTCCATGCGGCTCTAGGCGATCTGCTCCGCCGCGCCCATGCGGCGCAGCAGCGCGATGGGCGTCTGTTCGTGTCCCTGACCCAGCGGGTTGTCGTAGAGGAGTTCGCGGACGAGGCTCTGGTCGACGTCGGGCGTCGCGCCGAGAATGTTCACCGAGATGTCGTTCGCGTCGATGATCGCGACGCCGATCCCGTCGCCGAGGACCGCCGCGAGCTCTCCCGCGACGCCCGCCGGGTTCAGGGGCGCAAGCTTGGCGTGCGTGTTGTAGGGCGGGATCGTGCCCCGCGTCGGCCCGTCGATCGCCGAGGCCTGCGGACCGAGAATGTCGTAGAAGACGCCCCTCCTGCCGAAGACGCGGGCGACGCCCGCCGCGGCGGCGGCGAACAGGATGCGCGGCGCCCCCACCTCGCGCACCGCGAGCTCCATCGTCTCCGGGATGCCGAGCCCGATGCCGTGCGACGTCTTGTGCACGAAGCGCGTCAGGAAGCGCGCAAGCGGCCGCGGGTGGATCTCGGCCACGGGGAAGGAGCGTCCCTGGCTGATGGCGACGATCTTCTCGCTGACGGCAACGACGTCACCTGGCGCGAGATCGCCAGCGAGGGCCTCGCGCACGATCGCCGCAAGGTCGTCGCCGCTCTTGACGAGCGGCGTCTTGACGGGTGCGCGCAGGAAGGCGCTGCCGCCCGCCGCCATGAAGAGGTGGCGTCCCCAGTTCGGACGATAGCGCTGCAGCGCGGCCTGGGCGCCGTCGCCCGCCACCTCGGCGAAGCGGCGGTCGCCCACCTCGGTGAAGTGGCTGCCCGCCTCGGTGGAGTGTCCGCCGCCTTCAAAGAAGACGCGCAGCCAGAGTTCGACGTTGATGAGCCGCCAGAACAGGAGGCTCGAGGGGGCACGTCCCTGGGCCGCGTCGCGGAACGCCTGGGCGACGCGCGCGCCCTGCCAGTATGGCCGGCTCTGGAACAGCGGTGACCGGAAGAGGCTCTCGAACACCGCGCGACGCGCGAAGAGCCAGCGCGACTCGGGCGTCGTGAAGCCGACCTTCCAGCGGCGCAGACGGATCTTGTCGGGCAGGAGGCGCTGCATCGACTCGCGCAGGATGATGCGGCTCCAGCCGTCACGGATGATCTCGGTATCCGGGAGGCCGAGGATGGCCTCCACGAGTTCCTGGTCGAGGTAGGGGACGCGGGACTCGAGCGAGTGGGCCATCGAGTTGCGGTCCTCGTAACGCAGCAGAGCCGGCAGGCTGTAGGTCGTCAGGTCCTGCTTCAGGCGCTCCTTGAGGTTGTCGTCGGGGCGGGTGTCCCTCGCGGGCCGGTGCGCCGCGAGGAAGCTGTCGCGCAGGAGCGAGCGCACGGGGATCGCGCCGCGGCGCTGGCGCATGGTGCGCCGCACCACGGGCCAGATCACGTCGCGGGCCTTGAGCGACTCGCGCAGCAGCCGACCGAGCCTGCGCTCGTGCCAGAGCTGGCGCAGGTAGACCAGCTGGTACGGCACGTAGCCCGCCAGGAGCTCGTCGCCTCCCTGGCCGTCCAGCACCACCTTGACCTGCTCCTTCGCCGTGCGCATGACGCACCATTGGGCGTAGGGGCCGGTGCTGACGACGGGCTCGTCCAGGTGCCAGACCATGTCCTCCATTTCCTCGACGAACTGCTGCGAACTCGGGTGGGTATAGGTGGTGTCCGCGCCGGTGCGCTGCACGGCTTCCTCTATGTAGGCGCGCTCGTCGATCGGGTCGCCGTCGAACACGGCGGAGAACGTCTTGACGTGGCCACGCAGCGAAGCGGCATCTGGCAGGTGCTCACGCAGCAGGTCGGTCATCAGGGCGACGATCGTCGTGGAGTCGAGACCGCCGGAGAGGGCGGCACCGACCGGCACGTCGCTGATCAGGCGGCGCGCGACGGACCTCTTGAAGAGGTCGTGGAACGCCTGCGGCGACATGGCGCCGTCGCGTCGCAGCTGCGGCTGCCAGTAGCTCTGCTGCTCCGAGACCGCTCCGTCCCGGATGACGACGTAGGAAGCGGCGGGCACGTGGCGCACGCCGGCGAAGAAGGTCTCCTGGCTGTGGTCGTGCAGGCCCTGCACCAGGTACTCGTAGACCATCTGCTCGTTGACGACCCGCGGCAGCGCGGGGTCCTGCCAGAGCGACTTGACCTCCGACGCGAAGAGGATGCGGTCTTTGGCCGCGGCATAGTAGAGCGGCTTGATGCCGAAATGGTCGCGGCAGAGGACGAGGCTCTCGCTGCGCAGGTCGGCGATGGCCGCGGCCCACATCCCGTTGAGGCGGCGAAAGCAGTCGCAGCCCCACTCGGCGTACGCCTCGAGGAGCACTTCGGTGTCGGATTCCGTGCGGAAGCGATGCCCCTTCTGCAGCAGATCCGCCCGCACTTCGCGGTAGTTGTAGATCTCGCCGTTGTACACGACGCGGATCTGGCCGTCCTCGGTCTCCATCGGCTGGTGCCCGCCTGCGACGTCGATGATGCTCAGGCGGCGCATGCCGATGCTCATGCGCGGGGTCTCGCTGTAGCCGTGGTCGTCGGGACCGCGATGCCAGATCGCCCCTGTCATGCGCTCAAGCAGCGCATGGTCGGCAGGGCCGAAGAAACCAGCGATGCCGCACACGCCGAAGAATCCCCCCCATAGATCCTGCAACAAGGCAGGTCCCATCCAGGATAGCGCTTGAGGAAAGAACGCGCATCCCCGCAAACCCATGGTCGCCCTGGCGGTGGACGTTCACACGGTGCCAACGCGAGATGGACGCTTGCGGCCGGCATTCGGGCGGTGTAGTGTATTGGTCGGTCTTTCCGGCTTCCAGGGGGGGTATCAGGTGGGTCAGCCCGAGGACTCCGGCGTGCTCCGGCGGGAAGTTACGGTTTGGGGCTCCTTCATGTGGGGATATGCGGATGTGGGCGCCGACATCTACACGGCGCTCGGCCTCGTGGCCGGTGCGGCCATGGGCGCAACTCCGGTCGCCTTCGCGGTGGCCGGCATCGTCTACCTCCTGGTGGGACTTGCCTACACAGAGCTCGCGTCGAGCTATCCCGTGGCTGGCGGCGGACAGTACTTCACGCTGCGCGGCCTCGGCGACGTCTGGGGCTTCATCTGCGGCGCGGCGCTCCTGCTCGACTACACCATCGACATCTCGCTGTTCGCCGTCTCCTCGTCCGGCTACTTCAACTTCTTCCTGCCGGCGCTCGGGGTGCATATCCAGGACTTCGCCGTGACGATCGGCCCGTTCGTGGGCGTGAACCTGCTCTGGCTCGGCGAGACCCTCGCCATCATCGCCTTCCTGATCACCATCAACTACGTGGGCATCCGCATCTCCTCGCGCATCAACGAGGTGCTCGGCGTCGTGGCGATCCTTGGCCAGGTCGTCATCGTCGTCTTCGGCTTCGTCTTCGCCTGGGACCCGAACCAGATGCTGCTGCAGCTGCGGCTGCAGTTCCCGAACCTGCACAACTTCATGTACGGCTCGTCGCTCGCCATCATCTCGTTCGTCGGTCTCGAGTCCATCTCGCAGGTGTCGCAGGAGACGCGAAGACCGGCGACGATCGTGCCGAGGACCTCGATCTCGCTCGTGCTGAACGTGCTCATCTTCGCGCTCGCCTTCTCCGTGCTCGGCATGGGCCTGCTGCCGTGGCAGGTGCTCGGCGCGCACCCGGGCGACCCGATCGCCATCGTCGCCCAGAAGATCCCGATCATCGGCGCCATCGCCGCGCCGATGACCGCCCTGATCGGCGGCGTCATCGTGCTCATCTCCTCGAACTCCGGTGTGATGAGCGCATCGCGACTCACCTACTCGATGAGCACGTTCCACCTCCTGCCGGAGTGGTTCTCGGCCGTGCACCCGCGCTACCACACGCCGTACCGCACCATCATCGTCTTCTCGCTCGTGGCCGTGGTGCAGGCGATCCTGGCCTTTCTCACGAGCCAGGCGATGGGCACTCTCGCCAACATGTACGCGTTCGGCGCCACGTTCGGCTACCTGCTCGTGTTCGTGTCGCTGATCGTGCTGCGCTTCAAGGACCCCTACTCGCCGCGTCCGTACCGGATGCCGCTCAACATCCCGCTGAAGCGCAAGGGCGACGGCGGCCCGGCCGTCGCGTTCCCGGTCCTTGCCGTGATCGGCTTCCTCGGCGTCGGCACCATCCTGTTCGAGGTCATCCTGACGCACGCGATCGGGCGCATCGCCGGTCCCGCATGGGTGCTCGTGATGCTCCTGTTTTACTACATCTACCGACGCAAGGCGGGGATGTCGCCCTGGCGCGCCTTGCCGCGCGACTGGGAGGCAGCGCAGCGTCGCACCCTGCGCGATGCGGAGGAGTACGAGCTGCTGGCCGAGTACGAGGCGGCGCTGGCCGACAAGGCCGCCAGGGGAGGCCAGCAGCCATGAAGCGCGGCTTCGTCGTCGCGGTGGGTGTCATCGCGCTCGTGCTCGGCCTGATCATCGTCGTGCGCGGCGTCACCGAGCATGGCGGCTGGCTCTACGACCTGATCGGCGTGCTCTTCATCGCTCTCGGCATCGCGCGCCTCTACGAGGCGCGGCGGAGGAGTAGCTGACATGGCGCTTCACGTCGGTACCCTGGGCAGCGTGATCGCTGTCGTGTTCGTGGTGCTGTTGGCCCTCGTCTTCCGCTGGATGTTCCGCGTGCCGCGCCAGCTGCCGTACGAGGTGGCGCAGATCCGCCGCACCGTCAACCAGCTGCGCACCGTGGTGGTGCCTGTCGTGGCGGCGATGTCCTCGGAGCGGGCGGTCGAGCTCGCCTGCCGCCTCGCCGAGCCGCAGCAGGCGCAGATCCTGCTGGTGCACGTCGTCGAGGTGCCGCTCTCGCTGCCGCTCGATGCGGCGATGCCGAAGCAGCGCGAGGCGGGGGAGGTCTCGATCGCGGTCGGCGTCACGATCTGCGAAACGCACGAACTTGCCAGCGAAGGCGTCATCGTGCCGGCCCGCAGCGCCTGGGAGGGCATCCTGCGCGTCGCGCGCGAGCGCCACGCCGATCTCATCGTGCTCGGTCTGGACGCGAAGTCGCGGCGGCCCGGCGAGGAGCTCAGCCGCAATGTGGCCCAGGTCGTGCGACGCGCTTCGTGTGAGGTGCTGGTCGACCGGCCGGCGGCGGCGACGATCGAGCAGGTGCAGCCGGCGTCCTGAGAGAGACGCGGCATTTGGTGATGCTAGACGCGGAGGTGGCCTTCGTTGCCGCACGCGTCATGGCCGATCCTTGCCGCTCTGCTGCTTTCCCTGTGGCCGCCCCGCTTCGCCGCTGCACCGGCCGCCAGGGCGATCGCCGCAAGGCCCGCGCAGCGCGCCTCGTCCGAGGCAGAGGCGAGATGCAGGCCGGCTGCGCCCGATGATCCGGGTACCGCATGGGGACTCATCGGTCACGCGACCACCGACTTTCCCGCATCCGCGCCGGGCCGCAACTACAACATGGGCCTGGCATCGCGGCGCCTCTGCGGCACCTTGATCCCCGCGGGCGGCACGTTCTCGTTCAACGAGAGCCTGGGCCAGGCGGGCCAGGCCCAGGGCTACCGGCTGGGCCGGGTGTTCATCGGCGACCGGATCGTCCCCGGCTACGGAGGGGGCATCTGCCAGGTGGCCTCGACGATCTACAATGCCGCCATCCGCGCGGGACTGCCGATCACGGAGCGCCACCAGCACGGACTGACGGTGCCGTACCTCCTGCCGGGCGAGGATTCGACGATCTCCTACGGCTACCTCGACCTGCGCGTCCGCAACGACACGGGCGGGCCGGTGCGCCTTTTGACGACCGCCCAGGACGGACGCGTGACAGCCGAATTCTTCGGGACGCGCCAGCCGCCGGAGACCCGCTGGCGCCACCAGCAACTGCGCCGCTTCCCCTTCTACACCGTCCGCAGGGCCGACCCGAACCTGCCGCAGGGCAGCGTGGCGGTTGACGCGCCGGGGCAGGAGGGCGTCGTCGTGCACACCTGGCTCGAGCGGGATTGGCCCGACGGGCGCAAGGAGACGCTCGACATGGGTGTCGACAGCTATCGGTCGAGCCCGCGCATCGTGCGCTTCGGCACGGGCCGGGCGCAGGGCGTCTCAAGAAGGCCTGCCGCAGACACCTGAACGGCCCGGAGCCGCCCGCGCCTTGCCAGCCGACCGCATGCGTCGGCCGCCGACGGTGTTGGGCCCGCCCGGCGGCGGACGCGATGACGCGCGGCCCTGCCTATCCATTGGCGCGGCGCTCTGCTAGCCTTGGTGCGGGAGGCGGTGTCAGCTGGCAGCGCAGGAGCATGAGGGTCTTCGCCGCGTACTTGGCTGGCAGGAAGGAACTGCGCTGACGATCGCCTCGGTGCTCGGTTCCGGCGTTCTCTACCTGCCGGCTCTTACCGCCCAGGAGGCGGGACCGGCCGGCATCCTGGCCTGGCTTGCGATGGGCATCCTGATCGTGCCGCTCGCGTTCACGCTTGCGCACATGGCGACGCGCATCCCGGACGCCGGCGGCATCGCCGCCTTCGCCCGCGCGGCCTTCGGTCCAGCGGGCGGCGCCGCGGCGGGCTGGCTGTTCCTGGGCACGGTGCCGCTGGGAGCGCCGATCGCCGCCCTGATCGGCGCCGGCTACCTGGCGGCGGCGTTCGGCCTCGGCCACCTCGTGCTGATCGCGGTGGCGGCCGGCCTCCTTGCGTTGGCGGTCGTGCTCAACGCGCTCGGCGTCGAGATCTCCGGCCGGGCTGCGGGTGTCGTCGTAGGACTGATCGCCGTTCTTCTGCTCGCGGCGACTCTGGTGGGGTTCATGCACCTGCGCCTCTCCGCGTTCCAGCCGGCCCTGCCGCACGGCATCGCACCCGTCGGCCTCGATCTCGCGCTCCTGTTCTGGGCGTTCGTCGGCTGGGAGGCGGTGGCGAACTACGCCGAGGAGTTCGCGGATCCCGAGCGGGATCTCAGGCGGGCCATGCTCGCGAGCATCGCCGTGATCGACACCCTCTACATCCTGCTCGCCGTTGCGACCGTGGGCACCGGGGCCTATATCGGCGGCAACAGCCAAGACGCCCTCGCAGTGATGCTCGGGCAAGGCGGCGGGCGCCTCGGCGTCCTCGCCACGTCGCTCCTGGCGCTGCTGGTCACCTACGGCACGATCCACGCCTATGTGGGCGCCTTCGTCCGGCTTGTCTACGCCCAGGCCCGGGCAGGCGACTTCCCAGGGTACTTCGCCCGCCTGCACAGCCGCACGCGCACGCCCCTGCGCGCCATCTGGGCGCTCGCCGCCGTCTTTCTCGCCGTGCTCGCCCTGGAGGCCGTGCACCCCGTCGGCCTGGAGAAGCTTGTGGCCTGGTCGTCCGCCGTCTTCATCGCGCTCTATGTGCTGGCGATGGCGGCGGCCATGCGTCTCCTCAAGGAGCGGCGCCAGCGCCTCACCGCGCTCCTAGCCCTCCTCGTCTGTCTCGGCACGCTGCCGTTCCTGGGCTGGGGAGCGCTCTATCCTCTGGGACTGGCGGCGGTAGGCGTGGGTCTGGCGGCCGTGCGCGGCGACCGCGCGCGCCTCTGGCAGGGCATCAGGGCCGGCGGATAGGCGGCGTCCGGTCCCGGGTGGCAGGAGGCGGCACGCCTCGTGGTAAACTTCCCGCCAGGAAACGACATCGGCCCAAGTGCCGCCAGGTCCAACGCTAAGGAGGTCCATTCTTGGAGTTCACGCGCGTCGACCACCCGCTGGTGCAGGAGAAGCTAGGCATGCTGCGCGCCGTCTCGACGCCCCCGAAGGAGTTCCGTGCCCTGCTCGCGGAGGTCTCGGTGCTCCTGGCTTACGAAGCCCTGCGCGACCTGCCGGTCGAGGCGGCCGGGATCGAGACGCCGATCGGGCCCGCGACAGGTGTGCGGCTCGCCCACGGACAGCCTGTGCTCGTGCCTGTCCTGCGCGCCGGTCTCGGCATGTCGGACGGCATCCTGCGCCTCCTGCCCGACGCGGCCGTGGGGCACATCGGCCTCTACCGCGACCATGCGACGCACGAGCCTGTGGAGTACTACCGCAATCTGCCGTCGGACATCGCGGAACGCGACGTGCTGCTCCTCGACCCGATGCTTGCGACCGGAGGCTCGGCCGTCGCCGCCATCGGCATGCTCAAGGCGGCCGGCGTGCGGCGTCTGCGCCTCGTCTGCCTCGTGGCCGCGCCGGAGGGCGTGGCGGCCGTCGCCGCGGCGCATCCCGACGTGCCGATGTTCGGCGCGGCGCTCGACAGCCACCTCAACCAGGACGCGTACATCGTGCCGGGCCTGGGTGACGCGGGCGACCGGCTGTACGGCACGCTCTAGCGGCAAGGATGGGCAAGGCCGGCCAGCACCAGCTGGCCGGCCTTGCCGCGTCGTTCAGATGCGCACGCCGTGTGTCGGGGTGTAGGCCCTGAAGAGGCGCGTGAGCTCCTTCGTGACAGGGCCCGGCCTGCCGTCGCCGACGACGCGCTCGTCGACCTTGACCACCGGCACGATCTCGGCGGCGGAGCCGGTCAGGAACACCTCGTCCGCGTTCCAGAGCTCATGGCGGGTGAACGTCGTCTCGAGCGTCGCATAGCCGGCGTCGCGGGCGAGGTCCAGGACCGTCTGCCGCGTGATGCCAAGAAGGATGCCGAGATGGGGCGCCGGCGTGACGAGGACGCCCTTGCGCACCATGAAGATGTTGTCGGCGCTGCACTCGGCGACGAAGCCTTCCTCGTTCAGCATCACGACCTCGCCCCAGCCGTGCTGGTTGGCCTCGATCTTCGCCAGGATGTTGTTGAGGTAGTTGAGCGACTTGACCTGCGGGTTGATGATCTCGGCGCGCGAGCGGCGCGTCGAGCCCGTGCCGACGTGCATGCCGTTCTCGTAGAGTTCCTGGGGGTAGAGCGAGATCCTGTCGGCGATGACGATGACGGTTGCACGGCTGCACTTGCGCGGGTCGAGGCCGAGATCGCCGGGACCGCGCGATACGACGAGGCGGATGTAGGCGTCCCTGAGGCCGTTCTCGATGCAGCTCTGGCGCACGATCTCGCGCATCTCGTCGCGGCTATAGGGGATCTCCAGCATCAGGGTCTTGGCCGAGCCGTAGAGCCGCTCGAGATGTTCCTCCAGCTTGAAGATGATGCCGTCATAGGCGCGAATGCCTTCGAACACTCCGTCCCCGTAGAGGAGGCCGTGATCGAAGACGGAAACCTTGGCTTCTTCCCTGGGGACGAACGCTCCATCGAGGAACACCTTCTGACTCACCTGCAAAGACCTCCCGCATGCGGCTGCGGATGTTACGCTCCCCCTCAGTCCACGCATAGAGTACCACTTTGCAGGTGCCCCTTCCTCCTGCGGCAGGTGCCCACGTGCCTTGGGCGAACCCCGAACGGGAGGAGGGACAAGGTGCAGGAGGCTCTTCTGGCCCGGTTGGCCAGGACCGTGGGGCAAGATCCGTTCGGTGCGCCGGTACGCGTCGTGACGCCGCCGGCCGCGGCGCTGCAGTGGGAGCGCGAGATCCTCCTCGCGCTGGGCGGCGGCAGTCTGCGCCTGCGCGTGGAGACGCCGGGACGTCTGGCCGCGTCCCTGCTGGCGTCGGTCGGCCAGCCCCTTGGCTCCCTCTCCCGCGCACAGCTGCGCGCGGCGGTGCGGATCGTCACGGATCGTCAGGGTACACTTCAGGCCTTCGGGGCGGGCGCGGTGGGCCGCGAGGGTGCCCCGTCGCTGCTGGCCGAGACGCTCGAGGCCGCGTGGTGGCAAGCGCCCAGGCTGCCGGAGACGGCACGTGGCGCGCTGGGAAGCGGCATCTTCGACGCGCTGCGCGCGGCGCAGGACGGGGTCGTGCAGATGGCAGGGGAGGCGGGACTGGCGCCGGAGCCCTGGCTCCTCTGGCGGGCCGCGGAGATCGCTGCGCAGGCTCCCTGGCCGCCTGGGACCATCTTCTGGCCGCTGGCCGTCTGGCGCCCGGCCGAGGCGGCACTGCGCGAGCGCCTGCGGGAGGCAGGGCTGGTGGCCGACCTGCCCGCGGAGGAGGTTCCCGCGCCGCGCCCGGAAGTCACGGTGGAGGTACGGTCCGCCCCGGACATGCGCCTCGAGGCCCGGCGCGCGGCGCGGCGCTGCCAGGAGCTCGTGCGTGCGGGGGCGATGCCGCGGGACATCCTCGTCGGCTGCGGCGACTTCTCGCTGCAGCAAGGTCTGCTGCGTTCAGCCCTGACCGAGGCGGGGCTCGCCGTCGACGCCGGTCCCGAGCCCGTGCAGGGTGAACCCCTCGTTCTCTGCCTGGCGGGCCTCCTCGACATGGCACGCGGCCGTGCGCGGGAGGGACTCCTGAGCCTCGCGGCGAGCGGCGCCGTGCCTGGACCGGGCCCCTTGCGCGACAGCCTGCTCCGCCACCTGCGCGACGGCGGCGATGCGACGGCGGACCTGCGAGGCTGGATCGCGGCGATCGAGGCAGAGCTCGAACGCTGGCCGCGCCGTGCCCCCTTCGAGGAACACCGCGAGCGGCTCTCTTCGCTCCTGGCTTCGGGCGGACTGCCGGAGCGTCTGGGCGACCCGTCGCTCGACCGACAGGGAGCGATCCTCCGGTCGCTCGAGGACCAGTTCGACGCGATCTCGCTCCTCGCGGGGGATGCGCCAATCGCAAGACCTCTCGCTCTGCGCCTGATGGCGGATGCGGTCGCGGCGAGCCGGGGCGACTACCAGCCGAAGGAAGACGCCGTGCGGGTCGTACCGCTCGCCGACATGCAGGGGCTCGAGGCGGAGCACGTGCTGCTGCTCGGCCTCGCCGAAGGCAGGTTTCCGCAGCTGGCGGCAGGCAGCGGCATCCTGCAGGCGGCTCAGCTGCAGCATCTGGAGTCGCTCGGCACGCCGGTTGCGGAGCCGCTCGGGCAGCGCAGGCAGCGCGGTCTCGGCGAGGTGGCCGCGGCGCTCGGTGCCGCCCGGCGAAGCCTCTACGCGAGCTGCGCCGAGATCGACGGGCAGGGCGGGGTGCAGGCGGCGGCGATCAGGCTGCGCATGCTCGGCGAGCCGCAGCCGTTCCCGTCCGATCTCTGCGAGACGGCCTTCTCCGCCCTGACGCGCCAGGAGGCCGGGGAGATCGTGGCACAGGCGGCCGGCCGCCTGCGCGACATCGGCGGCGGTGACGCTCTGCCGAGGGCACTGCTTGCGGCGTACGAGGAGATCTGCGGCGCCGGCCCCTACAGGTCCGGCCTCGAGCCCGGCAGGGTGGAACCGAAGCTGAGGCCGCTGCCGGGCCCGTTCGCCGTGACGGCCCTCGAGCGCCGGGCAGCCTGTCCCTTCATGTCCTTCGCGCACGACGTCCTGCATGTCGAGCCGGGCAGGCGGGACGGCTTCGATCCTGCCGCGCGCGGCGCGCTCGTGCACCAGGTGCTGCGCGATCTGCCGCTCGATGCTCCGCCCGCCGCCGAACAGGAGGAGACCGTGTCCCGGCTCGTCGCACGTGCCGCGCAGTCGCTCGGGGTCCTGCCGCCGGACACGCCCGCCGGACGCGCGCTCGGGCAGGAGCTCGCGGGCGAGGTGCTGCGCACCGCACGGCTGGTCTGGGAGGAAGCCAGGCGTTCGGCCTTCCGCCCGTCGGGACGTGAGGTGGCGTTCGGGAGCAGGGGGCAGCTGCCACCGCTCGCCGTCGGCGGGAGGGAGGCGGACGATGTGCTGGTCGAGGGACGGATCGACCGCCTTGACCGGCTGGGCGGCCGGCTGCGCGTCGTCGACTACAAGGTGCGCCGTCGCCACACCTTCAGCTTTGCGCGCGTCTACCACGGCCTGGACCTGCAGGTCGGGGCTTATGCGCTCGCGGCGGCGCACGGGGGCGGCGAGACGGTGGTGATGGCCTACTGGCCGGTGCGCCTCGGCCAGGCCTGGGTCGTCGAGGAAGGCGACGACGACCCGGACGCGGCCTGGCGCGCGCAGCGCCCGCAGGGCCTCTTCCTGGCCGATCCCGCGCTCCTCGGGGATCTGGACCGCGAGGCGCCGGACGGCGGCTCGCCGTTCCACCCGCTGCGGCGCAAGAAGGACGGAGACCTGCAGGCCTCGCCCTGGGCTCTCTCGCCCGGCCGGTGGCAGGCCCTGCTGCGGCACATGGAGAGACGCCTGAAGACTCTGGCCGCCGAGGCGCAGGCGGGGGATTGGGCGCCCTCGCCGTTCATCCTCGGCCGGCAGACGGCATGCGACGGCTGCGCCATGCGGCCGGCCTGCCGGCACGTGCCGCGGCGGGACGGCTTCAGGCGGCTGGAGCGGGTCACGCAGGAGGTGCTGGACAATGTCCCGGCTGACGACTGAGCAGGAGGCCGCGTGCGGCTTCGCCGCCGGCAGCGTCCTCGTCTCCGCGGCCGCGGGCGCCGGCAAGACGACGACCTTGAGTGCGCGCGTCGTGCGGCGCTGCCTCTCGGCCGAAGACCCCATCGACATCGACCGCTTCCTGCTCGTCACGTTCACCGAGAAGGCGGCGCTCGAAATGCGCCTGCGCATCGCCTCTGACCTTTCGCGGCAGGCGCTCGCCGGCGACGGCCGGGCGCAGGCGCAGCTCGAGCGGCTGCCCCTTGCCCACATCTCGACGATCCACGGGTTCTGCCTCAGACTGCTGCGCGACGCGTGGCAGGCGGCGGGCTTCGATCCGGAGGCGGCCCTGATGGACGAGCGGCAGGCGGAGATCATGCGGCGGCACGCGCTCGACGTGACGCTCGGGGCCGCCTACGCCGCGCGTCCGGGCATGCAGAAGCTCGTCGCCTACTTCGGCGGCATGGGCGAGGACGAAGGGCTGCGCGAGGCGCTCTTGAAGACCCTGCGCTTCCTCGACACCCTGCCGGACCCCGCGGACTTTCTCACGGCGGCCTTGCGACGGCATGCCGGCGAGGAGGAATTTCGGGCGGCCTTGCGGCTGGTCATGGCGGACGACCTGCGGCGGGTGGAGGAGGCGGCGCGCCTGCTGCGCCAGGCTGCCGAGGCGGCGCGCGTAGCGGAGGGGGACAGCCCCTACGCCTTGGCGCTCGACAGCGAAGCGGCCACACGCGAGGCGGCGGCCGGCCAGGGCAGCCGCGACTGGTCGTCGCATGCGGCGCTCCTCAGGGACCTGGCTGTCTTTGCGGCGCTCGCCGGCAACAGTGCGCCGCAGCGAGCCGCCTCGCGCAGGCTGCGGGAGCAGGCGAAGGGCCAGCTCTCCCGGTTGGCGGCGGGACTTGCGCGGATCGAGGAGCGGGAACTCCTGAAGCACGTCCAGGCGACGCAGGCGATCCTCGCCGACTTCGTGCCGCTTCTGCTGGCGGCCATGGACGACTACCGGCAGCGCAAGCGCGAACGGCAGGTGCTGGACTTCGCGGATCTCGAACGCGAGGCCTACCGCCTGCTGCAGAACCGTGGCGCGGCGGTGGCCGAGGGGCTGCGACAGCGCTTCGCGGAGGTTCTGGTGGACGAGTTCCAGGACGTCAACCCGCTGCAGGCGGCCATCGTGTCCGAGGTGAGCCGGCTCGGTCACGGCGGCAACCTCTTCGCCGTCGGGGACGTGAAGCAGAGCATCTACGGGTTCCGGCACGCGGCCCCGGGCATCTTCCTCGAACGCCAGGCGGAGGCCGCCAGGCGCGATGCGGCGCTCCACCTCAGCCAGAACTTCCGCAGCCGGCCGGAGATCATCGACGTGGTGAACGCGGTCTTCCGCCAGCTGATGCAGGAGGAGGACGCGCCGCGGTACGACGGGAGCGCGGAGCTGCGGGCGGGCCGCAGTGCCGAGACGTTGCCGCCCGACCCGGATCCCCGCGTCCGCTTCGTGTTCGTCGGTGCGAGCGAGTCGGCCGGTGACGCGGACGACCTCACGAGCCTGGGCCGCGAGGCCGACTGGATCGCGGCGGAGATCCGCCGGCTCGTGGCTGAGGGCCATCCGGTCTGGGACGCCACGGCGGCCCAGGTGCGCCCCGCGCGCTACAGCGACTGCGCCGTTCTCCTGCGCGGGCTGCAGGGAGCGGCGGCCACCTTCGACGACATCTTCGCCCTGCGCGGCGTGCCTGCGGCGATCCAGCGCAACGAAGGCTACCTGGGCGGGCAGGAGCTGCAGACCCTCGTGGCCTTGCTGCGGGCCGTCGAGCTGCCGGATCGCGACTGGGACCTCCTCGTGACCCTGCGCGCCCCGTGGTTCGGCCTGTCGCTCGCGGAGGTCCTGCGCATCCGCGAGGCGGCACCTGGCGGGTCGCTCTGGCAGGGTCTCGGGCGGGCCGCGCAGCGCGAGGAGCGGTTTCGCGCCGTCCTTAGGCGGCTCGAGCTCTGGCGCGAATGGTCGCTTGCGATGCCCCTTGACCGCCTCGTCGCCGGTCTTCTGGCCGACACCGGGTACCAAGGGCATGTGGCGGGACTGCCGCGCGGCGCCCAGCGGCGGCGGGACGTGCTCGCGTTCCTCGAGTCCGCGGAGGCCTTCGCGTGGCAGGGAGGCGGCGGCATCGGCGCTTTTCTCGCGACGTTCGAGGAACTCTCGCGCCAGCATCTCGACCTCGCGCCGCCGGATGTCGACATGGGCGACGCCGTGCGCGTCACGAGCATCCACCGCAGCAAGGGCCTCGAGTTCCCCATCGTGTTCGTGGCGGGTCTCGGTAGACGCATCGGCGGCCGGCAGGAGCGCGACCGCATACGGCTGCACCGGCGGCTCGGCATGGCGGCCGCCTATCCCGACGAGGACGGCGGCCTGCACCCGACCGTCTTCTGGCAGGCGATCGACGCCGAGGAGCGCCAAGAAGGGCTGCACGAGGAGATCCGGCTCCTCTACGTCGCCATGACCCGCGCCCGCGACCGGCTCTATCTCACCGGCTGCGGCGAACCCGGCGACGCATGGCCGCCGCTGGACGCTGCAGGTCTGCGGGCCGCCAGGCGCCCCCTTGACTGGCTGCGGGCGCCCTTGGCGACCGAAGGGCTGCCCGTTTTGTGGCAGCCTGTGCAGGCGGGAGAGGCCGACGACCTGTCGCTGGGGGCCCTGGAGACGGCGGCCGCATCGTCGTTCGATGCCAGCCGGGCGGCGGCCGCCTTCGCCGCCCTGCCCGACCGCAGCCTCGAACCCAGAGATTCCCCGCCGCTGCGGCTCAGCGCAAGCTCCCTGGCGGAGGCGGGGCAGGGCTACGGCGCCATCCTGCGCAGCCGCCGCGAGCGTCGCGGCAGCCTGGCGCCCGCCGCCGCCCGCGCGGCGGGCATCCACACCCACCGCCTGCTCGAGCTCATCGATCTGCGCGATCCGCCCGGCGACCCCGGCGCGGCCGTCGCGGAACTGATCGCCCGCGGTGCCTTGCCCGCGGCCGCGGCGCAGGCGATCGACCTCGCGGCCGTCGGCCGCTTCCTCGCCTCGCCGACCGCCGCGCGCATCCGTGCGGCCCGCCGCATCGAGCGCGAGCTCGCGTTCAGCGTGCTGGCGGACGGCGCAGGACGCCCGCACCCGTCCGGCGGCACCGTCCTGCAGGGCAAGATCGACCTGCTGCTCGAGGACGAGCAGGGCTGGCTGATCGTCGACTTCAAGACGGATCATGTCGCGCCGCATGAGGTGGCGGAAGCCGCCCAGGCCTACCGGGGGCAGATTGACGCCTACCGGCGGGCGCTGCGTGCGATCGCGGGCATCGAGGCGCAGGCGCTTCTCTACTTCCTGGCGCCTGGGGTAGCCGTGCCGGTGCAGGCGTAAGGTTGCGGGGAGGAAAGGGAGGGTCTCGGCGTTGGGCAGTGCCAGGATCCGGTGGCGCGATCTCGGGATCGCGGTCGGGGTGCTCGAGCCGGGCAGGTGGAACGCGATCACCGACGTCCCGGGGGTTCGGGTAGGCCACGTGACCTTGGGTCCGGAGACGGGCTTCGCGGATGCCGTCTGCACCGGCGTGACGGCCATTGTGCCCTACGGCGGCAGCATGCCTCAGCGGAAGCTGAGGGCTGCGAGCCACGTCATCAACGGCTTTGGCAAGACGGCGGGACTCGTGCAGCTGGCGGAACTCGGCGAGCTCGAAACGCCGATCCTGCTGACGAACACGTTCTCGGTCGGGGCGGCCCTCGAGGGCGGCCTCCGCTACCTCATGCAGCAGGAGCCGGGCCTGGGCGACGGCCGTCCGACGCCGAACGTCGTCGTCGGCGAATGCAACGACGGCTACCTGAACGATCTGCGCCAGTTCGCGGTACGTCCCGAGCACGCCGTCCAGGCGCTCGGGGCCGCCGCCGCGGGGCCGGTCGCGGAGGGGGCTGTCGGCGGCGGCAGGGGCATGGTCTGCTGCGGTTGGAAGGGCGGCATCGGTACGGCGTCGCGACGGGTCCCGGAGAGCGATTTCACCATCGGGGTGCTGGTACAGGCCAACTTCGGCTCATCCGGCGACCTCACCATCCTGGGCGTCCCCGTCGGCCGCCACCTGCGCCCCGCCGACTTCCGGCCGCCCGATGGCTCGATCATGATGATCGTCGCCACCGACCTGCCCTGGGACGCGGTGTCGCTCCAGCGCCTCGCGCGACGGACGACGTTCGGCCTGGCGCGCCTCGGCTCGGTCGCCTCGCACGGCAGCGGCGACATCGCGATCGCCTTTTCGACCGCGGCGAGCGCGGCGCCCGGGCACGAAGACGGCGGCCCTCTCGCGACGGCGGCGTTCCACGCGGTCGCGGAGGCGACGGAAGAGGCCATCCTGAACGCACTCGCGATGGCCGATACGACCCGCGGGCGCATGGGCCGCATCGTGCCCGCGCTGCCGCTGGAGGAGACCATCGCACTGCTTTCGGGACGCTAGGCAGGTCAGGCGGGGCTTTGCCGAGGCAGGGGATCGCGCAGCGCGGCAGGAAGAACTCTGGTCGGCGCACGGCCGGCCCAAGGCGTCATCAGGTGCAGGGCGGGGCCGTCGTGAAGCCGCAGAGCGGGCAGCTGACCTGACCTCGCGGTTCGGCCTTCAGCCGCGCGAGCTGGCAGTTGGGGCAGAGCTGACCGGGGGCAAGGACAGGCGAGGGAACAGGACCCGGCGGATCGAACCTGGGTGTTTCGAACGGCACTGCAGGCACCTCTCTCATGGAGCGTAGCCCTGCAAGTGGCGCGGGACAAGCGGAAGGAGACAACCAAGGTGACAGATCGGCTTTCAGCGCTGAGGGCCAGGCTCGAGGAGATCGACGACATCCAGCGCGCAGCGGCGGTGCTCGGCTGGGACCAGATGACCTACATGCCGGAAGGAGGCAACCAGGGGCGCGGCGAGCAGCTCGCCACCCTCGCGTCCCTCGCGCATGAGCGGCTCGTCAGCGCGGAGTTCGGGGAACTGCTCCACGCCTTCGCCCAGGAGGTCGCGGGGGCTCCCGCCGACGATGTGCGCCACGCGTTCCTGCGCACCGTGCAGCGTGCCTACGACCAGGCCGCGAAGCTCCCCAAGGAGCTCGTCGCGCGCCAGATGCGGCTCACCGTCGAGGCGTACGAGGCATGGGTGGCGGCGCGTGCCGCGAAGGACTTCGGCCTCTTCGCCCAGGCCTTCGCGAGGATGGTTGACCTCACCCGCGAGATCGCGCAGGCCCTCGGTTACGCCGAGGAGCCATACGATGCGCTTCTCGACCTCTCCGAGCCCGGCATGACCGCCAGGGCCGGCGCGCAGCTGCTGGGCGACCTGAAGGCCGCGCTCGTGCCCTTGGTGCAGGAGATCGCCACGCGCAGGGATCGTGTCGACCGCCGAATCCTCTTCGGACACTTCCCGGACGAGCGGCAGTGGCAGCTCGGACTCGACGCGGTGCGGGCCTTCGGCTTCGACTTCCGCCACGGCCGCCAGGACCGCTCGATCCATCCTTTCACCACGTCGTTCGGCGTGGGCGACGTGCGCATCACGACGCGCATCGACGAGAAGTCGTTCGCATCGGGATTCTTCAGCACCCTCCACGAGGGCGGGCATGGCCTCTACGAGCAGGGCCTGCCGGCCGAGTGGGCCCGCACGCCGCTCGGCCAGGCCATCTCAAGCGGCGTGCACGAGTCGCAGTCGCGCCTCTGGGAGAACCTCGTCGGCCGCTCCCGCGCGTTCTGGAGCCACTTTCTGCCGCAGGCCCAGGCGGCGTTCCCGGCGGAGCTCGGCCATGTCGGCGTCGAGGACGTCTACCGGGCGGTCAACTTCGTCGCGCCGTCGCTGATCCGCGTCGACGCGGACGAGGTCACCTACAACCTGCACATCGCCGTCCGCTTCGAGGTGGAACGCGCCTTGATGCAGGGCGAGCTCAAGGCAGAGGATGTGCCGGAGGCCTGGCGGGCCAAGATGCAAGACTACCTGGGCGTGACGCCTTCGGACGATCTCGAGGGGGCGCTGCAGGACATCCACTGGACGGGCGGCCTCGGCGGCTTCATCGGCTACACCGTCGGCAACGTGGTCGCGGGCCAGATCTGGGAGGCGGCCGGCCGAACCATCGGGGACCTGCCCGGGCGGATCGCGGCGGGAGATTTCCAACCGCTGCTCTCGTTCCTGCGCCGTGAGCTCCACCAACTCGGCTCGCGCGAGACGACGGAGGGCTTCCTGCGCAGGGCAACCGGCGAGGGTCTCACCACCCGGCCCTACCTCGCCTACATCCGGAGCAAGTTCGGCGAGATCTACGGCCTCTAGCCTTCACGCAGGAGGGCCGCCCGCGAACGGGCGGCCCTCCTCGAACGTCTGGCCGGGAGCATCAGTCCAGCAGGCGGAAGCCTGCCGCGGAGAGCGCATCGCGTGCCGAGGTGGCGGCGTCGTCCGGCACGTAGATCGTCCCGAAGCGCTGGTCGCCATGCGGGTGCGAGAGGTAGGTGGCCTGGACGTTCGCGCCAGCGGCCGCCACAGCCGTGAGGGCGTGTGCCATCTCGCCGGGACGGTCGCCGACATGGAAGTGCAGGCGCGTCGCGTACTCGATGTCGAGAATTTCGTCGAAGAAGTGGTTGAGCTGTGGCCAGCCAAGCAGGCCGACCACCTCGCCCTGCTGGTCGGCGACCAGTACGGCGCGGGATGGGCGTCGCCAGAGGGCCTTCGCGGCCAGCTCGATCGGCGCCGACTGCGGCAGTGTCTCGACATGCTCCGCGATCGTGGCGATCGGCCGGTTGGGGTCCGCCTTCATGCCATGCATGACGGCGCCAGCGAGGTGCTCGAGGATGCTGCGCATGCGCACGATGCGCCCGCGCGGCTGCTCGTCGAGTACGAGGCAGGTCAGCTGCGCGTCGAGGAGCTGCGTGTAGGCCTCGCTCAAGGTGGCGACGGGAGAGATCAGGGAGCGGTCGAGGGGCAGCATCAGTGATCCGAGCAGCATCAACAATCAGGCCTCCCGCCTGCGGCTACTGGGGTGGGTTCGGCTTCGCCGGCCGCGCTCCTGCCGCTCTCCCGTGCCAAGGCGATCATCGCGCCGAGGATCAGCGCGCCACCGAGGTACTGCGGCCAGCGCAGAGCCTGTCCGAGCACCAGGAAGGCGCTGATGGCCGCCGAGAGGGGCTCGGCTGTCGCCGCGATGCCGACCGTGGTCGGCCGAAGGCGCGTCAGGGAGAAGACGTAGAGGGCGAAGGGCACGAGGGTGCCGAGCACGACGACGAACGCGATGAGAAGTAGGCTGCCCGCGGTGAGCCGACCGATGCCGTGCTGCCAGAGCGGAAAGGGCAAGGTCGCCACGACGGCGCCGAACAGGAAGCCGAATGCGGTGGTGGTGAAGGGCCCGTGCCGCCGGATGAGATCATGGGGGTAGATCGTGTAGAAGGCGAGGCTGAAGGCGGAGAGGAGGCCGAAGGCGATACCGAGCGGCTGAAGGCGGACGCCTCCCCGCCCGAGGACGAGCAGCACGGTGCCGAGGATGGCCAGCGACAGCGCCACGGACTCGGCGCGAGCCGGCGGGCGGCGCTCTGTGACGACGAACCATGCCGCGATCAGAGGCGGGCCGAGATACTGCAGGAACGTGGCCATGGCGACGCCGACGAGCGCGATCGCGGCGAAGTAGGAGAACTGGACGAGAAAGAAGCCCAGGGCGCCGAAGACGGCCAGACGCCCGAGATCCTTCGCCGAGACGCGCAGGCTGCGCGGCCGGCGCACGCCGATGGCGAGCAGGAGCAGGAGGCTCGCGCCCCAGAGCCGCACGACGACGAGGAAGAGCGGCGAGAAGTCGAAATGCGTGAAGAGAAGCTGCGCCGCCGTGCCGCTGAGGCCCCAGAGGCTGGTGGCGAGAAGCACGAGGACGATGCCCTGGACGCCCCTCGGCACGTTCAGCCGACCACCCGCAGCAGGTAGTCGCGCGCGATGTTGCCGCCGGACAGCACCGCTGCGCTCGGCAGGTCCTGCGACACCTTGCCCGCCGCGAAGGCGGCGTACGCGACCGCGCCGGACGGCTCGACAAGGAGCTTCTCGCGCCAGAGCAGGGCCTCTACGGCCGAAAGGATCTCGTCCTCCGTGACCGTCACCACGTCGTCGACCCACTGCCGCAGGATGGGATAGTTGAGATCGCCGACCGACTGCGTGCGCAGGCCGTCGGCCGCCGTGTCGACCTGCGCGAGGGCGACGTGCTCGCCGCGGGCGAAGCTCAGCCAGAGGTCGTTTGCGCCCTGCGGCTCGACGCCGATGACGCGCACGCCCGGCACGAGCGCCTTGAGCGCGAGGGCGCTGCCGCCCAGCAGGCCGCCGCCACCGACCGGCACCAGCACCTGGCGCACCGCGGGGAACTCCTGTGCGATTTCGAGCCCCACGCTGGCCTGTCCCGTGATGACGTCGAGGTCATCGTAGGGCGGCACGAGGACCAGGCCCTCCTCGTGCGCCATGTCCTCGGCGATGCGCCGACGCTCGTCGGAGCCTCCCTGGCAGAGCACGACCCGGCCCCCGTAGGCTTCGACGCCGCGCCGCTTCTCGACCACGCCGCCTTCCGGCATGACGACGGTCGCACGGCAGCCGAGCAGGGAAGCGGCGCAGGCCACGGCCTGGCCGTGGTTGCCGGACGAGTAGGCGACGACGCCGCGGGCCCTGGCGTCCTCGAGCGAGCGGCTGAGCTTGTGGTAGGCACCCCGGATCTTGAAGGAACCCGTGCGCTGCAGGTTCTCCGGCTTCAGGCGCAACGCCCCGAGAGCGTCCGCCCGCGCGGGCAGGAGCGGCGTCGGCATCAGGACCGGGGCGATGAGCCGGGCGGCGGCAAGGATGCTGTCCAGCGACGGTGCAGGTGCGGTCTCAGGCATGGTCGGGCGCGCCCAGCGGCGCGCCACCTCCCTTCGGCGTTCTATCATGGGACTTCTCGCGTCGCTTCATCGCATCCTGCCGCGCCGGACGCAGGATGCAGGCTCCGCTGGTGGAAGAATCTAAACAATGGATGGAGGAGGCTTAACATGGCGATAGCGGAAGTCAAGCTGCGGAGCGAGATGGATTCGTCGCTGCAGTGGAATCTCGGGGACCTCTACCAGGGCTACGCGGCGTGGGAGGCCGCGCTCGCGGAGGTCCAGGAGATGTGCGGCGGCTTCGAGACATACCGCGGCCGCCTGGGCGAGAGCGGCGGGCAGCTGCTCGCGGCCCTGCGGGCGGAGGACGAGATCGGGCGCCGGCTCGAGCGCATCTGGGCCTACGGCATGTTCCACCACGACCAGGACACGCAGGACCCGCAAGGCACCGAGATGGTCGCGAAGGCTCAGGCGACCGCCGCCCAGGCCGGGGAGGCGACCGCCTTCCTGGTGCCCGAGCTCGTGGCCCTGCCCGACGGGCGCCTGGAGGAACTGCAGCGGCAGACGCCGGACCTTGCGGAGTACAGGCATACCTTGAAGGAGATCGAGCGCCAGCGCAGGCACGTCCTCGCCCCCGGCGAGGAAGCGCTGCTCGCCGCGTTCTCACCGGTCCTCGGCAATGCCGACACGGTCGCCGGCCAGCTCTCGAACGCCGACCTCACGTTCAGGGACGCCGAGACCGGCAGCGGCGACGCCATGCCCCTCAGCCACGGCCGCTACGGCCAGTACATGGAGTCGCGCGACCGGCACCTCAGGCAGTCTGCCTACCTCAACATGCACAAGGCGTACGAGGAGCACCGCCACACGTTCGCCGCGACGCTGGACCAGCAGATGCGCACCGCCGTGACGGCCGCACGGGTGCGGCACTACGGCTCGGCTCTGGAGGCGGCCCTCGACGGGCGCAATCTGCCGCGGGAACTCTACTACCGCCTGATCGATGCCGTGCACGCGGCGCTGCCGTCGCTGCACCGCTACATCGCATGGCGCGGCAGGGTGCTGGGCGTCGATCGCATGCACTTCTACGACATCTACCCGCCGCTGCTCGACCTGCCAGAGCAGCACTATAGCTGGCCCGAGGCGCAGGAGATGGCGCGGGCGGGTCTCGGTCCGCTCGGCGCCCACTACCTCGAGGGGCTCTCGCACATCCTGCACGACCGCTACGTCGACGTGTACGAGAATCGCGGCAAGCGCTCGGGGGCCTACTCGATGGACGTCTACGACGTGCATCCGTACATCCTGATGAGCTTCACCGGCACGCGCGACAGCGTCTTCACGCTGGTGCACGAGGCGGGTCACTCGATGCACTCGATCCTGTCGCGGGAGAACCAGACCTTCCGCAACGCCCAGTACCCGATCTTCCTCGCCGAGATCGCCTCGACGACGAACGAGCACCTCCTCCTGCAGCACCTGCTGCGCACGAGCGGCGACCCGCTCGAGCAGACCGACCTGCGGGACGACCTGGCGCAGAAGTTCCTCGCGACGGTGTTCCGCCAGACGCTGTTCGCCGAGTTCGAGCTCAAGGCGCACGAGCGGGTGGAGGCGGGAGGTGCCCTCACTGCCGACTTCCTGCAGGCGACCTATGGCGATCTGCTGCGCCTCTACTACGGTCCGGACCTCGAGATCGACGAGGTAGGCACGTTCGAGTGGGCGAGAATCCCCCACTTCTATATGGGCTACTACGTCTTCCAGTACGCGACGGGCTTCATCGCCGCCGCGGCGCTCTCGCAGGCCATCCTGAAGGACGGCGCGCCGGCTGCCGAGCGCTACCTCGCGTTCCTCGGCTCCGGCGGCAGCGACGATCCCCTGCCGATCCTGCGCCGGGCTGGCGTCGACCTGATGGAGGTGGCCACCCTGACAGATGGGCTCGAAAGCTTCACGGCTGTCGTCGACGACCTCGGCAAGCGCGGCTGGTGAAGGTCCGGGCCATGACCCGCCTGCCGCGAACGTCGCCCCGCGGCGCGCGCACGGCGCCCAAAGGAACGGCTGGCGCGGCAGAGAAAGACGGAGGCGCGGTGTCCTGGCGCCGCAAGGTCGTCGAAACGCCCCGCGGCGACTTCGAGGTGTTTCGGAGGGGCAGCGGCCCGCCGCTCGCCGTCACGCACCTCTATTCCGCCTACAATGCGAGCGGCGACCGCTTCGCGGCCCCGTTCGTCCCGTTCCGCGAGGTCTTCCTCGTGAACCTGCGCGGCGCGGGGGCCTCCAGCTGGTCCGGAGCCCCTTCCGAGCTCAGCATGGCCACGGCGGTGGACGACCTCGAGGCGATCCGAACGGAACTGGGATTCAGCAGCTGGGATTTTGCCGGCCACTCCACAGGCGGCATGCTCGGGCTCTGCTACGCCGTGGCGGCGCAGGCGGGACTTGGACGTCTCGTCGTCGCCGGCGCGGCGGCGTCCCGCTGGTACAACCAGTCCCCCGAGTGCATCTACCATCCGCGGCATCCCGAATTCGGACACATGCAGGACCTGATCGAGCGGCTGAAGACTGAGGGCCTGTCCCGAGGCGAGCGGGCCCGTCTCGCGGCTGAGCGCACCGCGCTCTCCCTGCGCCATCCGGAGCGCTACCAGAGCTATTTCGGCGGCGGCGTGACGAAGGAGATGGCGGTCCGGCGCCTCGAGTACTTCTCGACGGTCGACTACGCCGCGTTCGACGTGCGCACGGCCTTGCCGGGGATCGGCATCCCGACGCTGATCCTGGTCGGCCGCCACGACGTCCAGTGTCCGACCTGGTGCTCGGAAGAGATCCACCGCCTCGTGCCGCGCTCCCGGCTGGTGATCTTCGAAGACAGCAACCACTACCCGTTCCTGGAAGAGGCAGAGGCCTTCGGGGCGGCGATCGCGGCCTTTCTCGGCTGAGGCGGCGTCAGCGATTCCCGGCACCAGCCGGCGATCCGGCGCGGAAGTCGAAGACGGCCTTGAGTGGCCGGTTCGGGCCTGCGACGAGCTGGCGGCGCATGGCCTCGCGATAGTCCTGGAGGCGGTAGCGGTCGGTGATGAGTCGCTCGAACGCGGCGCCATCGTGGGCCGCGAAGTCGTCAAGCGCCCACTGGAAGGTGTGACGCCCGTCCGTCTCGCGCCCATAGCCGAAGCAGCCGATGAGGTCGAGTTCGTTGGCCCAGACGAAGGACCAGTCCACGTTCACGGGTCCGGCGGTGCCGAGCAGCACCAAGGTGCCGCCGTGGCGTGTGACGCGCAGGCTGTCGCGCAGGCTGTCCTCGGAGCCGATGCAGTCGTAGACATAGTCGAAACCGTCGCTGAACACCGGCGGCCCCATCAGCGGACGCAGGAGCTGCGCTTGCACCGCGGCCTGCACCGCGACGGACGCACCTGGAGGGCCGTAGGCCCTTTGGGCGCCGAGCTCGAGACCCAGGCGGCGCTGGTGCGGGTGGCGTGCCACGAGGTGGATCTCAGCCTGCGCGTGGCGCGCCAGGGCAGCGACGGTCAGGAGGCCGATCGTGCCGCCGCCCAGCACGAGCAGCTTGGCGCCTGCGGGCGGCGGGCTGCGCAGAACGCCGTGCAGTGCGATCGCGTACGGCTCGGCCAGAACCGCGCGCTCGTCTGGCACCGCGTCAGGCACGGCGTAGAGCTGGCTGCGGTGGGCGAAGAGCCGGTCGCCGAAACCGCCGGACAGCTGGGCGTGATAGCCGACGAGAGTGCCGGGCCCCAGGCCGCCGCGTTCGCTCCGGCGCCTGCATTGCTGGCTCTGCCCCGAAGCGCAGGCGGGGCATGGCTCGATGCCGCGCATCTGGCATGAGATGACGGGGTCGACGACGACCCGCCGCCCCGCGAGGGCGTCGCCGACCGGCCCCGCCACGTCGGCCAGCACCTCGTGGCCCAGGACGGCGGGGAAGGAATGGAACGGCGAGAGGGCGGGGCTGGACTTGCCGCGCAGAAGGGCCACATCCGAGCCGCAGATGCCGCAGAGCCGCGTCCCAAGCTCCAGCCAGTCGCCTTGCGGCGGCTGCGGCAGGGGGTGCCGCTGCAGGGAGATGGACGAAAGCGGGCCGTAGAGCAGCCACGGCCATACGGGGCCGAGCGCGCGGCCCATGAGATAGCGTGGGACCGATACGCGGTAGACGAGACCGGTAGCCTGCTGCATCAGGACATCGGCACCTGTGGCAGGATCTTGCCGTCGACGCGCTCCATGATGTCGTCGAGGCTGCGGCCGGTGATCGTCATGCCATGGTTGCGCAGCCCCACGACCGCCCTCGACGGATCGGGCGCTTGGCGCACCAGGTCCGCGACCGACGTGGCGAGCTCGATCGTGCCGCAGGGATAGTTGACGTCGGTCGACGGGATGCCGTCCATCCAGGCGTGGACATGGATGATCGCCCCGACATCCGGGTGCTCACGGTAGATCATGAAGTGCTCGATCGCGTCCACGGAGACGCGGCGCGGCTTGATGTCCGGTGGCACCGAGAGGCGCATGGCCTTGCGTTCCTGGTCGAAGTCCTTGACGAGCAGCACCTCGTCGCCGACGTCGTGCAGCCGCGCCTTGTTCACGCCGCTCGCGGACATCCAGTAGCGGTGGCGGTCCCGGCGCTGGCTGAGGTTGCCGTAGCTCAGACCGCCGATCTGATAGAGGCGCTGCACGTGGCGGAAGTCTTCCGGCGAGAGGATCTCCTGCATCGGGAAGGGAGCCGGCAGGAGGTTCCAGGCGTCGAGGACCTGTCCGGCGCGCTCAAGCTCCACCGTCGCGTCGTCGCCTTGCCAGAGCTCCGGCTCGAGGTCGGGGTCGAAGAGGTTGTCGATGATCAGATGGGAGGTGGCGAGCGGCGTCAGCCGGCGCACCACCTCCTGCATGTGCAGGGCGGGGTCGGTCTGCGGCGCGATGCGGTAGTAGCCCCGCTCCAGGGTCATGAAGTAGGTCTCGGCGTCCTCTGCCGGCCCGACGACGGCGATCAGGAGGTTCGCGAGCGAGCGGATCATGAAGGGGTAGGCGACGCGCAGAAAGTCGGGCGGAACCGCCGGCAGGCGGAGCAGCGCGATGATGTAGGTGGCCTGCGCGTGGCGCCGGAAGGGGCGAAGATGCTCCTCGTCGACATGGCTGAAGACGAGCCCCACACCGGGTACGGGCTCGCTCGGTTGATGGCCTGCTTCCTTCAGGGCACGGCTCAGGCGGTTGGAAAAGGTCGCCATGCACGAGTCCTTCGGACTGCCGTGGAAGGCGAACTCCATCGAGGACCCCCCTCAGGTATCAGAGTGTTGTGCTCTAACGCGCAGATTTATGCTTGCAAACGGTATTTCCTGCCTCGAAGCCTTGAACGTTGACGGCGTCGAGTCAGGGCCAGTAGGATAGGTACGTAGGGTCAAGTGACCGTATAATATAGGCCATCCGGGGAAGCTGGCAGGGCAGGATGGAGCAGCGTGCGGCAGGACCAGGAGGGATCGCGGTGGACATGGACCTGCAGGCCTTCGACGCGCGGATCGCCCGCGGCGAGCTGATCGAGGCCGACGATGTCATGCCCGACGCCTACAGGCGCCAGTGCCTGCGGCTCATCGTCACGCACGCGAACTCCGAGCTGATGGGTGCCCTCCCCGAGCGCGAGTGGATCCCGCGCGCACCGGGACTGCGGCGCAAGTTGTCGTTGCTGTCGAAGGTGCAGGACGAAATCGGTCACGCACAGATGATCTACCGCGTGGCGGAGGACTTGGCCGCGCCGTTCGACATCACGCGCGAAGACATGCTCGACGACCTGATCTGTGGCCGCGCGAAGTTCCACAACGTCTTCAGCTACCCCGCGCCCACCTGGGCCGACGTGGGCATCATCGCCTGGCTCGTCGACGGGGCGGCGCTCGAGACGCAGGGCGCCCTCCTGAGAACGAGCTACGCACCCTATGCGCGCATCCTGCGCCGCATCTGCGCCGAAGAGGCGGTACATCTCAAGCACGGCGAGGACATCGTCCTGACCCTGGCCTCTGGCACACCCTCGCAGCGCGCCATGCTGCAGGATGCCCTCAGCCGCTGGTGGCGGCCGCTTCTGCACTTCTTCGGCCCGCCCGGCGAGTCGCCGAACGGCGACGCCTTCCGGTGGCGGATCCGCACCGCCTCGAACGAGGACCTGCGCCAGAGCTTCCTGCGCAAGTACGTGCCCAAGATCCAGCGGCTCGGCCTCGCCATCCCCGATCCTGAGCTGCGCCTCAATGCGGCCACAGGCCTGTGGAGCTACGGTGATCCGGACTGGAACGAATTCTGGCAGGTGATCAGGGGCGACGGCCAGCGTACGGCCGAGCGCCTGTCGCTGCGACGCCTCAGCCGGGATGAACAGGGCTGGGTGGTTGCCGCGATGCGGCCCGAGTACGCCGCCTAGGCGGGAGGAGACTGCGGTGGCGGATCTCGATGTCTACGAGGTGTTCGGTCAGGAGAAGCCCGGAGCGACCTTCTGCCACGCCGGAAGCCTTCAGGCGGCGGGACCGGATCTTGCCCTGGTCCTGGCAAGTGAGCTCTTCTGCCGGCGCTCGGAGTACGTAGAGATCTGGGTCGTGCCGCGCCCCGCGGTGCAGGTCGCGCCGCGGGACGGCGCGTCGCTCGGCCCTGCCGAGCCGCGCGGCTACAGGCTCGGCAGCGGATACCGCGCCACGGTCGACAAGTGGAAGCGATTCGGGGGCGAGCAAGGTGCAGATCGGTAGGGACCTGGACGTCGGCCTGCGCGCCGTACTTCGCGAGTACGTCCTGACCCTGGCCGACGACGAACTGGTGCTCGGGCACCGCGACTCTGAATGGTGCGCCTTCGCGCCGCTGATCGAGGAGGACGTGGCGTTCGCCTCGATCGCCCAGGACGAGATCGCGCACGCCCAGATGCTGTACGACCTTGTGCAGGACTCCGGCGGACCGGGGACCGACGCCATCGCGTTCGGGCGGCGGCCCGACGCGATGCGCAACGCGGTGCTGCTCGAGCGGCCGAACGGCGACTGGGCCTTCAGCGTCATGCGCCACTTCGTCTACGACATCGCGGACGACCTGCGCACCGAGCAGCTCTTGCGCTCGGGCGAACCGCTCTTGAGATCCCTCGCCGAGCGCATGCGCCGCGAGGAGCGGTACCATCTGGAGCACGGCCGCACATGGCTGCGTGCACTGGCGGGCGGCGGGAGCGAAGCCGCCCTGCGGCTCGCACACGCGCTCGACCGGGTCGCGGCCGACAGCTTCGACCTGTTCCGGCCGCTGGCGTGGGAAGGGGCGCTGGTCCGCGCGGGCATCCTGCCGGAGGCGCCCTCGCGCCTGTGGGACCGTTTCGTCGCGCGGGTGCAGGAGGAGATCTCGCCGTACGGCTTGACGTTCGAACCGCCGCGGCAGGGTCCCCGCGGCCGCGCGGGCGAGCACCTGAAGGACCTCGGCGAGCTCCTTGCGACGATGGGCGAGGTGTGGCGGAGCGACCCCGGGGCCATCTGGTGAAAGGGGGCGGGGACATGCCGACCGAGGCACAGGTGAGGGCGGCCTTGCAGGCGGTGCACGACCCCGAGATTCCCGTGCTCAGCATCGTCGATCTCGGCGTGGTCGAGGCGGTCAGGGTCGAGGACGGCAAGGTGCTGGTCGAGCTCCTGCCCACCTTCAGCGGCTGCCCGGCGCTGGGCTTCATGGCGGAGGCGGTGCGGCGCAAGGTGGCGGAACTGCCGGGCGTCGACGAGGTACAGGTCTCATTCCGTATGGATCCGGCCTGGAACACGTCGCGCATCAGCGAGCGCGGGCGGCTCGCGCTGCAGAGCTTCGGCATCGCGCCGCCCGGGGATTCGCCGGCCTGTCCCTACTGCGGGTCGCGCCACACGCGCTCGGCGTCGGCGTTCGGGCCGACGCGCTGCCGCTCCGTCTACTACTGCGATGCGTGCCGCAACCCCTTTGAGCAGATGAAGGCCCTCTGACGTGCAGAGGCCTCCACCAGGCGGGCCGAGCTCGGTTGACGGTCAGGGCGGGCATGCCCTCACGCTTCGGCCCGGTCCTGCCACGTGGTCGGTCGCGTACCACCTCGCATGGGTGACGGGGCGGTTCCTCGACGTCTGTCCCGGCGACGGCGACGACGAAGGCGCCGGGATCGGCGTCGACATGCGCCAGCGCGGGCCGAGGCCGAACCGGCGCGCCTCGTCTGCCTCCTGCGCGCCAGCGCGCAGGGGCGCGTGGCGGCCGAACGGCGCGCGTCGCAGGCCGTGTTGCCGCAAGGCCGCCTCAAGGACAAACTTCTGGCAGGTTCGCACCGATCGGGCAGCGAAGACTGAAGCCGGCCGCAAGGCCGGCCTCTCTGCGAGCGACCGTAGGAGGGAGACTCTTGGACATCAGCGGCACGGCGAGCGTCAAGGCACCGCCCGAAGCCGTCGGCAGGGTGCTCTCCGATCCCGCGCGGCTGAGGCGCAGCCTGCCGGGCTGCAGCGCGCTCGAACCGGGTGCCGACGGCTACCGCATCGAGATCTCGATCGGCGTCGCCGCCGTGCGGGGCAGCTACCAGGGAGCGATTCGCATCCTGCAGCATGATCCGGGACACCGCTTCGATTTCGAGCTGGAGCTTGAGGCGCCACGCGGTTACGTCGAGGCGACGGTGCATACGAGCTTCACGCCATCGGACGAGGGTACCGATGTGGCCTACAGCGCCGAGAGCGAGCTTGGCGGGCCGCTCGCCGCCTTGGGCCAGCGGGTGGCGGGCGGTATCGCGACCCTGCTGGTGCGCCAGTTCTGCGATGGCATCGGGCGCGAGGCCCAGGCGTTTGCACAAGAGTAGGCAGCGTATCGGGAAAGGGGAGACCTGTCCGTGGCTGGAGCCATCGGAGTTGCGCAGCGCAGGCTGGAGGGCGGCGACAAGGTCAGCGGGCGCACGGCCTACGTAGCGGACGTGCGCGTGCCCGGGGCGCTGCACGCCGAGTTCGTCACGTGTCCCTACGCGCACGCGCGCGTGACGGCGATCGATGCGGCGGCGGCCCTGGCGATGCCTGGCGTCGTCGGCGTATTCGCCGCCGGCGAGATCGGTACGCTCGGCATCCTCGCACAGGGCGAGGCGTTCTACGCCGGCCAGCCCGTGGCCGTGGTCGTGGCGGACGACAGGCGCCAGGCCGCTGACGCCGCTCAGGCGGTGCGGGTGCGCTACGAGCGGCTGCCTGCACTGGTGGACCCGCGCCGGGCCCTCCACGAGGACGCGGCGGCGGTGCTGCCCGCCTCCCTTCGCTCGCAGCGCGCGGATGCCGGCGCCCACGGCGCAGACGCCGCACAGCACGCAAGCTCGCGAAGGGTGAACGTCTGCGGCGAGGCGCGCTTCGTCCGTGGCGACATCGACGAGGGCATGCGCCTCGCGGATGTCGTCGTCGAGGAGCGCTACCGCATACCCGCCCTGTACCAGGGCTATCTCGAGCCGCACGGCTCCCTTGCCGTGCCTGAGGGCGATGGACTCGCGATCTATACCACGACGCAGGGCCAGTTTGCGGTGCGTGAGGATGTCTGCGCGACGCTCGGGCTGCCCGAGCACCGCGTGCGCGTCGTCGCGATGACGGTGGGCGGCGGGTTCGGCGCCAAGTTCGTCAAGCTCGAGCCGGTCGTCGCGGCGCTTGCCCTGCGCCTCGGACAACCGGTGCGCATGGTGCTCTCGCGCAGCGGCGACTTCATGCAGAGCCGACCAGGCACCTTCGCCGAGATCAGCGTGCGGCTGGGGGCCCGCCGCGACGGCAGCCTCACGGCGCTCTCGGCCGACCTGATGCTCGACGCAGGGGCCCAGGAGGACGGGACGGTCGGCATCGCCGCCATGCTCCTGGGGTCTACCTACCGCGTGCCGCACCTGCTCGTCGAAGGCGTGGAAGTCCTGACGCACAAGACTCCGACCGGCGCCTACCGTGCGCCTGGGGCGCCGCAGGCCTACTTCGCGCTCGAGTCGGCGATGGATGAGCTTGCGCGCAAGCTCGGGCAGGATCCCTTCGAACTGCGGCTGCGCTCTGCCGTCCAGAAGGGGGACCCGCGCGCGAACGGCGCGCCATGGCCGCGGATCGGCCTCGTCGAGACGCTTGAGGCCGCGCGCAGCCACCCGTTCTGGCGGGAGCGCAAGAAGGGCGAGGACGAAGGCTACGGCGTCGCCGCCGGCGGCTGGCCCGGCGGCACCGAGCCGGCGGCCGCGGCCTGCCGCATCAACGGCGACGGCAGCATCACGGTGCAGGTCGGTTCGGTGGACATCACGGGAACCAACACGACGTTCGCTCAGATCGCCGCAGAGGTGTTCGGCGTGCGCACGGACGCGGTGGCGGTGAAGGCGGGCGACACCGACGGCGCGCCGTACTCGGGCTCCTCGGGCGGCAGCAAGATCACGTTCACCGTCGGCAATGCGGTGCTGCAGGCGGCGCAGGAGGCGCGCCAGCAGCTGCTCGAGATGGCGGCGCAGGAGCTCGAGGCGTCCGCTTCGGACCTCGACCTCGCCGAAGGGCGGGTGTTCGTGCGCGGTGCCCCGAGCCGAGGCTTGGACGTGGCCGACCTGGCCCGGCGCACGACCGCGTTCGGCGGCAGCGCACCGCCACTCGTCGGCCGCGGCAGGATCGCGATCAAGCGTGCTGCGCCAGGTTTCACGGTCCATGTCGCGCGCGTGCGCGTCGACCGCCGCACCGGCGAGGTGCAGCCGCTCGGGTACTTGGCCGTGCAGGACGTCGGACGCACCTTGAACCCCATGGCCGTGGAGGGCCAGATCCGCGGCGGCGTCGCCCAGGCCATCGGGCGCGCCCTCGGCGAGGAGATGCGCTGGGGTGACTCGGGCCAGCTGCTCAGCGGCAGCTTTCTCGACTACGCCCTGCCGCGCGCCACGGACGTGCCGCCGATCGAGATCGCGCTCGTCGAGGTGCCTGCCGAGCAGGGGCCGTTCGGCGCCAAGGGCGTCGGCGAGCCTCCCGCCGTGCCGGGAGCGGCCGCGGTCGCCAACGCGGTCGCGGACGCCACAGGAGCCCGCGTGCGCGACCTGCCGCTCAAGCCGGAAGGGGTGCTGCAGGCGCTCTCGGCCCGCGGGCTGTGATCGGCGTCGACTGGCCGGACGGGTCGCGGTGGGAACTTCGCCACCTCTGCCTCGACCTCAACGGCACCCTTGCCCTGGATGGGGTCCTGCTCGCCGGCGTCGCCGAGACCCTGCGGCTTCTGGCGCGGGACCTCGAGATCCATCTTCTCACCGCCGGCACGCACGGCGGCCTCGTCGACGTGGAGCGTCAGCTCGGCCTGCGGGCCGTGCCGATCGGGCGGGGACCGGAGAAGCGCGACTATGTCGAACGGCTGGGGGCGGAGCACTGCGTCGCGGTCGGCAACGGGCGCAACGACGCCGCCATGCTGGAGCTCGCGCGCCTGGGCGTGGCCGTGCTGGGGCCCGAGGGGCTGGCGGCCGTCACCGCGCGCGCGGCCGACATCCTGGTCCCGGACATCGTTTCGGGACTTACGCTCCTCACGCACCCTCTGCGCATCGTCGCGACGCTGCGGCCCTAGGCCGCAAGAGGAGGCCGGGGACCATGGCTACGGAGCAACTCGTCCGGCAGGTCGCCGCGGCGGTGTCGGACCGGGGCCTGCACGCTGCGGTCGCGCGTTCGGTCGATCGGCACAGCTATGCGTCGCTCGCCGCCCTGACACCCGAGGTGCGCAGCGTCTACCGGGCAAGGGCGCGTTGGGCCCGCCTGCGCTCCGTCCGCAGTCTCGCCGATCTCGCGGAGCGCTTCATCACCGAGGCGGAGGACCGCGGTATCGTCGTGCACACCGCCGCGGACGCCGCCGAGGCCGTCGCCATCGTCGCGGAGATCGCCACGCAGCACGGTGCCCGGCGCATCGTGAAGGCCAAGTCGATGGCGACGGAAGAGGTGGAGCTCAACGCCCACCTCGCCGCGGCGGGCATGCAGGTGCTCGAGACGGACCTCGGCGAGTACATCGTGCAGCTCGCCGGACAGCGTCCCTCGCACATCGTGGCGCCCTGCCTGCACATGGCCCGCGACGAGATCGCGCGCCTGTTCAGCCGCGAGGCCGGCCGCGAGATCGCCCAGGACACCCCCTCGCTCACGGCGTTCGCCCGCGAGCGCCTGCGCGAGGAGTTCCGCCGGGCAGACCTCGGCATCTCGGGCGGCAACTTCCTCGTCGCCAGCGAGGGTGCCCTGGTCGTGGTCACGAACGAGGGCAACGGGCGCATGTGCACGACCCTGCCGCCCGTGCATGTCGCGCTGGTGGGCGTCGAGAAGCTCGTCGCGGACTTCTCGGACATGGCGGACGCCCTGCGCATCCTGCCGGTGGCGGCCACGGGCCAGCTGATCACGAGCTATGTCTCGATCATCCGCGGCCCTGCGGCGCCGGGGGAGGAGGGGCCAAAGGAGGTCCACGTCGTCCTGATGGATTCCCATCGCAGCGAGATCCTGGGCGGGCCGTACGAGGAGGTCCTGGCCTGCATCCGCTGCGGCGCCTGCCTCGACATCTGCCCGGTCTACCGGCAGACGGGCGGCCACGCCTACGGTTCCGTCTACTCGGGCCCGATCGGCGCCGTCCTCACGCCGCTGCTGCACAGCGACCCAGGGTCGCAGGCGCTGCCGTTCCTGAGCTCGCTCTGCGGCGCCTGTTCGGACGTCTGCCCCGTAGGCATCCACCTGCACGAGCACCTGGTAGCCCTGAGGGCCAGGGCGGTCGGGCGAGGCGTCGCCTTCCCCGCAGAGGCGGGTGCCTTCCGCGCCCTCCGGCGCGCCTGGACGCCTCCTGGGCGATACCGCCTCGTGCGGCGGCTGTTGCGCGGGGCCCTGCGGCTCGGTAGCGGTGTGCCGCAGATGCGGGCCTGGACCAGGGGCCGTCGCCTGCCGCCTGCGGCACCTGGCCGCGTCGGGGACCGTCTGCGGGCCGAGGGCTTGCTGGAAGAGAGGCGTTAGCGTTGCGTATCCGGCTCTTCACCACCTGCCTCGGGGACCTCTTCGCACAGGAGGCCGTCCTGTCGACGGCACGCATCCTGCGCCGTCTTGGCCACGAAATCGAACTTCCGGAGCAGACCTGCTGCGGGCAACCGGCCTACAACAGCGGCTTCCAGGAGGACGCCAAGCCGTTCATCGCAGCCTTTCTCGAGCGGTTCAAGGGCAGCGAGGCCGTCGTGGCGCCGTCTGGTTCCTGTGTCGCGATGCTGCGGCACGGGCTCGTCCAGTTCTTCGGGGACGATCCGGAGGCGAGACGGCTTTCGGAGCACACCTACGAGATCAGCCAGTTCCTGCTCGACGTCGAGGGACTCATAGCGCCGAAAGGGCATTACGAGGCGACGGCGATCTACCATGAGTCCTGCCACCTGTCGCACTGGCTGCACCAGGGGGACAGAACGAAGGAGCTCCTCGCCGGCATCGACGGCCTCGAACTCGTCTCGTTCCGCGAGCCGCAGCTCTGCTGCGGCTTCGGAGGCACGTTCGCGGTCCACTTCCCGGATCTCTCGCTCGCCATGGCGGACGAGAAGCTCGCGGACATCTCGTCGCCGGCGCCCGACCTCCTGATCGCCAGCGACCAGGGCTGCCTGATGCAGCTTGGCGGCCGTCTTGCCGCCCGACACCAGGCGAAGCCGCAGCCGATCCACCTCAGTGTCCTCCTGGACAGGGCAGGGGTGGGGACGTGAGGCGGGAGGAGTTTCTCGCGCGCCTTCGAGGGCGCGACGGCGGACGCTATCTGCCTTTGGCCGAGGAACCGCCGGCCTTGCCCGATCCCGCGTCCGACCTCGTCGGCGTCTTCGTCGACATGGCGGATCGGGCGGGGTGCCGCGTCGCGCAGGGGAGCTTCGTGGAGCTGAGGCAGCTCCTGCGCCAAGAGGTGGCGGATGCCCCCGTGCTGCGGGGAAGTGAGGCGGAGGTCCTAGCCGTCAGCGAGGGACTCGAGGCGCAAGCCGAGCCGTTTGCCGCCGCATGGGGTATCGCCCTCGCCGATGGCGCCCTTGCGCGCACGGGCAGCATGTGCTTCGTGCGCCGCGCGCAGGCGCCACTGACGGCGACGCTGGTGCCGCCGCGCATCGCCGTGCTCGTACAGGCGTCCCGCATCGTCTGGGATCTTGCCGACTACCTGCGGCAGCCGCCGGAGGGTGGATCGCTCGCCATCGTCAGCGGCCCGAGCCGCTCCGCCGACATCGAGAACGACCTCTCCATCGGCGTGCATGGCCCAGGCGAGGTGCTGGTGCTGCTTTGGCGGGACGAGGACCGGGAGGGCGGACGATCTGGGTGAGGCCTCGGGCTGCCGCCCCACAGTGACGGAAGGCATGCCGTCCCGCCGGCAGGGCATGCCTTGAGCCATCGTGCGGCGGGCGGGCGGCCGCGTCTGCCTGGCCGATGATCTGACGGGGCTGTGCGGTCCGGGCGAGATCACCGGCGAATCGTGCCAGCTCGGTTTGAGAACTTTTTGATCCCCTCCGCGCATCATGCCCCCAGGTCGATGTCGAGGAGGAATCGCGATGCGTGTCCGTGCTGGCCGGATGGGATTCCTGGCGCTTGGCCTGGCGATGGTGACGCTGATGCTCGGTACCACGATCCCGGCGGCGAGTGCCGCCTCCGTCCCGTCCACGTTCGATGCGCAGTACCAGCGCAATGCGCAGGTCGAGACACAGCTGCTCGCGCAGGCGCAGGCAGCGGGCGGGTCCGGCACCGCGGTCGCGGCCTACAGCCAGACGGTGCAGGCGGTCGAGACGCAGGTGTACGCCCTCTACGCGTCCGAGCAGGCGCTCGTGTCGATCCGTACGAACATCCCCTCGGGGACGCAGGGGCAGCGGGCGCAGCTCCAAGCCCAGCGGCGCACGCTGGCGCGCAATCTCGCCAAGGCCAAGGTGGAGATCAGGAAGGACCGCAAGGACAGGAACAGCGTCAAGGTGCGCGGGCTCGAGCTGCAAATGAAGAGCTGGACGGCTGAGCTTCGGCAGGTCACGTTCGACATCGGTCACCCAGGGATGGTGGCAGGATCGTGGCGGAGCCACCCGCTGGCCGGCGGTCTCTCGGCTCTGCAGGAGTCGATTCTCGACCTGCAGAGGGCGGCCATCCATGACACCCAGCTTTGGATCGCTGCGTCGAAGGCGCCTGCGGCCAGCACCATAGGGAACGCCGCCGCGATTGCCGGGCTCGCCTACGCAGCGCCCAGCATCGCCATCCCGGCCCAAGGCGCGGCCGTGGCGACCGACCAGGTAGCCGTCATGCCGACCGTCGAGGACGCCCAGGGCACTGTCCTGACGGATACGGGGACATTCAGCATCGCGGGTCCAAGCGGGGCGACCGGGGTCGCCGTCGACGCGGCGAGCGGGCTCGTATCGGTGGAGCCTGGAGCCACTGCGGGCACGTATGCCGTCACGTACCTGCAGGGCGGCATCGCCGAGACGGTCGACCTCGCGGTGGGGCAGTAGCCCTCGGCATGGAGCATTGGCGACATAGCCGCGATTCCTTAGTATAGGAGCGAGTCCCGCGTTCAGGCCCTGGCGGCTGTCGCACGGATGTTGCGGTGTGCGGTGGCGCCGGGGCCCCTCGCGGCGGATCAAGGTGGTCGGATGCTATGGGCAGGCGTCTCCCTTGGAGGTCGAAGCTCCTGGCTGCGGCCCTCGGCGTCGCGCTTTATGCGTTCCCCGAGGGATGCGCCGCGGCCGGCAACTACGCCGTCTTTACCGCGCACTACGTGCACCGCGCCCAGGTCGAGACGGAGCTGCTCGCGCGGATCCAGGCACTGCCGCCTGCCCGGCGCCAGCAGGGCGCGACCATCGGCCAGGCGGTCGCCGCGCTGAACCGGAGCATCCTGGCCCTCTACACCGAGGATCAGGAGCTCGCGGCGTCGGCAAAGCCACTGCCGCCCCAGCGCATCGCCGGCGACCTGCTGCCGGCACTGGGCCGGGCGCGGGCGGGTGCCGCGGCCGTGATCGAGGCCTGCAGCCGGGCGCCCTACCGCAGCGCGGCGTGGCACGCGCGGGTCGCCAACATCGTGGCGTCGTCCCGCGCGGTTGAGCGGCAGATCGCGGCGGAGATCGCGCGCGACGCCGCCGCGGCAGGGCGGGCCCGGTTCCGCAAGTCTTCCCTGGTTCAGAGAGACGCGCTGCAGAACGCCGTGGCGCGGCTGCAGACGACGGCCATCTCCATGCTGGACGCGTGGCTGCTGCTCGCGGATTCCGCCTGGGCGGGCAGTCAGCCGGCGACGGCCCAGGGGCTCGCGTACACCGCTGCCGAGATCTCCATCCCGGCCAAGGGGCAGGGTCCGGCGGAAGACACCGTGGGCGTGCCGCCACGCGTCACGGACGCGAGCGGCCAGGTGCTGCCGGATACCGGCACGTACCGCCTGCAAGGACCTCCAGGGTCTCGCGGCGTGAAGGTGGACGGTCTGATCGGCACCTTGGAGGTGCGCTCAGGCGCCACGCCTGGGCAGTACACCGTCAAGTACACCCAGGGCCGGGCCACGGAGCAGGTCACTGTCCAGATCGTGCCGTAGAGAGCCTTAGGTGGTGGCATCTGGTGCGTGTCCTTCTCGTGGACGACGAGGTCTCCCTGGTCAAGGCCCTGTCGCAGCTTCTGCGGCAGCATCAGTACGCGGTCGACAGCGCCTTCGACGGGCCGGCGGGGCTCGACATGGCCCGGGCCGGCATCTACGACCTCCTGCTCGTGGACGTCATGCTGCCAGGCCTCTCCGGCACCGACCTCGTGCGCACGCTGCGGGAGGAGGGAGACACCACCCCCACCCTGATGCTCACCGCGCGCGGCACGGAGGAAGACAAGGTGATGGGCCTCGACAGCGGCGCCGACGACTACGTCGTCAAGCCGTTCGGCACGAACGAGCTCCTCGCCCGCATGCGCGCCCTGACGCGGCGCGTCGGGGAGGTCGTCGGCGTGCACACGCTCCAGGCGGGCGGCTACACCCTGGACCTCGTGCAGCGCGTCGTCTTCCGCTCCGGCGAGGCTGTGCCCCTCACCCACAAGGAGTTCCAGCTGATGGAGCTCTTCATGCGCCGCCGCGGCCAGCTGCTGTCGCGGGAGGTGATCTTCGATCGGGTGTGGGGCTTCGACGCGGATGTGAACAGCAGCGTCGTCGACACCTACATCTACTTCCTGCGCCGCAAGCTCGGGCGCGCTGAGGCGGGCTGCGCGCCCGGGCCGTCGGACATCCGGACCATCCACGGGGCGGGCTACATGTTCCGGCCCAGCGGCGGGTCGCCGGACGAGGCGCCGTGACGCGGCCGGAGCCTGCCGCCCCGGCCCGCCGACCGTCCGGGCAAGGGTCCGCCTACAGCTGGCGGCTGTTCCGCAGCCTGCGCATCCACCTGGCGGTCCTGCTCGCGGCGCTGTTCCTGGTCTTCTACGTCGTGACCGCCGTGCTGATCTACGGCCTGACGGCACGGCTCACCCAGAGCAACCTCGATGCCATCTTGCGCGACACCACGCGGCCGCTCGCGGTCAGCGTGCTGGCGGAGATGGACCGGGGCGTCTTTCCCTCGCAGTTCGTCGAACTCGCGCGCCTGGCCGAGATGTACCCCAAGGTGTCCGCGATCGGGCTGCGCGACGCCCAGGGGAACGTCATCGCCAGCACCGCGCCGCTCGTGACGGGGACATTGCCCTACCAGTCGCCCGGCGGCGCCCAGACCGTTGCGGACGACCACGTTGCGAGCCGGGGCTGGTACCGCGTCCTGACCCTGCGCCTTCTGAGTCCCTATAGGCAGACGCTCGGCTATCTGCAGGTGGCCCTCAACATCGACCGCGACCGCACGTCCTTGGCTCGCCTGGCCGAGGTCCTGGTCCTGGTGGGCGGTCTCGGCATCCTGCTCGCCGCCGTGGCCGGCTTCTTCGTGTCGCGGCTGTCGCTGCGGCCCGCCGTGCGGGCGTGGGAGCAGCAGGAGCAGTTCGTCGCCGACGCATCCCACGAGCTGCGGACACCGCTCGCCGTGATGCGCGTCAACCTGGACGTCGTGAACAGCCGACCGGAGGCCACGGTGGCGGACAACGCAGCTTGGCTGCAGGCGATCGAGGACGAGATGCATCGCCTGCACCGGCTCACCGATCAGCTGCTGACCCTGGCCCGTCCCGACGGCAGGCGCTCCGCGCGCAGCATGAAGCCGGTGGACCTCGGGGCGCTCGCGGCACGATCGGTCGCGGCGTTTCGCCCTGCGGCCGAGGTCAAGGGGCTGGAGCTGTGCTGTGTCGCGCCCGCGCCGGGGCGCGAGGGAGACGGCGCGCTCACCGCGATGGGCGACGCGGACAGCCTGGCGCGGCTTCTGGGCATCCTCCTCGACAACGCCATCAAGTACACTGCCGCAGGGCGGGTCGAGGTGACGGTGGAACGACACCGCCAGGAGCTGCGCATCAGCGTGCGCGACACGGGCATCGGCATCGCGCCGCAGCACCACGACAGGATCTTCGGCCGCTTCTACCGCGCCGATGCGGCCCGCGCCAAGGACAGCGGTGGCGCCGGGCTCGGGCTCGCGATCGCCCAGGCCATCGTGGCGGCGCACCGCGGGCGCATCGCCGTCGAGAGCCAGCCGGGGCAGGGGAGTGCCTTCGTCGTGTCGCTGCCTGCGACCGACCGCAGGAGCTGAGGGCCCAGCAGCAGCCCGCCCGCGTGGTGGCCGCGGGCCGGTCTTGCAGGGGGCACAGGATCCCGAGCGGGCAGGGTGGCAAGGAGCGCAGGAAGACGCCGCCCGTGTGCATGTGCCGGCCGCAAGACGCGCCGCAGCCAGCCCCCTGGCCGCGGGCGGGCCTGACGCTCGCGGCCGCGCTGGCCTTCCTTCAGTTCCTCCTCGGCGGTCCTTGGCGCTGCGATCAAGGGGCCTTTCTTGCCGTCCTCAACGTCGTGCTCTGGGACGGAGGCCGCGTTCCGGGCGCGGAGCGAGAGCCTCAGGCACGCGCTCCGGGCGGGGTCCGGGCCGCTCCGGTCCACCGACGCCCCCTGGGCGCTCGATGCAATCCTGCACATCTCCGGATCATGCGCGACCGAGGGGCGGCGACTGAGGCGCTGCCAGAGGAAGCGCTCCGTCCCTCAGCCCCCTGACCGGTGGCCGCGCGCAGGGCCAAGGCGGGTCCAGCCGCGCGCCTCGGCCACCTTGAGCAGACGCTCGTCCGGATGCACCGCGACCGGCCTGCCCACGGCCTCCAGCAGGGGCAGGTCTTCGTAGCCGTCCGCGTAGTAGCTGCACTCCGGCCAGTCGATGGAGATCCCCTGGGCCATGGGCTCCGCCTGCACGCGGTGGAGCTTCTCCCTGCCGCGGCAGACGGGACCCGCGAGGAGTCCCGTGTAGCGCCCGCGGGCAAGGGCCAGGCGGGTGCAGAGGCAGCGATCGAAGCCGAGCTGCCGCGCGACGGCCTCGGCCAGCAGGTCCAGCGTGGCGCTGACGAGCCAGAGTTCGGCACCCCGCCCGCGTTCCTCGACTAGGGCGGCGCGCATCGCCGGCCTCATATCGGCGGCGACATCGCGCGCCGCCAAGGAGGCCACGACCGCCAGCCGCAAGGGGTCTAGCCCCGCCAGATAGTGGGCGAAGGCACCCGGCCACCAACTGCTGAGCGGCGTACGAGGCGTGAGGCGGGAGAGCGCGAGGCGAGCAAGAAGGAGAACGAGGCCGCCGCGGCGCACCCCGTTGCGCCAGAGCCGCTTCAGCAGGCGAGCGTACGCGTAACCGTCGACGAGTGTCCGGTCGAGATCGAAGAACGCGACGAGCAGTGGAGATCCTCCTTTGGCAGGCCGGCGCCAGCCATCCGGGCGATGCTCAGAGGTAGGCGCGCCGGTACTGCTGCGGCGGCGTCGCAGCCACGCCGAGCTCGCGCTGAGCCGCGAGCGTCCAGTGCGGGTTGCGCAAGAGTCCTCGCGCGATGCAGACGAGATCCGCCTCGCCGGAGGAGATCGCGGCGTCGGCAAGCGCCGGGTAGTCCATCCTGCCGACCGGCATGGCGGGCACCCCGGCGCCGCGTACAGCGGCGGAGAGCGGCAGCCGGTAGCCGGGAGACTCCTCCTCGGTTGCGACGGCGTTGCCGCCGCTGCTGCAGTCGATCAGGTCGACGCCGCGGGCCTGGAGCCGTCGTGCCACCTCCACCGTCTCTCTTAGCGTATAGCCGCCGGGAACGCCGAGCTCGTGCATCGAGAGCCTGGTCCAGACGGGCTTGTCCTGCGGCAGGACCGAACGTACGTCCTCGGCCACCTCGAGCATCAGGCGCTGGCGCCCCGAGAGGTCCCCGCCGTAGCCGTCCGTGCGGTGGTTGCTGAGCGGAGAGAGGAACTGGTGCAGGAGGTAGCCGTGGGCGCCGTGCAGCTCGACGAAGTCGAACCCGGCCCGGTCGGCGCGGCCAGCGGCGGCGACGAAGCTGTCGCGGATGCGTGCGATGCCCGCCGCGTCAAGCTCCTGCGGCGTCCGGTAGTGGTCCGAGAACGCGATGGGCGATGGGCCGACGGCGTCGAAGACGGGATCGGCCTTGCGGCCTGCGTGGCCGAGCTGGACGCCGATCATGGCGCCGTGCTCGTGGACGAACGCGACGAGTCGAGCGAGGGCAGGCACGTGACGGTCGTCCCAGAGGCCGACGTCGGCGGGGCTGAGGCGGCCCTCCGGCGCGACCTGCGTCATCTCGACGATGATGGCGCCCACGCCGCCGACGGCGCGGGCGCCGTAATGGACCAGGTGCCAGTCGGTGATCGTGCCGTCCTCCAGGGCGGAGTACTGGCACATCGGGGACATGACGACGCGGTTGCGCAAGGTGAGTCCACGCTGGCTGAACGGGTCGAACAGGTGCATCTGGCGGATTCCTCCCACGCGCGCAGCATACCGCCGGCGCCTGGGCAAGTAAAGTTCAGCCGCCCAAGGCGCTGAGGATCTCGGCGAAGAGCGGCGCCCCGCGCCCTGTCACGGGATCCCAGCCCGCGCCGCAGCGGTAGCCCTCGACGCCGCCGTAGGCGTTTTGTCCAGTCAGGATGTCGCGGAAGGCGTCCATGGGCAGGGTGTAGATCAGGGACCAGAGGGTAGGGCCGCCGCCCAGGGCTTCGCGCAGGCGCAGACTGGCGCCTGCGGCCACGGGTGCGGCGACCGACGTGCCGCCGACGACGGTGATCTCCGCCCCGAATACCACCTGGTAGCCCGTCAAGGGGTCGGCGTCGAGAGCGATGTCCGGCACCCCACGCGCTGTCTGCCCCGCAGGCAGGAAGGACTGCTGCGCCGGCGTCGCGGTGAACGCGGTGCTGAAGCCGCCGCCGCTCGCGCCGTTCTGGTCTGTGTCGGTCCAGCCGGTCTCCATGAGGCCGGACGGGCCGAGGACGAGGTGCGTGCCACCGACGGCGATCGCGTGCGGGCAGCAGGCCGGGTAGTCGACCTGCGCCACGGCAGGCAGGACGGGACTCGAGACGCCTGCCGCACCCTGATCGCCGGAGGCGACGAAGGTGTCGGCGCCGGCGGCGGAGAGACGCTGCAGCATGAGGTCCGTGGCCCTGAGGACGGCCGGCGGCAGGAGAAGCTCGCCGTCGCCGTAGCTTACCGAGACGACGTCGGGTGTCAGCGAGAGGGCCCTGCGCAGGGCGTCGACGACGTGCACCGCAAACGAGGCGTTGGTGGTGCCCGCAGGAGCTTCGATGAAGTAGACCTGTCCGCCCTGCGCGGCGGCCCAGATCCACTCGAGATCGAGCGTCGCCTCGAGATCCTGCGGCTGGCCGCCGGGTCCCACCAGCCCCCGGTCCACCCGCAGCACGGTCGGCACCAGCCGTGGCAGGCCCATCTCGTGACAGAAGAGATCGACGTCACCCTGGCGGAATCCCGAGGAGAATTCGAGCAGCACGGCCTTCCTGGCGGCGCCGGCTGGCGGCAGGCCGTCGTAGCCGTATGCCCGTGCGATGTCGGCCGGCCTGTAGCCCGCGAAGGTCGCCTCCGCACTGTGCGGGTGACGCGGTCCGCGCGGGCGCGGCCGCTCCCATCCCAGCCCGACCACCGCGGCCACCTCCGCCGCCAACGCGCGGGGCAGCTTAGGTTCTTCGCGGAGCCAGAGGCCGTCCCCTTCGTCGGCCAGGAGACGGACACGGAAGGCGGCATCGATCGCCGCGACGCTGCCGCCAGTCTCGAGCACGCCGGCCTCCTCGTCGAGCTGTGGCAGGCGCAGGCCGCTCTCAAGGCAATGGCGCATCAGCGCGGCGACGACGCCGCGCGGAAGATCGCGTCCCTGATGGCGGAGCACGATGTCGATCTCGACTTGCCGATCGGACGGCGCCGGGTTCAACCGGGGTAACGGGTGTATCGGCAGATGGCCGGTCAGAGGAACCCACTGCATGCAGCCACATCCTTTCCCGCTTCGGGCTCTCTCCCTGCTCGCAGCCTATGGTGGATGGAGTCTGTCGCCAGTGCCGAGGAGGGTACCGACACCTAGACGCGATGTGGTGTAAAGAGGATGTGCGGCGAATAGAGAGAATGAATGTGGCGTGCGAAGGAAGGTGAGAGGACGGGAACGCATCGTCTTCACCGCAAGGTCGCGACCGTCCAGGACGCCGCGTGCGGCGGGCGCCGCGGCGGGAGCCCGCTGCGGTCGCGGGCAGGGTCGCGCCAGGATTTCGGGCGGGTTTTCGTCCAGCGTCACAGATGAAGGGGGTTTCGGTTTGAGCGAGGAGAGCACAGGGATCAGCGAAGCCGAAATTGCGGTCCACTGGGGAGAAGAGTCCTACTTCCATCCGCCGCTGACATTTGTCGCGCAGGCGAACCTCATCGACCCGCACATCCGCGAGCGCTTCAGCCTGGAGAACTTCCCTGACTACTTCAAGGAGTTCGCCGACCTCCTCACATGGGACAAGTACTGGGAGAAGACCCTCGACACCTCCAATGCCCCGTTCTACCGCTGGTTCGTCGGCGGCAGGCTGAACGCGAGCTACAACTGCATCGACCGTCACCTCGCCGCCCACAGCAACAAGACCGCCATACACTTCGTGGCCGAGCCCGAGAATGAGCGGATCGAGCATGTCACCTACCGGGAACTGTGGGTGCGGGTGAACGAGTTCGCCGCGCTGCTGCGCGACTTTGCTGGCGTGAAGCGCGGCGACCGCGTCACCATCCACATGCCGATGACGCCCGAACTGCCCATCGCCATGCTCGCCTGCGCCAGGCTCGGCGCCATCCACTCGGTCGTGTTCGCCGGCTTCAGCGGCAAGGCGTGCGCCGAGCGCATCGTCGACTCGGAGAGCGACGTGCTGATCACGATGGACTCCTACTATCGCAACGGCGCCCTGCTCGATCACAAGGAGAAGGCGGACATCGCCTACCAGGAAGCCCAGGCGATGGGGCACACGCTGAAGAAGATCCTTGTGTGGCAGCGCTACGCCGGCCGCTACTCCTCGCCGACAGCGATGGTGGAGGGGCGCGACTACATCGTGCAGGACCTCCTGGGCCAGTATCGCGGCCAGCGCGTGGCGCCCGAGTCGATGAACGCGGAGGATCCGCTCTTCCTCATGTACACGAGCGGTTCCACCGGGCGGCCCAAGGGCGCGCAGCACGGCACCGGCGGCTACTTGTCCTATGCGACCTGGACGTCGAAGATGATCCAGGACATCCACCCCGAGGACGTCTACTGGTGCATGGCCGACATCGGCTGGATCACCGGCCATTCCTACATCGTCTACGGGCCGCTCGCGCTCGCCGCGTCGACGGTGATCTACGAGGGCACGCCGACCTACCCTGACGCCGCCCGTCCCTGGCGCGTCGCCGAAGAGCTCGGCGTGAACATCTTCCACACCTCCCCGACGTCGATCCGTGCCCTGCGCAAGGCGGGGGGCGGCGACCCGGAGAAGTACGACTTCCACTTCAAGCACATGACGACCGTCGGTGAGCCGATCGAGCCGGACGTGTGGAAGTGGTACTACGAGAAGGTGGGCAAGGGCGCCGCGGCGATCGTGGACACCTGGTGGCAGACCGAGACCGGCGGGTTCCTCTGCACCACCGTCCCAGCGCTCGACGCGATGAAGCCGGGCAGCGCGGGACCGGCCCTTCCGGGCATCCACCCGATCATCTTCGACGAGGACGGCAACGCGATTCCGGCTGGCTCGAACAAGGCCGGCAACATCTGCATCCAGCACCCCTGGCCGGGGATCTTCCAGACCATCTGGAAGGACCCGGAGCGTTTCGTGCGCACGTACTTCGCGAAGTACAACAAGAATCCGGAGAGCACCGACTGGCGCGACTGGCCGTACATGGCCGGCGACGGCGCGATGCAGGCCCCGGACGGCTACTACCGCATCCTTGGCCGCATCGACGACGTGATCAACGTCGCCGGACACCGCCTCGGCACGAAGGAACTGGAGTCCGCGGCGCTGACGGTGCCCGAGGTCGCGGAGGCCGCCGTGGTCGCCGCGAAGGACCAGATCAAGGGCATCATGCCCGAGATCTACGTCTCGCTGCGGCCGGGCATCGAGCCGACCGAGGAGCTGCGCAGGCGCGTCTCGGAGGCCATCGCCAAGGAGATCGGCCCGATCGCGAGGCCGCGCGGCGTCTACATCGTGCCCGACCTGCCGAAGACCCGCAGCGGCAAGATCATGCGCCGCATCCTCGCCGCCATCTCCAACAACAGCGGCGACGTCGGTGACGTGACGACGCTCTCGAACCCGGAGACGGTGGACCTCATCCGCAACATGCACAGCTGAAGTCGCGCGAGGGCGGTCCCGGCCAAGCACCGGGGCCGCCCTCGCTATGCTCCGCGATGCGTTGGCGGTACACTGGTCGCGGTTGCCTCGCAACCTGCAGCGGCTACGGGGCGTTCTCCGGTATGACTCGACATGGCGTGCGGAGGTGCGATTCTTGCGCGAACGGTGGATCGGCGCTCTGGCAGTCATGCTGCTGCTTGCGGGATGTGGCGCGTCGCCAAAGCCGTCGGGGGCCAAGCAGAGCCCTGCGCCGGAGAAGCAGCGGGCGGTCAGGAAGGCGTCTGCGACCCTCTACTCCGCCGTGGCGGTGACGATCGACAATCAGCCGGCGGCCTGGCCGCAATCCGGCCTCGCCGAGGCCGACCTGGTCTTCGAGTTCCCTGCCGAAGGCGGCATCACGCGCTACCTGGCCGTCTTCTGGCACCAGAGCGCGGCCAAGATCGGGCCGGTCCGCTCGACCCGCATCTACTTCGACAACGTCGCGGCGGCCTACGGCTGGCCCCTTGCCCATGCCGGCGGCAACGTCGACGCGTTGCGCGCCATCGGCCCCTTGGGCATCAAGAACCTCGACCAGATCTACGGCTCGGGACAGTGGTTCTGGCGTTCGACCGACCGCCAGATGCCGCACAACCTCTACACGTCCACAAACCTCTTGGAACAGGGCATCCGCCAGGACGGCTACACTCCGGCAGGCATCCCGGCCTTGCCGCAGGGCAAGCTGCAGGGCCAGACGGCGAAGAGCAGCCTGATCGTCTACGCGGACGTCCCGAACGTCTGGGTCTACGAGGCCGGCTGGGTGTGGCAGGGAGGGGCGTACCAGCGCCAGATCGACGGTCAGGACGTGGCGACGCAGGCAGGGCACGACGTACGCGCCGCCAACGTCGTGATCATCATGGCACCGGAGTTCGCGGACCCCGACCCCTACACCGTCGGGGCGATCAACTTCGATCTCACCGGCGGCGGCCAGGGCTACATCATGTCGGGCGGCGTGCGCCAGGCCATCACCTGGACGTTCGGACAGGGCGGATTCCACTTTTTGCTGCCCGACGGCAAGCCGGCTCCGTTCGCGAGCGGCCAGACCTGGGTTGAGGTCGCGCCGACCGGTACCGCGGTCACATTCCAGCCGGGGACCTGATGGCGATCCGGGTCGGCACCTGCGCCTTCACCGACCACGAGGGCTTCTATCCGCCGGCGTTGCCTCAGGGAGAGCGCCTGGGGTACTATGCGCGCCATTTCGATCTCGTCGAAGTGGACTCGACATTCTACGGGCTGCCGCGCCCCTCCACCCTCGCGCGTTGGGTGGAGGCCACGCCAGAGGGCTTCACCATGGACATCAAGGCGGAACGCCGCATGACGGGCCATGTGCGCGGCATGACGCTCCGGGACCAGCTTGCGGCCTGCCGGGAGTTCCAAGACCGCTTCGACGCGTTCTCCCGCAGCGGCCGCATGGGGTACGTGCTGCTGCAGTTCCCGCCCTGGCTGCGCCTGGGCACGGAGGCGATGCAGGCCCTGCGCAGCTTGCGGCAGGAGCTTGCGGCGTTCAAGGTGTCGGTGGAGATGCGCAACCGCAGCTGGTACCACGGCGGCGGCGAGGAGCTGCTGGGCCTCCTGCGCGAGATCGGCGCCGCCCACGTCGTGGCCGACGAGCCGCAGGTGGGACAGGGCTCGGTGCCGCTCGTGGCGGCCGTCACGGACGATGTCTCCATCCTGCGCCTGCACGGGCGCAACGCCGAGACCTGGTATGTGCGCGGACAGTCCTCCCAGGACCGCTTCTACTACCTCTACAGCCAGGAAGAGCTCGTGGCCTTGCGGCGGACGGCCGAGGTGCTGCAGGAGTCGGCGCAGGAGGTGCACGTGCTGTTCAACAACAACCACGGTGATTTCGCGATCCGCGGTGCCCTGTCGATGCGGGAGATGCTCGGCCTCGTGCCTGGACCTCGCGACGGTGACGGCCTGTTTGGCTCCGCATGAGATTTCGTCCCGCGCCAGGAGCTCGCCCGCGCGGCGCGAAGTGAGCGGTGGAGGGGGGCGGGCGATGAGGGAGGCGCAGAGCCTGCACGAAACCGCGCGGGCCGCGCGCCGCACCGTGCTGCGCGCCGGTGCGGTCCTCCTGGGCCTCTTGGTCGTGCTCGGCGTCAGCGGCAGCGCGGCCTTCCACGTCCCGTTCGGTCACGCCCTCTACTTGAGCATCGTGACGATGACCACCCTCGGAGACGCGCACCTTGCGGTCAGGAGCGGCCTTGAGGAGACATGGGTCTCGGTGACGGTGCTTTCCGGCATCGTGATCGGCGTCGCGGCGATCGCCAGCCTCACAGGGTTCGGCTGGGTGGACTACTTCCAGGCCTTGGGCAGGGAAAGGACGCTGAACCGGTTGCAGCAGCATGTGATCGTGGCCGGCGGCGGCCGGGTGGGACGGCGGGCAGCCCGTGAGCTTCTGGCGGCGCGCCGCACGGTGCTGGTGATCGAGCGCGATCCGCAGCTCGTCGAGGATCTTCGGGCGGAGGAGATCGACTCCGTGCACGGCGACGCCACGGACCGCGCCGTCCTGGAGCGCGCGGGGCTGGCCCGCTCGGCCGGACTGATCGCGGCCTTGCCGGACGATGCCGCGAACCTCTACGTCGTCAGCCTGGCGCGGGACCTGCGTCCGGGGCTGCCGATCGCCGCGAGGGCCGCAGAGGTCAGGGCGGCGGAGCTCCTGCAGCGCGCCGGCGCGACCCGCGTCGTATTGCCTGAGATCTCCGCCGGCCGCAACCTTGCGGCGTTTTTGACGCGGCCGACGATGGTGGAGCTGCTGGAGGATGGATCGGTCGAGGAGATCCGCGTGGATCCTGCGTCGCGCCTGTGCGGCATGACGATCGCCGAGGCGGTGGCGCGTGGCTTCAGCGGCACCGTGGCGGCCGTCAAGCGGCAGGGACGCTTCCTGCCGGGCATCGGCGGCGACACGCGGATCGAGGCGGAGGACATTCTGCTGCTCGTGGGGGACCCGGAGCGGCTGGCGCAGGAGCTGCCGCTGCTCATCGGCTGACAGCACGAAGCTTGGGGGATGACGTGTGGCGAATATCCGGGGCGCGCTGGCCCTCATCCTTGCGACCGCCATCTGGGGTGGAGTCTACGTCGTCAGCCGGGTCGTGCTGCGCTACATCCCGCCGGTGCAGCTGGTGGAGATCCGGCTCGCACTGACGCTTGTGGCTCTCCTGCCGTTCTACCGGCGGGAGGGGCCGCGCCCGAGCCTCGGCGACTACGGGCTCGCGCTCGTGAGCGGTACCGCGGGCTTCGCCCTGTCGCTCGTCGCACAGTTCTACGGCACCTTCTGGTCGTCCGCGCATATCGGCTCGCTCGTCACGGCCTCGTCGCCGGCGTTCATCGCCCTGCTCGCGCTGCCGGTGCTGGGCGAGCGCCTCAAGGCGCCGCAGATCGTCGCGATCGTGCTGGCACTCGCGGGCGCCGTCGTCGTCATGGCGCCCGGAGCGGGCGGCGGCGCCACGCCGCGCGGCGTGCTCATGTTGATCCTGTCGGCCGTGACATGGGCGGTCTACACCGTGTTCAACCGCCGCCTGGCTCGACGTCAGGGGCTCTGGTTCATCAGCTTCATGACGACGCTGTTCGCGTTTCTCGTCCTCCTGCCCGCGAGCGGATCCATCCTCAGCCTGCCGTGGAGCCGCTTCGGCGTCTTCCTCTACCTCGACATCGCCTTCATCGGATTCGTGTCGACCGCCTTCGCCATGTACCTCTGGAATTACGGCTTCACGCAGATGCCCGCCGCGACCGCGAGCCTCTTCCTCTTTGTCCAGCCGATCGTCGGCACCCTGCTTGGCGTGCTCGTGCTGGGCGAGAGGCTCTCCCCGTGGCTTTGGCCCGGGGCGCTGCTGATCGTGACGGGCGTATTGCTGGCCTTGCGCACCGGCGAGCCGGGTCGACCGCGGGAGGCTGCCGTGGAAGGGGACGCCTAAGAGCGCTTCTGTTCGCGGCGCAGGCTGAGGTACAGGGAGAGCGCGATCAGGGCGAAGAGCAGCACCCCGAGCCAGACGCTCCCGGTGCCCTTCGCGATCAGCCAGATGACCACCAGGGCGACGATCGGGCCGAAGAACTGAAACGCATCCTCGTAGACGAGGTCCAGGAGCACTTCCCACACCTTGCGCAACGTCCTGTCCTCCTAGGCGAGCTTCTGCTGGGGGGTCGGCTCGAGCCAGCGGCGCAGACCCAGGCTCACCAGGGCGAAGAGCGCGATGAGCACGACGATCGAGAGGTCCTGCTGCCACCAATGCACGCCGATGCCCTCTCCGGCCCAGAAGGTGCCGAAGGCGGAGAGCATCACGCCGACGATCCATTTGAGCGCGTTCTCGGGCACGCGGCTCAAGGGGGTGCGCAGCAGCACTCCCGCGGCAGCCACGACGACGAAGGCGATGGCCGCCCCGAGGATCGCCGACTGCAGCAGGCCCGCGTTCGCGCCGAGCGTCAGCACGATGAAGATGACCTCGATGCCTTCGAGCAGCACGCCGTTGAAGGCGGTGGCGAACGCGAGGGACTCCGTGTTCTGCGCCGGCGCCTGGCGCAGCTGCTGCACCTCGCGCTCGTAGATCAGGGCCTCGTCGTGCATGGCCTTGCGGCCGCTGCTGCGCAGGACGGCCTTGCGGAGCCACTTGAGGCCGAACAGAAGCAGGATGAGGCCGACGAGGGCACGGAAGAAACCGATCGGGAAGAGGGCGAGGATGGCGTAACCGAACGCCGCGACGAGGGCGGCGAGCGCCACCAGCGCAACCACCGTGCCCCAGATCGCGGGACGCCAGCCGCCCACCGAGCGTGCGGCGAGGAAGATCGTGAGCGCTTCGACGAACTCGACGCCCGAGGCCGCGAAGACCGCGAGCACAACGACGACGTTCAAACCTTCAGCCCTCCTGCGTGATGCATCGGACAGGGTGATCTTCGCATCAGGAGCGGACCGTTCCTTCCAAGGCGGCGAAGCGGCGCTGTGAAACTCCGATGAAGGCCTGCGCGGCAGGGGAGAGGCGTGCGTCGCGCGGCAGGACGAGGCTCGTCTGGCGGCTCAGGGACGGCAGTCCCGCGGGTTCGAGTCGGCGCAAGAGCCCTGCTGCGAGATCCCCCCTGGCTGTGGACAGCGGCACGAAGGCAAGGCCGAGACCGCGCAGCAGCACTTCGCGGACGGCCTCGTGGCCGTCGAACTCGAGCGCGATGCGTGGGCGGACGCCGTGCTGCTCCAGCACCGCGTCGACGAGGGCGCGCAGGTGGGTGCCGGTCTGGTAGGCGATGAACGGCAGCTCCTGCAGGCTGTGCAGCGACAGGGGCGCCTTGAGGGACGCGACGAAGCCGGGGGACGCGACCAGGGCGACAGGATCCTCGAAGAGCGGCAGGCAGCGCAGGCGCGGGTGCGTGACGGGCGTCGTGGTGAGGGCGAGGTCCGCCTCGAGCTGCAGCACCTCCGCGACGGCGGTGCGCGTCGGCACGGTGTGCACGTGCACCTGCACGGAGGGATGCATGCGTAGGAAGTCCGCGAGGAGGTCCGGCAGGGTGTACACGGCGACCGTGTCGACGCAGCTCAGGGTGAGGTCGCCTGCGCCCGGCGCGGCCAGCGTCGCGACCTGCTGCCTGAGGTCGCGCTGCAGGACCATCGCCCGCTGGGCGTAGGCGTAGGCCACTTCGCCCGCCGGCGTCGGCAGGACGGCGTGGCCGCGCCGCACGCAGAGCTCGGCGCCCAGTTCGCGCTCGAGGGCCTTGAGCTGGCGCGACACGGCGGGCTGCGACAGGTGGAGGTGCTCTGCCGCCGCCGTCAGGCTGCCGAACTCGAAGATCGCAGCAAAGGTCTGCAACTGGCGCAGGAACATCGCGTTCCCTCCCGTGGCCATGCATGAAAGACATGCTGACGATGCATCATGTTCACTTTTATTATAGGACGATATCGAGTACGCTTGGGAGCCAGGGGGGGCTGTGGGTTGCCAATGTCGCTCGCGTGGATGATCGGCGGCGACCAAGGCGAGGGCATCGATGCGACCGGCGATGTCTTCGGCAGGGTCTTGAGCCGCCTTGGCTACTACATCTACGGCTATAGGCACTTCTCGTCGCGCATCAAGGGCGGACACACGAACTTCACCGTCCGCATCGCGCAGGAACCCGTCCTGGCGCCCCAGGCCAAGGTTGAGGTGCTCGTGGCCTTGACGCAGGAGACGATCGACCGCAATTGCGGCCTGCTTGCGAAGGACGCACCGCTCCTGGCGGACAGCCAGCTGAAGCCCGTGCTGCCCGCGGGCTGCCCGGCACAGCTCGTCGAGATGCCGATGACGCAGATCGCGCGCGAGATCGGCGCTCCGGTGGTGCGCAACATGGTCGCCGTCGGGGCGTCCGCAGCCCTCTTCGGCTTGCCGCTCGCCGCATTCGAGACCTACGTGCGCGAGAAGTTCGAGCGCAAGGGCGAGGGCGTCGTCGGGCAGAATCTCGAGGCCTTGCGGCGCGGCCGCAGGTTCGTCGAGGAGGCTCGCCTCGCGGGGCGCTTCGCGCTGCCACAGCCTGCGGCCGGCGAGCGCTACCTCATGACGGGCAACGACAGCCTGGCGCTCGGCGCCGTGGCTGCCGGCTGCCGCATCATGGCCGCCTACCCGATCACCCCTGCGACCGACATCATGGAGAGCCTCGCCGGCCTCTTCCCGCGCTTCGGCGGAGCGGTTTGCCAGATGGAGGACGAACTTGCCGCCATCACGCTCGTGATCGGGGCGAACTACGCCGGCGCGCGTGCGATGACGGCCACCTCGGGCCCCGGCTTCAGCCTGATGCAGGAAGGCATCGGCCTCGCGTCGATGGCCGAGATCCCCGCCGTGGTCGTGGATACGCAGCGCGTCGGCCCCTCGACGGGCATGCCGACCAAGAACGAGCAGTCCGACCTCATGGCGGCCGTGTTCGGCGGGCACGGCGAGGGACAGCGTATCGTCCTTGCGCCAGGCACGGCGGCGCAGGCGTTCTCGGACGGCTTCGAGGCGTTCAACCTCGCCGATCGCTACCAGTGTCCCGTCATCGTCCTCTCGGACCTCGCGCTGGCCCAGTGGCTGCAGTCGGTGGAGGACTTGCCTCTCGATGCGCACGTCGTCGATCGCGGTCTTCTGGTGACGCAGGAGGAACTCGACGGGCTCACGGGCGAGTTCGAGCGGTACAGCATGACGGAGGACGGCATCTCGCCGCGGGCGCTGCCCGGCATGGCGAAGGGACAGTTCCTCGCGACCGGCGTCGAGCACGCGCCGTCCGGCAAGGTCTCCGAGGCTCCCCAGAACCGCATGGCGCAGGTCGAGAAGCGAAGCCGCAAGCTCGAGCCTTTGCGCGTGCGGCCGGATGCCATCGAAGCCAGACGCACCGAGGACGCCCAGGTCGTGATGGTCGCGTTCGGCTCCACCGTCGGCGCGGTGGACGAGGCGGTGGACGCCCTGCGCGCCGAAGGCGTGCGGGCGGGCCGTGTGCAGGTGCGGCAAGTCTGGCCGATACCCGACGTGCCCCTTGCGGCCGCCTTGAGCGGCGCACGGTCGGTGCTGGTCGTCGAGCAGAACGCGACGGGGGAACTCCGGCAGCTCATGCGCATCGCCGGCCTCGAGGATGGACGCTACGATTCGCTGCTGCACTTCGACGGCACCCTGTTGGGACCCGACGCGGTGGTGGCTGCGGTGCAGTCCCTGACCGTTCGCGAGGAGGTGTGAAGATGGAAGCCGTGACGCTTCAGGACTACAGGACGTCCGAGAAGTCCTGGTGGTGTCCAGGCTGCGGCGACTTCGGCGTCCTCGCCGCGCTGCAGAAGACGCTCGTCAAGCTCGGCATTCCGCCGCACCGTGTGGCCATTGTGGCCGGTATCGGCTGCAGCGGAAAGATGGGCAACTACATCAATTCGTACAACATCCATGTGGTGCACGGACGTACCTTGCCATCGGCCCTGGGCGTCAAGCTCGCGAACCGTGAGCTCCTCGTGATCGCGGCGGGCGGCGACGGCGACGGGTTCGCCATCGGCATGAACCATTTCGTCCACGCGGTGCGGCGCAACATCGGCGTCAAGTACATCGTGATGGACAATCACATCTACGGACTCACGAAGGGCCAGAACTCCCCGACCTCGGATCACGGCCAGAAGGTGAAGGCGGCGCCGTTCGGCAACGTCGAGTCGCCGGTGCGGCCGCTGTCGCTGGCGCTCACGGCCGGCGCCACCTACGTCGCGCAGGGCTTCTCCTCGAACCAGGCGCAACTCGCGCAGCTGATCGAGGGCGCCATCGCGCACCCGGGCTTCGCCTTCGTCAACGTGCTGAGCCCATGCGTCACGTACAACAAGATCAACACCTACGACTTCTACAAGGAGACCCTCTTCGACCTCGACGCCGATTCCGGCTACACGGCGGACCGCAGGGGCGATGCCATCGCGGCGGTGCTGGAGCGGGAGGAGCTCGTCACGGGTCTCATCTACCGCGATCCTGCGTCGGTCTCCTACGAGGAGGCCCTGCCCGGCTTTGCCAAGGAGCCGCTCGCGGGACGCGACATCACGATCGGCAAGTCTGAGTTCCGGGAGCTCCTGGCGGCATACCGCTGAGCGCGAAGCGGTGGGGGCGCCGGCCGTGTGGCCGGCGCCCCTTGCCGCCCGCCGGAAGGCAGCCCGGCCGGTTGATCGCAGGAACATGCAGGAAGCCGTGGAATCGTTTTCGGAGTGGCTTCTGGAGTCGATCAGGTGCGCAGCGACCATCCGCCATGCTCCTCGGCGTCGGACTGCTCTTGCTGAAGGCACGCGGCACGGCGCCGCGCGCGGCACCGCACGCCGCGGCCCAGTTGCCCAGGCGGGCGGTGACCACTTTCGACGGGCACGCCATCTGGTTTTCGGGCGATCGCAGCTACCAGCGCGGCCTCGGCCGGCTGCGCCAGGTCATGTCACCGTGGAACCCTGACACAGGTCTGCCAAGAACAAGACCTCATGAGCTGCGTCGACGTCGGCAGCCGGGCCGTCTACTGGCCGCAGGCCTGGGGGTGCCTCCCGGCGACGGATCAAGACTCGATCTCGTCCAGATGCGCTTCGACCCGGTCTCCGATACCATCGCGCGGGTCTGGGCGTGCGACTACATCTACGGACAGACGTTCGTCGGCGCAGCGAGCTGGGTGCACGACATGCTGCACCTGAACCATGGCGACCGTGCCTTGCTCCCGCGGTCGGTCTGGACGCAGAACACGCCTTGACGGCCAGACCCCTGGCCGTCTCAGGACGGTAGATCCGCCGCGGGTTCGGCCGCCTCCGGCAGGCGCATGAGCCGCACCCAGCCGAAGGTGGCGATGGCCGCCACCGCCGCGATGCCCGGGAACAGGAACCATGGCCCGCCGAGGGTCAGGAGGGAGCCGCCCGCGAGCGGTCCGACGGCGGAACCGGAACGGTTCGCGAGGCTCACGAGTCCGATCGCCTTGCCGCGGTCCTGGGCTCTGGCGCGCGAGGCGACGAGGCTCGTGATGCTCGGGCTCAGCAGCACCTCGCCGACGGTGATCACCGCGACAGGCAGCAGGAAGGGAAAGAAGCTCTTGAGCGGCGCCATCAGGAGAAAGCCGAGGCCGTAGAGGGCCGCGCCGATCGCGATCGCGCGCTCGGGCCGCCAGCTGCGGCTGACGGCGACGAGCGGCATCTGCAGGGCCACGACCAGCACCGCGTTCTCCGCGGCGAGGAAGCCGAAGTCGGACGGCGGCAGGTGGAGATAGACGCTCATATAGCCTGGTACTACCCAGTAGAGCTGGGAGTAGGTCAGGGAGACGAGGGCGAAGAGCCCGGTCACGGCAAGCAGGAAGGGGTCCCGCAGGAGACCCAGGCTGAGGCCGGCGGTGCCGGTGCGCTCGTGCACGCCGGCCTCGCTGCCGTGCAGCAGCCAGTACGCGAGGATCCCGAAGCTGAGCGCGATCGCGCCGCTCAGCAGGAAGAGGATCGAGAACGAGTGCTGGAGGAGGAAGGCCCCGAGCATCGGCCCGAGGATGATGCCGGCGTTGCCCGCGACCCGCTGCAGCGAATAGGCGGGATAGAGCTGTTCGCGGGGCACGATGTCTGCCACGAAGGCTTGTGCCGCGGGGTCGAAGAGCGGCATGAGGCCACCTCGCACCACCACGAGCACGACGATCCAGAATGGCGCGCCCACGATCGCCAGACTCAAGGTGGCCAGCGCGCCCGCGCCGAGCGACAGGAACATGGTGGGCAGCCGACCCCACGCATCCGAGAGGAGCCCCCCAAGACTGACGGCCACCACCTGCGCGATGCCTTGCAGGAGGAGGACGAGGCCGACCATGGCGAGGTTGGCGTGCAGGGTGTCGTGGAGATAGACCGTGAGAAAGGGAAAGACGATCGAGGTGCCGACGGAGTTCAGGAGCCTACCGAAGAACAGCACCCAGAATGCCCTGGGATAACCCTGGAGTTCCCCGAGCAACGTGCGTTCGCCTCCATGCTGAGGCGGCCCGAGGGCCGTCTGCTATCATGGATTCGCTGCGGGATGTCGAAGTCCCGCAAGTGGCCGTGCGCGAGAAGGTGGAGCGTTGGACGATCGGAGTCCGCCCGACATCCCGAAGCAGCCGAGGAGCGCCTTCGTCACCGCAGGCGTCTCCGGCCTCGGGCGGGCCGTCGCGGAGCGCCTGCTGGCCATGGGCTACCGGGTCACAGTGACGCATCGCAGCTCGCACGAGAAGGCCCTGGCGTTCGAGACGTCTGCCCGTGCGCAGGGTCAGCAGCTCCTCGCCGTGGCCGCCGACGCCGCCGACGAAGGTGCGGTGCTGGCGTCGATCGAGGCGCACCGCCGGCAGTTCGGCAACCCGTGGGCCCTCGTACACGCGGCAGGACCGTTCCTCGCGCCGCGCACGCCCTTTGCGGACGTGGAGATCGGGAGGCTGCGCGAGGTGCTGGACGGCAACCTTTGGAGCGCGATGCTCTACGCCCACGCCGTACTGAAGGACATGCAGGCGGGGGGTGGGGGCCGCATCGTCCTCTTCGGCTACGACCAGGCGGGGGAGATGCCTGCCTGGCCGGGCCGCTCCGCGTATGCGGCCGCCAAGAGCGGCGTCCTGTCCCTGGCCAAGTCCTTGGCCGAGGAGGAGGCGCCACACGGCATCACCGTGAACGTCGTCTGCCCGGGCGACATCCGCCGGCCGCTCAAGGAAGGCACCATCGCCGAGGCCAGGAGGACCAGCGAGGGGGCCGCCCCGATCGGTCGTCCCGGAAGCGGCGAGGATATCGCGCGCATCATCGCCTTCCTGCTCGACGAGGACTCCGATTTCCTCACAGGCAACATCATCGCCGTGGACGGCGGGCTCGACGTGATCCACCGCGGACGCGGCTGAGCAGATCTGGAGGCGACATTCGTGAACCAAGCCATGATCGAGGCGGCGGTGCGACAGATTCTGGAAGGAATCGGGGAGGACCTGGGCCGGGCGGGCCTCAGGGATACGCCGCGGCTGGTGGCCGACGCAGCGGGGAAGATCCTCTCGGGATACGGCCGTGACCCGCGCCAGGTGGTCGAGGTGATCGAGGGACCGGACGAGATCGTGCTCTTGCAAGACGTGCCCTTCTTCTCCGTCTGCGAGCATCACCTGCTGCCTTTCTTCGGCACGGCGGACGTGGCCCTCTTGCCGGACGGCGGGCGCATCGCCGGCTTCGGCTCCCTGGCAGATCTGGTGGATGTCGCCGCGCGCCGCCTGCAGATCCAGGAGCGCCTGACCTCCGAGATCGCCGACGCACTGGAGGCGGCGCTCCAGCCGCGGGGCGTCTACGTCGCCCTGCGGGCACGCCAGCTCTGCATGCAGATGCTGGAGGGAAAGAGCCTCGGCACCGAGACCCGCACGCTCGTCGTTCGCGGCGCCTTCCTCGAGGAGCCCGCGCGGGGCGAACTGCAGGCACTGCTCGCCGGTGGCAGCCGATGAGCACCACGCAGGAGCTCTGGCAGCGGGCCCAGGCGGTGATCGCCGGCGGTGTCAACTCGCCGGCGCGCAGCTTCCGGCCGATGGGCGGCGATGCCCCGGTCTTCGTCAAGGCCGCCCGCGGCGGGCGCTTCTTCGACGTCGAAGGGCGCAGCTATGTCGAGTTTCTCGCCGCGTTCGGCCCGAACATCGTCGGCCACGGCCACCCGCAGGTGCTTGAGCGCGTCGGTGCCCAGCTCGGGGACGGCACACTGTTCGGCGCCCCCTGCCCAGGCGAGGTGGAGTTCGCCGAGCGGCTATCCGCGGCGATTCCCGAGATGGAGCAGGTGAGACTCGTCTCGTCCGGCACCGAGGCCGTCATGTCGGCCGTCCGCCTTGCCAGGGCGGCGACCGGCCGCGACCTCATCGTCAAGTTCGACGGCAACTACCATGGCCACGCGGACGCGGTGCTGGTGAGCACAGGGTCCGGGGCGGCCACGGCGGGTGGCGGCCACGACTCGGAGGGGGTGCCGGGCGGGGTGCGCAAGGACGTGCGCAGCCTGCCGTTCAACGACCTCGGCGCCTTGGCGGAACTGTTCGCCAAGGAGGGGAATCGCGTCGCTGCGGTGCTCATCGAGCCGATCTCGGGCAACATGGGCGTCGTCGGCCCGGTTCCGGGCTACCTCGAGGGAGTCAGCGAGATCGCGCACCGGCACGGGGCGCTGGTGATCGACGACGAGGTGATCGTCGGATTCCGGCTGCGCTTCGGCATCATCGGACCGCAGCTGGGCCTGAGGCCTGACCTGATCTGCCTCGGCAAGGCGATCGGCGGCGGGCTGGCGCTGGGCGCGTACGGCGGCGGCAGACACCTGATGCGACTCGTCGCGCCGCTCGGCCCCATGTTCCAGGCCGGTACCCTGGCCGGCAACCCGCTTTCGGTGGCGGCGGGCCTCGCGACACTGGACATCCTTGCGGCAGATGGAGTCTACCCGTGGCTCGACGCCATGGGCGAGCGCCTGGCGCGCGGGGTGTCGTCGGCGGCACAGGCGGCCCAGACCACCACGTCGCTCACGCGCTTCGGGTCGATGTTCACCCTCTTCTTCCGCGCCGCGCCGCCGCGCGACTACCTCGAAGCGCAGGACTACGACCGGGATGCGTTCCGCCGCTTCTTCTGGGCGATGCTGGAGCGGGACGTCTACCTGGCGCCGTCTCCCTACGAGGCATGGTTCGTCACGCTCGGCCACACCGACGAGGATATCGCCCAGGGCATCCGCGCCGCGGAAGGGGCCTTTGCAGCGCTGACCCAGCGAAGCTAGACGCGCAGTCGGACGATGCGCAGCTCGCGCAGGATCGTCACGACGATCGCGACGCCGAGCGGCGCCAGGGCGCCGGCCCCGGCGAGCACGACACCTGCCGTGAGGAAGTGCCCGAAGTCCAGTGGCGGCGGTGCCGCCGCGCCTGTCGCGAAGACTGGCAACTGCCCGCCTGTGAGGAGCGGCAGGAGGAAGAGCGTCAGGACGGCGGCGTAGAGACCGTGCAGCATGCGCGCCAGGACGTACGGCTTCATGCGGATGTCGGTGTCGGCCAGCACGGCCGCCACCTGCGCCTGGACGGAGAGGCCCGACCAGGCGATGATCGCCGACACGACGACCGCCTGCTGCAGCAGACTCGCGTGCGCCTTGGCCGCGGCGGCCGTTCCGATATCGATCTCGAGCAGGCCCTGCAGGAGGCTGTGCGCAAGCGACGGCGCGATGCCGACGAGCGGCAGCAGCTGGCGCAAGGGCCAGAGCAGGAACGTCATCGCGCCCGTAGCATCGAGCACTCGGATCAGAACCGAGAAGAGCACGATGAAGCTCATGATCAGGAAGAGGGTCGCGATCGAGTCGCGAATCGCGTCCTGCAGCACGATGCCGAGTGGGCGCGTGTCCTCGCGCCGTGCCGCCAGGAGGGCGGCGACCGCGCGCTGCCAGATGCCCGTGGAGGCGGCCACGACTTGGGGACGCGCCGCGGCGTCCTCCCGCTTCGCCCAGCCGCGGAACGTCAGGCCGACGAACAGGGCGCCGAGGTAGTGGGCCACCGCAAGGGTGACGCCAAGGGCCGGCATGCCGAACATGCCGACGGCGACCGCGCCGAAGATGAACAGGGGGTCCGCCGTGTTGGAGAACGCGAGCATGCGTTCCCCCTCCGCCCTGGTGCACAGGCCCTGACGGCGGAACTTGGCCGTGATCACGGCATCCATCGGATACCCTGCCGCGAGACCCATCGAGAGGACGAACGACCCGGCGCCGGGCACGTTGAACAGCGGACGCATCAGGGGCTCGAAGAGCTCGCCGAGGAAGTGCACGACGCCATAGGCGAGCAGAAGATCCGAGACGATGAAGAAGGGGAGCAGGGACGGCAGCACGACATCGAAGAAGAGTTTCATCCCCTCTTGCGAGGCGCGAAAGCCGTGCTCCGAGAACACGATCATGAGGATGACGAGGAGGAGCACGACCAGTCCCTGGAACAATGCCGAGCGCGCCTTCACCGCACCGCCTCCGCCAAGGATGTTGTCCTTGGGGAAGGTATGCGGGGAGCATGTGGGGGAATGTCTGCACCGCGCGGGACGACGAGATAGGCAGGTTGCCAGGGGAGAGATGGACGAAGCCCGGGTCGTCTCGAGGCAGGTAGGTGGACGCTGCTGGATAGGACTTCCTCGCCGCCATGACGAAACCATCCGACGCGGAGAGGAGTGGAGCCGGTGGACGAGGAGTTGAAGGGTTACCTCGACGCCTTGCGGCAGGACCTTACGGGTCAAATCGCCACGTCCAGCACGCGTGCAGAGGTTTTGAACGCAGAGACTCGGGCACATGCCGAGCGTCTGAACGCTGAGACTCGGGCACATGCCGAGGGTCTGAACGCCGAGACTCGGGCACATGCCGAGGGTCTGAACGCTGAGACTCGGGCACATGCCGAGCGTCTGTACGCCGAGACTCGGACACATGCGGAAGACCTGCACACATGGGGTCGAATCCTCATCGAGAACGTCCACCGAGATGTTCGCGTCGTAGCCGAAGGAGTCCAGGCGGTCAACGACAAGCTGGACCGCATCGCCGAAGACCATGAAAGGCGCATCCGGCGCCTTGAGGAGCGAATGCCTTAGACGGCTCAGCACCCCCGCTCACGCCGGGGTACGAGTGATCTGTCGGAGCCGTGCAGAACGCCTTTATACTGACAACAAAGGGTCCGCCGTGTCGGAGAACGCGAGCATGCGCTCCCCCTCCGCCCTGGTGCATGGGCCGTGGCGGCGAAACTCGGCCGTGATCACGGCATCCACTTGGACCGTGTCATGCGCATGCGGCTGACCAAAGACAGGTTTCAGGAGCTGTGCGCCCAAAAGGGGCTTGAAGCGCGCTCCTGACCGTCCGCATCCGGATGATGGCGGAGGAATACGAAGAAAAGGCCACGGTCCGCAGGCGGGCGCATGATGCGCGCCCACAAGGCGTCCGCTCCGCGCCGCATCCTACTGCTGCCAGGGTTCGAGGCTCACATCGCCGGAACTGGTCACGATATCGAGGCGGCCCGGGCTGCCCTGGCCGACGCGGCCGGAGAACTCGGTGCCGTCGGCATTGGACGCGAGCGGCGAGAGCGTGGACGATACGCCACCGCTGTCCACCTGCACCTGGAGCTGGAGCCGACCGCCGGGCCTAATCGCCATGTCCACGTCGCCCGAATCCGTCTCGACGCCGGCCGCGAGCCCCGGGTCGCCGGAGAAGCTGACGTCGCCGCTGTCGGATGCGAGGGTCAGCTGGCCATCGGCGACGGCATCCTGTACGTCGAGGTCGCCAGAGTCCGTATTGGCAGACAGCACGCCACGAAAGTCCGTGACGTGCAGGTCGCCCGAATCGGATGTCGCCCGCAGCTCACCGTACTGCCCGCGGCTGTAGACGTCGCCGCTGTCGGTGTCCACACGGACCGCGAGACCGGCGGGCAACGTCACGTCGAGGACATCCTCGTCTCCGGTCATGACCGCAGTATCGGGTGGTGTGAAGTCGAGTTCGACGTAGCCGGGGCTCTGGCGGATGGCGAGGGCGGTGTGCGGCCTTCCCGGCACGGACCAGCTGAGATGGAGGCGCGCCACCTTGGCGGTGGTCACGTCGACGTCGCCGAAGGTGGACGCAATCACGACACTTCTCGGGTTGCGCACGGCAAGGACCTTGCGGGTGGTACGCACGGGTTGGCGGCTCAGCTTGAGGCCTGACAGCACGGGAGCGAAGCTCCAGGTGGAGATGGAGTCCGCCACGGACCAGACGGCCGTGATCCCGACCGCGATTGCGGCCAAAATGGCGACGGCAGCGATGACCAGGCGCAGGTTGGATCTGCCCGGCATGGGCCCACCTTCAACCTTTATACCGGCGCGGGGCAGCGATGGTTTCCTCCGCGCACGAGGTTGCCGGGCGGCGGCGTCATGAGGCGCTTCGCGCCGATCGGGCAGCTTCGGGACCGGCTGCGCGACCGGTTGATCTCGCGATGCCGGGCACATCCCGGCTCCATGCGGCACGGGCGAAAGGACGACCGTGGATCACCCGCCCGTACCCGCAAGCCGTGCAGACGGCCGCCTCAGGCAGAGACCCAGGGCCGGCGCACGTTCAGAGAAGGGGACGTGGACCGATGGAGCGCGGCCACTGCGGCTGGTCAGGCGGACGTGTCCGACCGGGCGCCGGAGCGCCCCAGTGGCGTGCGATCAGCGTGACCGCCGCCCAGGCGGCCAGTAGCCAGATCAGCCACTCATCGCCGTGCGTCAACCAAATCCAGACCGCGACCAGGGCAAGATACACGCCCGTCGTCACGATGTCCGCGAAGGAGGTCTGTTGGGGCGCAGGCCAGTAGCGGTCCAGCACGTAGAGGGTGCATATCCCGAACGCAACGCCTGCCGCGAGGCTCTTGAAGACCGTCGCGGCCACGGCAAGCACGAGCAGGTAGGCGACGACGGTCAGAAGGTGTCGCACGAGGACAGGCAGGAGCCGCGGCTGAAGGGCGCGCTGCGGTCGGCTCGCCGTGACGACGAGAAAGGCGGCGAGGCCGAATCCCGTGGCTGGCGCAAGGCTGTGCATGATGCCGTAGACCACCCAAAGCACAAGGGCGCCAGCCAGAATACCCGCGGTGGTACGCGGGGCGCGCGTGGGGATCGACCTGATCGCCACCACCCCCCTGTAGAGTATGCCGTCGCCGTTCGGTCAGGGCTTCTGAGGAGCCTCAGGTTTGTGCGCGCGGACGAAGGTTTCCACGGCGCCGATGACCCGGCCGCCGTCGTCGGTCACCGGCTGCACATGTGTCTCGACCCATTTGCGGGCACCACCTGCCGTGCGCAGCGAGACTAGTTCGGATTGCGGCTTGCCGGTCTGCATGGCGCGCACGAGTGGGCAGGCGCCGAAGCAGAGCCGGGTGCCTGCGGCGTCCTTGTGGTCGAGTCCGCTGAGCCAGCAGGTGGCCCCGATCACGGCCGCGGGCTGGTAGCCCGTCACGCCGACTGCCTCGTCGTTCCAGGCGATGATATGGCGCGAGCGGTCGACCGCGTAGGCAGCGCCCTCTTTCGGCATGGCTGCCGTCAGTGTGTCCGACGCGTCCAGGCGGGACTGCAGCCAGCCTTCCGTGAACCTGCTGATCTTCGACGCCGGCACTGCGCGGCCGAGCAGCGGCCCTTGGCCCAGGGCGATCTTCTGGCGCACCACTTCGTGCAGTTCGGCCACGGCGTCGATGCCGTCTGCCACCACGGCGACGCCAAGGTCCGAGGCGGTCTGGACGATCGAGGACACCATCTCCTGCCGCCAGGGGTCGCGGTCGATGCCACGCACCAACTGCCGGTCGATCTTGACGATATCCGGCCGGCAGTCGAGGAGAGCCCGCGCACCCTGGAAGCCGCTGCCGAAGTCGGCGAAGGCGATGTGGTAGCCTGCCTGGCGCAGGCGGGCAAGTTCCGACTGAAGAGCCTCGGGGTGGTCGAAGAGCGGCGAGTGCTCCGAGATCTCGAGCACCGTGCGCGCTGGCGGCCAGTCCGCAGGTGACACCGGCAGTTGGGATCCCTGGTCGAAGTGCAACAGGAGCATCGTCTGCTCAGGCAGGTCGTGCGTGGCTGCACGCAGGGCCAGCAGGCGGCAGCGCGTCGCGTAGTCGTCTTCCAGCCCTTCATCGCGGGCAAGGGCCTGCAGGGACTCGGAGCTGCCGTAGTGGCTGTCGGACGGACCGCAGACCACGGCTTCGTAGCCCCAAGGTGTTCCCAGGTGCAGGTCCATCACCGGCTGCCAAGACACCGTAAGCTGTTCGTACAGTTCTTGAAGCATATGAAAGCCCCGCTAGCTTCGAGATTGGCCGTGGCAGCGGTCGACAGAGCGGTCGCTACCTGCTGTGAACAGTTTCGCATGGGTCGATGCCGGTGTCCAGTCAAAACCAATATCTGGAGCAAGAGGAATGCGGTCGTACATGCCATTAGGTGCACTTAAGATGGGCTGAATGGCGAGAGGATGCCGGGTCCGCGCCAACGTAACCCTAGCCTGCTCAAATCCGAGTGGGGAGGGCAGCATTGTGGACGCACTAGGCTTGGCACGCCTCCAGTTTGCAGTCACGACCATTTACCACTTCCTGTTCGTACCGCTGACCATCGGCCTTGCCCTGACCGTCGCCATCATGGAGACCATCTACGTTCGCACGAAGAATCCCGCGTTCAAGCAGATGGCACAATACTGGGGTCGCCTGTTCCTGATCAACTTCGCCGTCGGCGTCGTCACGGGCATCATCCAGGAGTTCCAGTTCGGCATGAACTGGTCGAACTACTCGCGGTTCGTTGGCGATGTCTTCGGAGCGCCGCTCGCCATCGAGGCCCTCTTGGCGTTCTTCCTCGAGTCCACGTTCATCGGTGTCTGGATCTTCGGCTGGGATCGCCTGCGGCCCGCGGCCCACGCGCTCGCGATGTGGCTCGTGGCGTTCGGCACGTCGGTCTCCGCCTTCTGGATCCTCACGGCGAACTCGTTCATGCAGGAGCCGACCGGCTATGCCGTCGTCCATGGACGCGCCGAAATGACGAACTTCGGTGCGCTTCTCGGCAACCCCCAGCTCTGGGTGGAGTTTCCGCATGTGCTGCTCGCCTCGTTCACGACGGCGGCCTTCTTCGTCGCGGGGGTCAGCGCCTACTTCCTCCTGCGCCGACAGCATGTCGACATGTTCCGTTCCTCGATCAAGATCGCACTCACGATCGGCGCGATCACCAGCATCCTCCTCGCGGTGAACGGCGACGCGCAGGCAAAGCACGTCGTTCAGGCGCAGCCGATGAAGATGGCGGCCGCCGAGGCGGTTTGGAACACGACGTCCGGTTCGGCGCCGTGGACCCTGCTCGCCGGCATCGACCAGACCGCCGGCAAGAACACCTTCGCCATCGAGATCCCCGGCGTGCTCGGCTTCCTGTCCGGCACGAACCACTTCCAGGGCATCGACCAGCTGCAGCGCCAGGACGTGCAGAAGTACGGCCCGGGCAACTACGTGCCGCCGGTCGCGGTCACCTTCTGGAGCTTCCGCATCATGGTGCTCGCAGGCGGACTGATGATCCTGCTCGCCTGGTACGGCATCTACCTCCTCGCGAGGCGGCGGAGCCTGGAGGGGCGCCAGCGCTACCTGAGGCTGCTGCTGTGGGCCATCGCCCTGCCGTATGTCGCCAACACCTTCGGCTGGATCATGACGGAGATCGGGCGGCAGCCATGGGTGGTCTACGGGCTGCAGAAGACGCTCCAGGGCGTCTCGAACACCGTTTCGGCGGGCGAGGTGGCGACCACCCTGATCGGCTTCACGGTGATCTTCGGGCTCATCGCGGTGGCCGAGATCTACCTGATGGTCCGGTACGCCAAGGCGGGTCCGGAGGTCCACGAGCCGTCGCCTGAGCTGCCGCTCAAGACCGCGGCGCTCATCTAGCGACGAAGGAGGGACATATATGGATCTCAACACGCTGTGGTTCATCCTGATCTGCGTGCTGTTCATCGGGTACTTCTTCCTTGAAGGCTTCGACTACGGCGTCGGCATCCTGCTGCCGTTCATCGGCAAGAGCGACGTAGAGCGGCGTGCCGTCATCCAGACGATCGGACCGGTCTGGGATGCCAACGAGGTGTGGCTGCTGACGGCCGGAGGCGCGATCTTCGCCGCGTTCCCGCAGTGGTATGCCACCATGTTCAGCGGCTTCTATCTGGCGCTCTTTCTGATGCTCGTCGCCTTGATCGCCCGCGGCGTCGCCTTCGAGTTCCGCAGCAAGGACGAGCGGCCCGCGTGGCGCGGCCTCTTCGACTGGCTGATCTTTGGCGGCAGCCTCGTGCCCGCACTGCTCTGGGGCGTCGCGATTGCCAACATCGTCGAGGGTGTGCCCATCGACGCCCACATGAACTATGTGGGAGGCTTCTTCAACCTCCTGAACCCCTACGCGCTGGTCGGCGGTCTTGCGACGCTTCTCGTCTTCACCCTGCACGGTGCCGTCTACCTGACGATGAAGAGCGAGGACGAGATCCGCGCACGGGCGCGCCGGGCCGCCTACAGGGTTGGCTGGGCGGCAGCCGGCATGGCGATCCTGTTCGTCGCATTCAGCGCCTTGCGGACCGACATGTTCGACAAGCCCGGCGTCGGCGTGCTGCCCGGCGTCGTGGCGGTCCTGGCCGGCCTCAGCCTCGTCGCCACCCGCCTCTTCCTCGATCGCAGGCGCGAGGGCTGGTCCTTCATCTCGACCGGCGTCGCCATCCTGCTCGTCGTCGCGTCCGTATTCCTGACGCTCTTCCCGCGCGTCATGGTCTCGAGCCTCAACCCGAAGTGGGACCTGACCGTCTACAACGCCTCGTCAAACCCCTACAGCCTGCACGTGATGACGATCGTGGCGTTCACGGCGCTGCCGATCGTGCTCGCCTACCTCGCATGGACCTACTGGATCTTCCGCAAGCGCACGTCCATCAAGCAGGTCATGCACTACTGAAACCGCGGCGCCGGGGAGGGGGGTTCTGCGATGCTGAGGCGGATCCTGCGTGAGGCGGCGCCCGGCAGGGCGCTTCTGCTCGCGACCATCCTGCTCGCGGTCGGAGGCGGACTTGCGGTCGTGGCCCAGGCGGTGCTGCTGGCGGAGGTCATCGCCCGCACCTTCCTGGGCGGCGCAGGCCTCGCGGAGCTCACGACCCCCCTCCTCGAACTGGGCCTCGTCGCCCTGGTGCGCGCCGTGCTCTCCTACCTGCGGCAGCATGCCGCCGACGCCTTCTCCGCGAGGGTCAGGGAAGACCTCAGGAACCGCGTGGTCGGCCGCATCCTGGCCTTGGGGCCGGGGGCGGCCAGCGGTGAGCGGACCGGCGAGCTGATCGCGACGGCGCTCGACGGCGTCGAGGGCCTGGATCCGTACCTCGCGCACTACCTGCCGCAAACGGCGCTCTCGGCGCTCATCCCGCTCACGGTGCTCGTCGCCGTGCTGGCTCAGAACCTGCTGTCCGGCGTCATCCTGCTGGTCACGGCCGGATTGCTGCCCTACTTCATGATCCTGCTCGGCCGGGCGGCGGAAGGCCGCACGAAGAGCCAGTGGCGCCTCTTGCAGCTGCTTTCGGGCCACTTCCTCGATGTCGTGCGCGGCATGCGCACCCTGCAGCTCTTCGGACGCAGCCGGCACCAGGTGGAGATTATCCGGCGGGTGAGCGACCAGCACCGGAGCGCCACGCTCGCCACGCTGAAGGTCGCGTTCCTCTCCGCGTTCGCGCTTGAACTGCTCGCATCCCTGTCGACCGCCCTCGTCGCCGTCGCCATCAGCTTTGGCCTCCTGGGCGGCACGCTGCACCTGGCCCTAGGTCTGGCGATCCTCATCCTGGTGCCGGAGTTCTACCTGCCCCTCAGGGCGCTTGGCAGCGACTTCCACGCAGGCATGGGCGGCGCCGCGGCGGCGGAGCGCATCTTCGCCCTGCTCGACAGGCCGGCGCCGGTGGCCGCCGCGGGCAAAGGACGCCTGCCGGCAGGCGCGCCATGCGAGATCACCCTGCGCGACGTCACCTACCGCTATCCGGACACGGAGAAGCCTGCGCTGAGCGGTCTCGACCTCTCGTGGCACCACGGGGAGACGCTGGCCGTCGTCGGCCCGTCCGGCGCTGGCAAGACGACGCTCCTGCGCCTGCTTCTCGGCTTTCTCGAGCCTCAGGCCGGCGAGGTGCTGGTCGACGGAGTCCCGCTACGGGAACTGGACCTCGACTGGTGGCGGCGCCAGATCGCCTATGTCCCGCAGCAGCCGACGATCTTCCCGGGCAGCGTGCTCGACAACATCCTGCTCGGACGGCCGGACGCATCGCGGCAGGCGGTCGAGGCCGCGGCGCGCACCGCACGCGCGCACGACTTCTGCAAGGCCCTGCCGCAGGGCTACGACACCGTGATCGGTGAGGGAGGACTCGCCCTGAGCCAGGGCGAGCGGCAGCGGATCGCGCTCGCCCGTGCGCTCGTGAGCGGGGCCCCGCTCCTGCTGCTCGACGAGCCGACCCAGAGCCTCGACGCCGAATCGGATGCCCAGATCTCCGCCGCGATCGCCGACGTCGCCGAGGGAAGGCGCGCACTCATCGTCGCGCACCGCCTCTCGACGGCCGAGCGCGCCGCGCGCATCGCCGTGTTCGCGGCCGGCGGCGTCGCCGAAGCGGGTACGCCGGAAGAGCTGCGGCGCCACGGCGTGATCTACCGCAGCCTGATCCGCTCCTACTACGCCCTCCAGGAGGTGAGGTAAGTGGCTCGCCTCCTGGGCTTTCTGCGACCGCACCTCGGCCTGGCGCTGTTGGCCCTTATCCTCTCGTTCGTCGCCGTGGCCAGCCAGATCGGGCTCATCGGCACGTCCGCCTATCTCATCAGCCGCGCCGCCTTGCGGCCTTCGACGATCCTGCTGCTGATGGTGCCGATCGTCGCGGTGCAGTTCTTCAGCATCGGGCGCTCTGCGACGCGCTACCTCGAGCGCCTGACCTCCCACGACGTGACCTTCCGGCTGCTTGCGAACCTGCGCGTCTGGTTCTACAGCCGGCTCGAAGCCCTGCCGCCGGCCGACCTTGGCCGCTACCACGGCGGCGACCTGCTGAGCCGCGCCGTCCACGACATCGACAGCCTGCAGGACTTCTACCTGAGGGCCATCGCGCCACCCGTGGTGCTGCTGCTCACCGCACTGCTCGTCTGGCTTGTCGTGAGACCCATGGCGCCCGCGATCGCCTGGCTGCTCGCCGTCCTGCTGCTGCTTGCGGGCCTTCCCGCCATACTGCAGATGCGCCTCGGCCAGCGCTTCGGCGGCGAGGTGCTGCGCGCGCGTGGCAACCTGAGCGTCGCGATCGCAGACGGCGTGCGGGGTGTCTCCGAGCTGCTGGCCTATGGTGGCGCCGAGGCCTACCAGACGCGGCTGCGGTCGGCTGGCAGGCAGCTCATCGGTGCGCAGCTCCGCATGCGCCGAGCCGGTGCCTTGAGCGGCGCCGTGATCGGCCTCATCGGCAATCTCGCGATGGTAGGCGCGCTCTGGCTCGCCATTCCGCTCGTGCGCGCGGGCAGGATGCCCGGATGGGATCTCGCCGTGGTGGCGTTGATCGCACTCGCGGCCTTCGAGGCGGCGGTGCCCTTGCCGCAGTCGCTGCAGGCCCTCGGGCAGTGCCTGGCTGCGGGCAGGCGCATCTTCGAGGTGGCGCAGGCTGGGGAGCCTGCAGCGCCTCGGCAGACTCGGCAGCCTGCGGACGCCTCCATCGAGCTGCATGGGCTCACGTTGCGCTATGAGGGCGCCCGGGCGCCCGCCCTGCACGCGGTCGACCTCAGACTGCCGGCCGGCAGGCACGTGGCCGTCGTCGGGCCGAGCGGCGCCGGCAAGTCGAGCTTGATCGGCTGTCTCACCGGCTTCGCGCGCGGCCCGCGCGGTAGCGTGCGGATCGGCGGCGTGCCGGTCGAGGAGATCGGGCGCGACGAGGTGTGGTCCATGTCGGCCGTGATCGCCCAGGACACCTGGATCTTCAACGCGAGCCTCCAGGAGAACATCCGCCTGGGATGCCCCGACGCCACGGACGAGGAGGTCTGGACAGCCGTCCAGGCGGCGCAGCTGGGCACCCTCGCGGCGGCACTGCCCGATGGGCTCGACACCGTGCTCGGCGAGCAGGGAGCCCGCCTCTCGGGCGGCGAGCGCCAGCGCGTGGCAATCGCGCGGGCCCTCCTCAAGGATGCGCCTATCCTGCTGCTGGACGAGCCGACGGAGGGGCTCGACGCCGTGACGGAGGAGGGCGTGCTGCAGGAGATCCTGCGGCTTGCCGAGGGCAGGACGCTCCTGATGGCGACGCATCGCCTGATCGGGCTCGAGGCGATGGACGAGATCGTCGTCCTGTCGGGCGGTCGCATCGTCGAGCGCGGGACCCATCGCGAACTTCTGCGGGCGAAGGGGCTCTACGCACACCTCTTCGCGCTGCAGGCGGACCTCCTGCAGGAAGGTTGAGCCAATGCGGCGACCGTGCGAACGGACGCGGAGTGCCAGGAGGAGGAGGCCGGGGTTGCCACGGGGCCTCTCTCAGGGCGCGCTGCGCAACAGCTGCTGTCCAGCCATGTCGCGGCCGGCGCGGCGAGGCGCAGCGGAGCTGCGGCTGCCCGCGGGCAGGAGGGCGTAGCGTGCGATCAGGCTCGCGAGGGCGGCACCGGCAAGGGGACCCACGACGTAGATCCAGAAATCCGAGAAGTTGCCGCTGACGAGCGCCGGACCGAAGCTGCGGGCGGGGTTGATCGAGCCGCCGCTCAGCGGTGCCCCCCAGTAGGCGCCCACCGCGAGCGCAGCGGCTACGGCCACTCCGGACGCGATGCGCTGGAACTTCTCATGGAACGTCATGGCGACGGCAAGCTGCAGACCGAACGTGAGCAGGGCCTCGATGGCCGCGCCGCGCAGGCCGCCCCAGCCGGGCTGCGCCACGGACGCGCCGAGATGGTCCACGTTCCCGAGCACCGCAAGCAGGACGAGGCTTGCGGCGACGGCGCCCGCGAGCTGCGCCAGGATGTAGGGCAAGACGTCACGACCGCGCATCCTGCCGAGCAGGTAGATGCCGACGGTCACGGCGGGATTGATGTTGCAGCCCGACACGGGGCCGATCGTGTAGATGAGGCTCAGGACCACAAGGAACACCACGGCCGGCACATTGCCGGTGCCCTGGTGCAGGATCGTGTCGACCATCAGAGTGCCCGTGACGGTCAGGACGAGCATGAAGGTGCCGATGCATTCCGCGAGATATCTGCGCAAGTGGGGGACCTCCTCGGAGAGGGGTTGCCGCGCGGGTGTGGGTCACCGCGTACTGCGGCGCTGCAGCGGCCGCCGCGACAAGGAGTTTCTGGCGCCGACGGTCCGATTCCAAGGTAGAGCCTGTCGCGCCATACGACTAATATCTGCTTTCGTGCAAAGCCATTGCCGCTGGCTATGACTCGCCGCCTCGACGCGCAGCGTGGCAACGCTCGACGTTTAGAGTCTATAGCGATTTACGATAGCAAGTGCCAGACTCTTTCTCATTTGAAATAGTTGTCCTTTGATGCGACGGATTCGCAGGGATTGTCGTATCTTAACGCATATTAAGTCCTCGATATCCAAGGAGCCTGCGAGGTTGGACATCTTCGCCGGCTCCGCGGGTAGAAAGCGGGAGGTGATGGGAGACCCACGGGCCCGCAGGACATTCGTCCGTTCCGGGGCGACGTGCGCCCGGTAATCGGGATTTCTGCAAGGGGGAGCGGCAAGGTTGTTTGCGCATTCGACGTTCTGGCCGGTGGCCATCGGTTTCTTCGGCCTCGGCACAGGCTACTTCGTCTGGGGTGGCCAGGCGCTCTTCGGATATCCCAAGGCCAGTCCTGAAGTGAACCGTACGATGGGCATGTGGGGCTTCTGGCTCCCCGGCTTCCTGCAGTTCCTGACGGGCGTCTACCTGATGGTCGGCCTGACCTGGTTCGGAGTCTTCACCTATGCTGCACCGCTCTACATGGCGGCACTTGCGTTCACCTCGTACGGTATCCACTGGTTCGTGCTGGCGCACCGCCGCTTCATCGGCGCGAGCGACCAGCCGGACGCCTGGATGGCTTTCGCGTTCTTCTTCATCTCGCTGCTCGGCGCGATCGTGTTCCAAGGCGCGGGGGACACCCCCGTGATGATGCTGTTCATCGGTCTCGCGCTCATCTACCTGCTCGAGATTCCGACGCGCTTCGGCAAGTTCCCCGCCGGCGGCAGGGTGATCGGCCTCGTGCAGTTCATCCTTGCCTTCTGGCTGATGTACCTCACCTATGGTGTCGCGCTCAACATGGCGCTCGGCTACCACTGGTGGGTCTAGCCCCGAACGCGGAGTCGGCGCCGCGCACAGCCTGTCGTGCGCGGCGCCTTCCTATCTGCGCTATGCTGGAGCGGGGGAGTGGTGCGGCATGACCGAGCGCGTGGCGACGATGGGGCCCGCGACGACGCGCCGGCCCGTTCTGCGCATCGAGGGAAGCCAGGCGGACTGGATCATCGACGAGGTCGTGACGGAACTGCCGCTGACACTGATCGTCAACGGCATCGAAGTTGCGACGCTCGTCACGACGCCGAGCGACCTCGAGGATCTCGTCTACGGCTTTCTCGTCTCGGAGCAGGTAGTGCCGAGTCCTGAGTCCATCCTCTCGGTCGCGTTCGACGCCGAAGGCCAGGCGGCCCGCGTAGAGGCCCGGGCGGCGGTGGAGGACGCCGGTGCGCGCATGTTCCAGCGCCGCTACGTGACCTCCTGCTGCGGCAAGGGGCGCGCCAGCATCTACTTTGAAAGCGACGCCGCGGCGCTTCGCCCGGTGCAGGGGGGCGAGGCGGTGACCGCGCGGACGGCGCTCGAGCTGCTCATTCGCCTGCAGCAGCGCTCGGACATCTTCCGGAGGACAGGCGGCGTGCACAACGTCGCGCTGGCCGACGCGGGCGGCGACGTGCTGGCGGTGCGCGCGGACATCGGCCGGCACAACGCGCTCGACAAGCTCTACGGCCACTGCCTGCGCCAGAACATCGCGACATCCGATCTGATGGCGGTGCTCTCCGGCAGGATCTCGTCGGAGATCCTGCTCAAGGCGGCCAAACTCGGCCTGCCGATCGTGCTGTCGAAGTCCGCGCCGACCGAACTGGCCCTCGCGCTGGCCGAGGACATCGGCATCACCGTGATCGGCTTTGCCCGGCAGGGCCGCCTCAACGTCTACACCCACCCCGAGCGGGTCGTCGTCTGAGTCGTCGGAAAGGATGGTCCTATGCTCCATGGCGTCGTCCTCTGCGGCGGGCTCAGCCGCCGCATGGGATCGCCGAAGGCGCAGCTGACCTGGGGTGACGGCAACCTGCTGCAGCATGCGGTGCACCGCCTCGCAGCGGCTGGGCTGGAGCCGCTCTGCGCCGGCCCCTCCGACTGGGCCGGCGCGGCCGGCTGCCCGGCGCTCACGGACGAGCCGGCGGGCGCCGGACCGCTCGGTGGCATCGCCGCCGCCCTGGCCCATGGCGACTGCCTCGTGCTCGCGGTCGACATGCCGCTCCTGACCGCCGCAGAGCTGAGGCAGATCGCCGCCGCAGGTGCGCGGCAAGGTGTCGCCACGTTGCCGTTCGTCGACGGACGCCTGCAGCCCCTCGCAGCCTTCTGGCCGGCGCAACTCCTGCCGGGGCTCCGGAGCTATCTGTCCGAAGGGCACCGCTCGGTGCTCGGCTTCCTCGAAGGCCGGCCGCAGCGGCGCCTGGCGGAGGACGAGCTCGAGCGGATCGGGGTCGTCCCGGGGCATCTTCAGGGATTCAACACGCGCGAAGAGTACACAGCGCTCGGTCTTTGGGCGGATGGAGGCGAGCGGCCTTGATTGTGGTGCAGATCACCGGCTTCTCCGACTCCGGCAAGTCCACCGTGTGCCGGCGCCTGGCGGCCGAAGCCCGTCGCCAGGGACACGTGGTCGGCTACATCAAGCATCATGACGGGCCGCTCGAGCGGCAGGGGAGCGACACGCAGCTCGCCTCGGCCGCCGGCGCCGAGCACCGCTGGCTTGCCGGCAGCGACGGCAGCTGCCGCCTTGGCGCCCCGGACGATCTGGAGGGCCTGCTGGCCGCGGCGAAGGCCGCCGGCTGCAGCCTGGTCCTTGTCGAGGGGTTCAAGAGCCTGGACGGCGCGAAGTGCTGGCTGCGCCGTCACCCCGACGATGGACCGCCGCCTGGCGTGACCGGCGTCGTGCTCGACATGGCGAGCGCCGAGGCCTTGCACCTCGACGCAGGCGAACTGATGCGCCGCATGCCGACGCGCGAGGCCTAGCCGCCGATGTGGAACATCTCAACCTTCTCGCCGCTGCCGCGGGCGCGCAGGAGGCTGCGTAGCTCGGAGTAGCGGTCCTCGCGGGCGCCCCAGACGCCGGCGATCATGGCGAGGAGGTCCCCTTCGCCGTCACCTTGGCGCAGGGGCGTCCTGAGGTCCTTGCCGGCCGTGCCGAAGAGGC